>Ga0222686_1000070_pt1 | contig 51269 bp, 42 predicted proteins | sample AntAcemetage1159_FD_181400 | JGI IMG/M metagenome (GOLD analysis project Ga0222686, IMG submission 181400) | Saline water microbial communities from Ace Lake, Antarctica - #1159 | ecosystem: Environmental > Aquatic > Non-marine Saline and Alkaline > Saline | place: Antarctica: Ace Lake...
CCATTTAATGGGATGGCTCACCTACTTGAATGATTATCAAACCATCGGGTTCAAGAAAACCTTTCATTGGGAAGCACTGAGCCTAATTCCTTCAGTGAACCTCACAACAGTTAGAGGAATAAACACGTGTTATATAGGTGATTCTATACCAGGTTTATTTCGTGGAGTTCCTTTCTTACTGCACAAGAGCTCCATGGATGAATTCATGTCATTGGAAGACAGCATCTACAATTACAAACCTGTAGTTAAGCAAATAAATAAGGCCGTAAAGCCTCATCTTCCCGAAGGAGAGGAAATCACATATGTTGTTAGAAGTGGAGATGTTTTAGGTACCATTGCGGAAAAGCACAGTGTGCGCGTTTCAGAATTAAAACGCTGGAACGGAATAAAAGGAGATAACATTAACATCGGACAAAAGCTCATGATTTACGGAAAAGCAAAAGCACCGGTTCAAACTCCTTCTACAATACCTGCTGCTCCTACTCAACCAACGGGAGATTACGATGAGTACACGGTCAAATCTGGAGATTCCTTGTGGTTGATTGCCAAGCAATTTCCGGGTGTGAGTGCTGAAAATATTATGGAGTGGAATAACGTCTCAAATGACATTCGTCCGGGTCAAAAACTTAAAATCTACAAGACGAAATGACACAAAACTCCCCACATTCGCCGCTAAAAACACTGGTATTCCTGATACTTATGGGCGCGGTAGTCTGGTCATTTAGTCTTTTACCCGAAAAAGTTGAGCTGACAGATACGCTCACTTTTCGTTTACCACAATGGCCTCATTTTCAAGAGGAAGGTCAAGAACAGGAACGTTTAGCTGACGCCAACTCTTTTTTAGAAGGGTATGAAGACTTGCTGCGAGAGGACTCTATTGCAGAAGTGAAGAATGCTGAGCTGCGCGAAGCTGCGATTGAAGATTCGCTCGCAATTGACAAGCAGCGAAGGAGAAAACTATTGTCTATACAAGAAGGGCCTGAAGGAATTAGGAATTTAAAGTCGTTTTTTCAAACCCTCATGAAGCTGCCAGATTCAGGCAAAAAAGTACGCGTAATGCATTATGGTGACTCACAAATTGAAGCAGATCGCATCACGAGTTACTTGAGACGAGAATGGCAAAAAAAATGGGGCGGACAAGGACCAGGCCTCGTTCCTCCTGTAGAAGTGGTTCCTTCAGGAAACATCAAACAGCGTGCAAGTGAAGAATGGCACCGCCATACCATTTACGGACGAAAAGATACCACTGTTAAGCATACGCGGTTTGGAGCATTGGGTACGTTTGCTTCCTATGATAGCACTTCCGCTTCGCTGTTCTTTGAGCCCTCAAGACTTGGGTATAGCAATACAAGGGTCTTCAAATCTGCGAAAGTATTCCTAGGTTCTTATGGCAAAGGAGGTTCTGTTCAACTTTATCAAAATGAAGAACTTATAGCTGAAAAAACATTGTGTGACAGTTGTGGTTTCACAACATTAGACGCTCCTATTTCTGGTGAAATCAATGAAATAAGGTTGACTTTTACAGGCGGACCAATGGAATGTTATGGTGTGGCATTTGATGGAAATAGTGGCGTGCAAGTTGACAACATTCCCATGCGCGGCAGTTCAGGGACCATTTTCAAAAAAATGGATCGGACGCTTTTTAAACAGCAAATATCTCAGCTTCAGCCAGAGTTGCTTCTCCTTCAATATGGAGGGAATTCAGTTCCCTATGTGAAAGACACCGTCCAAGCAGAAAATTATGGAAAGTGGCTTAAGTCACAAATCAAGTACTTGCAAAAAGTGGCGCCCAATGCTGCCATCATTCTTATTGGCCCTTCAGATATGGCGCACAAAGAAGGTGATCAGTTTGAGACTTATGCGTTCTTAGAACCCGTTCGAGATGCGCTGAAAAAAGCTGCTTTTGAAACAAATTGTGGCTTCTGGGATATTTATGAAGCCATGGGCGGACACAATTCAATGCAGGCATGGGTAGAGGCTGAGCCGTCACTAGCAGGATCAGATTACGTACACTTTACGCCAAAAGGCGCCAAGAAAATTGCTGAACTTTTTAATAAAGCAGTAATGGACAGATACAAGATTGAACAGGAGCAGGATCAAGCTGAAAAGAAAGAGATAGAGCAAAAGAGTGAGCCCGTAATTGAGCTAGAGAAGGAAGAGAAGAAATGAGCATTCGGAAAATGAAACATAAAATAAGTTATACTGGAGCAATATTACTCGCTTCGGCGGTCATTAGCGTTACCCTGGGATGGCACTGTGCTGAGAAAATTGAACACCTCCCAGATTTCGGCAAAAAAGAGTCTTTCTTTTTACCTGAATTGAAAATACAGCAGACCTACCCTTTTCTTCGTCTTGACAAAAACCTACTGCAATTCCCTTCTGATTCAGGCACCTTCAATTCAGTATACGCCAAGCTTGATCAAATTCTATTTGATGGAAAAGGAAATTTATCTATCCTTCACATGGGCGGTTCACATGTTCAAGCAGGAGCGGTAGGACATAGAATGCGGGAATTGGTAGATGGCTTAGCATGGGGCCTTACAGAAGAACGCGGATTGCTGTTCCCTTTTAGCGTAGCACACACAAACAGCACCATTTACACCTCATCTGAATACACGGGTGAATGGGAAGGCTGCAGGTGCGCGCATAGAAAAAATGAATGCAACTGGGGCATGAGTGGCATCGTAGCTGCGAGCAGTTCAGACTCAGCTACATTCAAAACTTGGGCTTTCAAAACAGACAGTACGCTTTACCGAAGCACTTCTGTTTCTTTGTTCTATGACATGTCATTGCCTCATTTCGAACCAATTTGGAATGGTCTTTCAGCATTTGATTCTTTGCGTGTAGACAGCGCCTCAAGCCGTCAAACCTGGTACTTTACAAATGCTGTTGACACCTTGGCTTGGAAGTTCATAAAGCAAGATAGTCTGGCAATGAACATTTCAATTCAGGGTGTTTTACCTCAGAATGACCAAGCGCGCATCACCTATCATGAGATTGGCGTCAATGGCGCTAGTACAAGCAGTTATTTGCGTTGTGATGAAATGGAAAATCAGCTCAAAGCCATTTCTCCAGATCTCGTGATTTTCGGAATAGGAATCAATGATGCCCATGTGCCAGAGAGCTCCTTTTCAAAAGAAGATTTCATGGCCCGGTATGATGAACTGATTAGAAGATGTAAAACCTCAAATCCGAACGTCACTTTCTTATTTCTCACCAACAATGACAGTTACTACCGAAAAAGAAGACCAAATCCCAATGGTAAAATAGTTCAAGAAGCCATGTATGAACTTGCTGAAAAACACAAAGGCGCCGTTTGGGATCTTTTTGAGATCATGGGAGGCTACAAATCTATTGTGCTTTGGGACGACTATGGCTTGGCGAAAAATGACCGGATCCATTTCACGCGAAAAGGGTACTTCCTTCAAGCCGAATTGATGTATGATGCATTGATGAAGGATTATGGAGGCTACCTCACCAAAGAGAGAGAGACAAAGGCAAAAGTTGAATCTAAAGAAGACCTGAGAAGATGAATATAGGAGCCTACATAGGGGAAATAATGGAAGCCTTTGGTTCAAACTTCTTATACAGGGAAGATCGTCCATTGATTTTCACCGATCCTATTTTCTGGATCTTCTTCGGAATTGTATTGGTTGGTTTCGCTTTTACGTATAAAAAACGTGGAATAAGAAATGCATTTCTCTTCATCGTAAGTATTTACTTCTATTACAAAACTTCTGGGTTTTTCTTCTCTCTCCTACTATTTTCAACGGTTGCAGACTATTTCATTGGATTTCGAATAGAAAAAACAGCCCCGGGTAATAAGAAGAAAAGTTGGCTTGCACTGAGTATCATCATCAACCTTGGATTACTTTTATATTTCAAATATGCCTACTTTTTTGCTGATTCATTCAATGCCACTTTTGGAACAGACTGGCACCCTATTAACAACTTTGCGGCTATTTCAAATGAGCTAGTTGGAAGCACTTTCAGGGTAGATAAGATTCTCTTGCCTGTAGGTATTTCGTTCTACACCTTTCAAACAATGTCTTATGCCATTGATCTTTACAGAGGACATCTCAAATCTGTAAAAAGCATTTTTGATTTTGGGTTTTACGTTTCATTTTTTCCCCAGCTGGTTGCTGGTCCTATTGTGCGTGCGGCAGACTTCATACCTCAACTCTACAAGGAATACAGCCTTACAAAACAGCAATTCGGTATAGCGTTGTTCTGGATATTAAACGGGCTATTGAAGAAGTTCCTACTTGCAGATTACTTAGCTCTAAACTTTGTAGACCGTGTATTCGCTAATCCTGCCAGCTATTCTGGATTTGAAAATTTAATGGGACTCTATGCCTATTCCATGCAGGTTTATGCTGACTTTTCTGGCTATACAGACATTGCCATTGGTGTTGCTTTGTTGGTGGGATTCTCTCTTCCTAAGAACTTCAATTCCCCCTACAAAGCTGTTAGTGTAGGTGATTTCTGGAAGCGTTGGCACATCTCCTTAAGTTCTTGGCTTAAAGATTACCTCTACATTCCAATGGGCGGAAACAGAGGAGGGTCATTGTTTACATTCATCTCATTGGCCTTTGTAGCAGCCTTTTTGTTTTTACTGAGCGGCTCATATTGGTTAATGATCTGGTTTGCTGTTGGCTTAGGTGCAGCATTATTGCTTGGACTCGTTTTCCCGAAATTACGTGGTTGGTACATCACCAATATCAATGTGATGATCACCATGCTCTTAGGAGGCTTATGGCACGGTGCTAGCTGGAACTTTCTGCTATGGGGAGGGTTAAACGGACTCGGATTAGTGGTTTATAAACTATGGAAGCGCATATCACCCTGGGAAGATAAATCGAAATGGTACTCGAGGGCTTGGGGTATCTTTTTGACTTTTAACTTCATTTCGTTTACACGAATTTGGTTCCGAAGCAGCTCCGCAACCTCATGGGAGGGCATCAATGAAGGCCACAACATTCTTGAAGAATGGTTCTCAGCAAATACAATGTTGTTGAAGATGACCGAAATTGATTTCACTATGGCACCAGATGTGATCATGGGCTTTTGGAAAGTCTTTACGGTTCTCTTGATCGGATTTATCATTCACTGGCTACCCGCTTCTTGGAAAGAAGCCTATCGCCAAAAATTTGCTCAAGCTCCCCTGCTCTTGCAGCTTACTGCGGCAATTACAGTCATCTTAATTCTGGTTCAAGTGGTTTCTGCAGATTTACAGCCTTTCATCTATTTTCAATTCTAAGGCATAAAAAAAGCGCCCACATGGGGCGCTTTCAAATATCTTTTGTACTTCTACTTTTTATCTATGGGAGTCACAATTTGCTCTACATTGACACTGTCATAAGCTGAACATGCCTGTTGTTGAGTTGTACAAGAAGTAAGGAAGACGCTCAAAGTTAATAGTCCCAAAAAGACAATTATCATCTTCTGAAGTACTTGGTGGTACAGTTTATCTACTGGTGTCATGCTAATTCGATTTAAAATCAGGTTAGGTATTCCTTCTCTGATACGTTCCCTCTTCTAAAAGGTTACATTTCAATGTAGCCCCTTAAGGTAAGAAGTATTTCCCAATTTAGAGCTTATATTCCTACAAAAAGAAGGAATCCTAAAACGCCTAGAATCATTAAAACAACTCTTTTTGCGCTGGTGGGCATTGCTTTTGCTCGTGCCATAAAGTGAGAATTTGCAGTTTAGTAGTGGTTGTAATTTGGTTTCCTTATCTGTTAGGCTTTGTCCTACAAAAGGTTTCAATCTCCTGCAAATGCGACTCTCTAAAATTAAATAGTACTATGTATTGCATAGTTCATTGTAATGTATATATATTTGCATAGTCAAGTACTATATGTATTTAGAACTTATGGAAAACCACAAAAATGCAACTTCATGAATATTGAAAACACAAAGGCTCAGATGCGGAAAGGTGTCTTGGAGTTTTGCATTCTTTCATTACTCGCTGAAAAAGAAGCTTATCCTTCAGACATCATTACTCAACTTAAAGAAGCCAAGTTGATTGTAGTAGAAGGAACTCTTTACCCGCTTCTCACAAGATTGAAAAATGCAGGACTACTCGCTTACCGCTGGGAAGAATCTTCTTCTGGTCCGCCAAGGAAATACTACAAACTCACAGAAACCGGTCTACTCTTCCTTAAAGAATTAGACAAAACTTGGAATGAGCTTTCAAACGCCGTTTCTCATACCACTAAAACGAAGAACCGATGAACAAGACACTATCCGTAAACATTGGGGGGTACATTTTCAATATTGAAGAAGACGCTTATACTCAATTGAGAAATTACCTCGATTCCATTTCGTCTTATTTCGCAGGACAAGAAGGAAGTGACGAAATCATCTCAGACATTGAGGCTCGCATTGCTGAGTTGTTCAATGAAAGACTGGGCTCTGACAGACAAGTAGTGATTCATGATGACGTAGAACAAGTCATCATCATCATGGGCAAACCTGAACAATATGCTGAGGCAGAAGAAGACACCCAAACTTCCTCTAAGTCGAAATCCAATGACAACCGCAGGTTTTACAGAGATCTTGACAACTCAACGCTAGGAGGGGTTTGCTCAGGGTTTAGTCATCACCTAGGTTGGGACCCGCTCATTTTAAGAGCCCTTTTTGTGCTTTTATTGTTTACCTCAATTGGGATTCCTCTTTACATCATCTTGTGGATTCTTATTCCTGCAGCCGCAACCACGGCCGAAAAGCTCAAAATGAAAGGCCAAAAAATCAATGTAGAGAACATTTCCAAAAAAATCAATGAGGAAATGGACAATGTCAAGTCTAAATTCTCTTCTGACGGCAAAACAGAAGGTTCACAATCTGTGAATAAATTGATTGCGGGGCTGGGGGAGTTCTTCTCATTTATCGCCTCATTTTTACGTGTGGCTTTGGGCGTGCTATTCCTTATGTTAGGAATTGGTATGCTGATTGGTTTTGTAATTGCCATTGGCGGATTCTCTTCGGGAATCCCGGGGAATCCTGAACTTTCAATCCGTTTCCTTGAAGATTACATCTTCTTTAATCCACACATGCTCTCTTTGGCAATTATTGCTGCAATCTTGCTTCTGGTGGCCCCTTTCCTCTACTTCATTTACTTAGGTGTTCGGTTGCTTCTGCGCATCCAACCGCCTGTAAAAGGTGTGGGCATTATTCTCCTCGGTATGTTTATTCTTGGAAGTATTCTGGCCTCTATTGCAGCCATCAATCAAGCCAAGGAATTCAATAGTGAAGAACGAATTGCCATTAGACGGCCGCAAACGGAATTCGCCAGTGATACCCTAATCATTCGCGTCGCTGAAGATCATCTATGGCACAACCAGATCAGCATCCACCGCCTTGACCCTTGGGAACGCCTCAAAATCATAGATGATGAGATGCTCTTTGCTGATCCGCGATTTAAAGTCCGCCCGTCTGATAGTGAGCTCTTTGTTTTTGAAATCGATTACGAATCATCTGGCGCCTCAACCACTGCAGCTCTTGATTTTGCTGAAGAAATTACCTACAATTATGAGTTGGACGGAAATACCTTAACGCTAGACCCCTTCTATTCTGTTCCGCGTGAGCGTAAATACAGAGATCAAGAAGTTGCGCTCACCGTTCGTGTTCCCGAAGGAAAAATGGTCATTTTAGATGAAAGCACACAACGACTTGCAAGTGGGGACTACAACTGGCTAGGTCTCAAACTGAGGGAGATCCCCGGAAAAACATTTATGAATGTTGACGGTGAAATCATTTGCTCAAATTGCGAGGAAAAAGAAGAAGAAATCGCTGACTAAAAATTTTATTCGCAGTTCGCTAAAAGCGATCTATTTCTCAAGCAAAAGGCCGTTCAGTTCATTCTGGCGGCTTTTTTGCTATTCTATGAATCCAAGTTAAGCACATTTGAACCACATAAATGTCTATTTCACTCCATATTTCAAAGCTATTTGTAAATTGGCTTATGCGACATTTAGTGTTTCTTCTTTTATTCATCTTGCTTGCACCTTCGGCGTTCGCCCAAAGTCATTACCAATTGATCCAGAACAAGGGCCAATGGCCAGAGCAAGTTGTGTCTCAAGTTGAATTGGAGGGTGGATTTATGTTCATTGAGAAGAACGCATTCACGTACAATTTCATTGACCTTTCTGCTGTAGCTGCAGTTCATGGAACCGGAACAGATGTCAATGCCTTGGCCGGACAAACACGCATAAAGGGCCACGTTTACAAAACCAGATTTGAGGGTGCCAATTCAGACCCGAAGATCACCTTCTCTGACAAACAACAAACGCATTTCAATTATTTCCTTGGGAATGACCCCTCAAAATGGCAAGGCGATGTTCCCGCATTCAGCGCGGTTAAATATGGACAAATGTATCCTGGAATTGACCTATTGGTCTACAGTCATGAATTTTCAATGAAATATGATTTATTGATTTCTCCCGGGGCGAATCCCAATGTGGTGCAGGTTCGGTATGATGGAGTTGAAAGCATCATTGAACGAAATGGCAGGTTAATCATTCAAACTTCTGTGAACGAAGTCATTGAGCAAGCGCCTATTGCTTGGCAAATCATCAATGGTGAGAAACAGCCCGTTGCATGTGAATACATTCTAGAAGGTGACCTCGTCTCATTTTCATTCCCGAATGGATATAACTCCAAGTATGAGTTGGTCATTGATCCGGAACTGTTGTTCTCTACCTACTCAGGAAGTACGGCAGATAACTTTGGGTATACGGCTACTTTTGATGATGAAGGCTACCTATATTCGGGGTCTTCAGCGTTCGGTTCTGGATATCCCTATACGGTTGGAGCATACCAGCAAACATGGGCTGGAGGTGATGGACAAGGCTTTTTGGTAGGAACTGACATTGCATTAACCAAATACGATGTTTCTGGCACCTTTCGTGTCTACAGCACTTACCTGGGTGGGGCGCATGATGAACTTCCTCATTCACTTATTGTTAACTCTGCAGGAGAACTCATTGTAATGGGAACGTCTAGCTCACCTCTTTTCCCTACCACTGCCGGAGCCTATTCTAGTGATTTCAACGGAGGTAGCTCCATCGCTCCTATAGGGGTTGGAGTTGATTATGTAAACGGCTCAGACATCACTGTTACCAAATTTACGGCCAATGGATCTGCTTTAGCGGCCTCCACTTTTTTAGGTGGAAGTGGAAATGATGGAATCAATACTGCTCCCCCACTCAAATTCAATTATGCTGATGAGTTCAGGGGTGAAGTGGAATTAGACAATGAGGGAAATATCATCATCGTTAGCTGCACTTACTCTGCTGATTTCCCTGCCGTCCAGGCCATTCAGGGTGCCATTGGAGGTGGCCTAGATGGATGCATAACCAAATTCTCATCAGACCTTAGCACCATAGACTACAGTACGTACATTGGCGGAACGGGCAGTGACGGAGTGTATGCAGCAAGTGTAGACTCAAATAACGATCTGTACATCTGTGGTGGAACTACTTCCTTGAATTTCCCTACAACAGAAACCATTTATCAAAATGCTTACGGCGGAGGCTCTGCTGATGGTTTCATTGCTAAGATTAATCAAACAGACATCACCCTGCCTATTTCAACCTACTTCGGATCATCAGCTTATGATCAAGCCTATTTTGTTGAAGTAGATAGTGACAACCAAGTATTCATTTACGGTCAATCTATGGCCGCTAACAGCACCTGGATTGTAAATGCCGCATACGGAACTCCCAATAGCGGTATGCTTGTGAGCAAACTAGATAGCGAACTTGAGAACATCATCTGGTCCACTGTCTTCGGAACGGGAAGCGGTAATCCAAACCTCTCACCTACCGCCTTTCTTGTAGATGTATGCGGGAAAATATACCTCTCTGGATGGGGAGGCACAACCAATACCAGTTCCAATCCTGACACTGACACGGTAACAGGTATGGAAACCACAGATGATGCATATCAAACCGCTACCAATGGAAGTGATTTCTACCTTATGGTGCTTGAAGATGACGCGAGTGATATTGTATACGGTAGTTTCTTTGGTGGATTGTCCAGTGCTGAACATGTGGATGGTGGCACAAGTAGATTCAATAGAAAAGGACAAATTTACCAATCTGTATGCGCTGGGTGTGGCTCAAATGACGACTTTCCGATCTTCCCTTCAGACGCTGTTTCTCCTTTAAACATGAGCAGCAATTGCAACAACGGCGTTTTTAAGTTCGATTTCGAACTCCCAATTACTGTCGCTGATTTTTATGCACCCCCCATTGGATGCATCAACATCCCTGTTCAATTTCAAAATAACAGTAGCGGTGGATTGAATTTCGAATGGGATTTTGGAGATGACACGGGTTCTTCACTTCTGAACCCCATACACGTGTTTGATGAGCCCGGAATTTACACCGTCTCATTGGTCGCAACCCACCCAGAAACCTGCAATGGTTCAGACACGCTTTACCGCGAAATAGAAATATTGGAGCCACAGACAACCGTGCTTGGTAACTTAGAAATCTGTGAAGGAGAAAGCATTGACCTTGGCCCTGTTCCTTTCAATCCTTCGTTTGAATATCTGTGGTCTCCTGAGGCAACTCTTGATGATGCAGAACTTCCTGAACCAAACGCCTCACCAACTGATGATACTGATTACACCCTCCTAATTGACAATGGCGCGTGCATTGATACTGTATTCCAAACTGTTGAATTGAATTTGCTTGATTTAGTTGCCCCTGACGACCTTGTTCTTTGTGAAGAAAACATAGATATAGTACTAACGGCCACTTCTTCTGAAACAGATGTAGAATGGATTTGGTCTTCTTTTCCTGACTTCTCAGATCAACTGAATGATTCCACTTTTGATAACGACATTATTGTAAATGTGAATACCGAAACTACTTTCTACGTCCAAGTGAGTATTGGGGAATGCATTCGAACAGAGGAAGTAACCATTTCACTCTTACCGGTGAACTTAGACATTGCCGGTGACTTTATTGTGTGTGCTGGTGACACCGCTACATTAACCATTATTAATGAACTTCCCGGCTTCGAAATCTCATGGGAACCTGCAAATCAAATTTTGAACGGACAAGGAACCAATGAAGTTCAAATACTCACTACAGAAGATACAATCATTTCTGTAACAGCTGCTGATGGTGAAGATTGTAGTATTAACGAAGACTTTTTAGTTGAAGTCTCAGAATTGGATTTAAACGACATTGTTGCTACTGCCACGCCTACTCAAATATCATCAGATGAATCAACCATTTTAAACGTTGAGCCTTTTGGTTATGATTACCAATGGACCCCATCTGAAACAGTTGAATTACCTAACTCTAACAACTCACCAGCCTTCCCTACTGAGACCACAACCTACTATGTGACTTTAGCTGATGGTGATTGCATCTACACAGACAGCGTGCGCGTTTTTGTATATGATTTTGTATGCGGTCCGCCAAGCATCTATGTACCAAATGCTTTCACTCCCAACGCAGACAATCTGAATGAACAACTTTATGTGAGAGGAAGATTCATTACAGATCTGTACTTCGTAATTTACAGTCGCTGGGGCGAAGTCATGTTTGAAACCACCCTATTAAATCAAGGATGGGACGGTACCTACAAAGGAAAAGCAGTTGATCCTTTTGTCTACGTCTATTACCTTGAGGCGGTATGTGAAGATGGCCAAACCTACTTTGAAAAAGGTAACATAACCGTGATCAGATGAGAAAGCTGCTGATCTTGGCACTTGTGCTTTGTGCTGTTGGCGCGCGCTCCCAAGACATTCACTTTTCACAGTTCAATGTGGCTCCCATGGTCTACAACCCAGCCTTAGCAGGTGGTTTTGATGGCGATATTAGACTCATTGGCAATCAAAGAACGCAATGGAGATCAGTAACAACACCTTTTTCAACCATTGGGGTTAGCGCAGATTTCAATCATAAAGCGCAACCATTAATGGGTTCTGCCATTTCAATTTACCAAGATCGAGCGGGAGACAGCAGGTTGAGCACGCTAGCTGTTAATGGGGCTTTTTCTTATGAATTGGGACGAAGTGAAGATGGTCTGCACGCATTTACAATTGGAGCTCAACTTGGTTTCACCCACAGAAAAATTGATTATTCAGACCTCACCTATGATTCCCAGTGGAATGGCTTTCAATACAATGCTTCTGCCAATTCAGGTGAACAATTCGCTAGAGAAACACGTACCCACCTCAATTTGAACCTCGGCGGAGCGTGGCATTACACTGTTGATAGACGCAATAAACTTGAAGGTGGAGTAGCCTTGCATAATGCAACTGGTCCTAAACAAAGCTTTTTTGATGACCCATCAGTGAACCTAGACATGCGTCTTTCCATTTCTGGGTCTGGCATCTGGCAATTGAATGATGAATGGGATGCCATTGGAGGAATCCTTCTTTCTACCCAAGGTAAATTTGTTGAATTCATTCCCGGAGGTGGCGCCAGATATATCCTTACAGATGAACGCGGGGCATTTAGAACTGTATTTGGAGGCATGTATTACAGAACCAAAGATGCTGGCTTTATCATGGGAGGAATGGACTACGACCAATGGCGCGTAGCCTTAAGTTATGATATCAACTTGAGCAATCTTCGTCCGGCAAGCAATGGACGTGGTGGTTTTGAGCTCTCGGTAGTCTATATCTTAACCCGATTTGTTCCCCCTCCAGGACGAAAAAGAATTTGTCCAGAATATTTCTAGCTTTCTTTCACGCTTGCCGAACGTTTTCCATCTTTGCACTATGAAAAAGGAAACGAGAACCAACTGGTCATTGCTGCTCAAAATTGCACTTATCTCTCTTATCGGTTACAACCTCATCTTCATTTGGGGGAAATTCTTTAATTCGTTTCTTACAGGTTTCATCGCCCCTGTTTTCAACGCGCTCCAAGCTTCATTAATGGCATTCACCCTTTTCGAACTGATTGGGATCATTAGTATTTTCGTTGATTTGATGGGCCGCTGGGAAAAGCTAGGAGAAAACAAATCAATGCGGAAATTACGCACTGTTCTTGTTGCCGTTTTAATCATGGCATTCATCTTCAAAGGGTTCATCAATTACCTTGATTCAGCTTACCTAGACAGTTAATCTTCGTCTAAATGATATTGCTGATCTGATGGCGAAATGCTTCTGCCAAATCGCTTATAATCAACGTATTTCTTCTGAACGTACAAGATAAACTCATACTGCGTAAAACTTTTTAAACGTTGATCGCCTGGATCCATAAAGTCAATGAAAGCATCAAACTCATCGTCTTCAAGATCAAGAATTTCGTATTCAACATACTTCGCGAAAAGCTCTTTCAACAAAGCACGTCTAAGGTCATTGTTCGTGAGCTCTATAGCCAGTCGTTTGGAACGTTCTCTTTTTGAAAAAGCTTCATACAAGAAAGTAATAGGGCTTTGAATGGCATTCACCCCTGAGGTGCGGAAATCCTTTTCATTGAACCCAAGAGATTGAATGTCGTTATTGATCGACTCTAAATCTCTAGGAGCAATCACTTCCACCTCTGGTACGCTTATTCTAAGCTGCTTAAGCGTGATGTTAATCGTGTAATGAGGCCTAGGTATGGTGTCAGCGAATGAAAACCTTTGAGAACTAAATCCTGTAGCGGCTACCTGCAATTCATCAGATTGACAAGCCTTAATCAAAAAAGACCCGTCGGGTTCACAAAACTGACCGCTCCCCTTTGATCTATTCACAACCATAGCATCATACATCGGACGGCCATTTTCGTTGAGTACCTTCCCACTGATGTAAACAGAGGTATCACAATCTTGAGCTGAAACAGAAATGACGCTTACCAGCAATGAAAAAAGGAAGAATAAGTATTTCATAGGCTCATTTAAAACGAATGAGGTGCGGAAATGGTATCATAAAAATTGCCAACTCATTTAATTCTGATGAAAGAAAAGCGCTTCTCTCCAAATGCGCCATTCTCCATTTCGTCAATAAAAATACGCATGTCCATGTGCGATATCATTTTATAGCTAATCGTTTTCAGGTTATCAGGAGTTGGATTTTCAAATGTCACTTGGTCATTCGTCACTGATTTCAATTCAAATAGAACGTTGTTGTTGTTTTTCGCGCCAGCAAGTCCAACAGAAAAAGTAGGCTCATCTTTTCTGAAATCAATGAACATCCGTTCAATGAAAACCGTATCCTTCTCATAGAGCACATATCCTGTGCCTTGAAGCAATCCCTCATCTGCTAAAATCCAGCGCTCGTAACGCTGACTTTTTTGATCAACGTCACACCACTTCCCAATCAATTTGGTGAAATCAAATGCATAACTCTCATTGATCACATCAGAACTCGAACCAGTGCATCCCAGTAAAAAAATCAGTCCGCCAGTGAGAAAAGTAAATCTAAACATGCTCAAAAATAAGAATCATTCGCTTCTCAGCACTATCAAAAAGAAATAGGTAACGAAAATCATGCTCTGATCGTACAAAAAAGGACCTTGCTACACAACAATGCGTAAAATCCTGATTCTACTGGTAGGAATTTCTACCTTCATAGGCCTGTTTCTCTATTCGAACAATTCCAGTTCAGAGAACACAACTCCATTTGCTAAAAAAATACTCGCCATTCAATTGATGCCCAATTGGGAAGGCGCAGTCACTTTTGCCATCGCTACTGAGATGAATGGCGAAATCAAGAGTCTAAAGCACGTTTCTAAAAGACAGTTCATTCTCATTGGCTCTGGCAAGATGAAGCATGCAGCCAATCCTGATCAGCGTAATTTCTTTGCTGAAAACGGCATTCCGAATTGTGATGTGTTTTATGATAAAACCCGACGCATGCATGAATTTCAGTGCGACCCCGTTGCCAATTTGTGGAAATTGCGCCTGAAGAGCGCACGAAATGACCCCAATCAAAAAGGGTGGGCAAGATTGCCTTCGGTTCCAGACAAGTCGCAGGTTGAATTGCTCAACAGCTTTGGTATTTCTCGCTTGAATGATTTTATCTTCGATCAAGATGTCTTCAACTTGCTCAAAGCGGTGAATGATCCAGCTTGGGTCAATCAATACAAATGAAATTCCTATGTACCTTGCGCTCCAATGAGCACTGATCCAAATTCTTCTGAAGAAAAAGCCATTCAACGCATAAAAGCAAAACGTCTTGCCAACCAAGACCCTACTTTGCTCTTTAAACAGCTGGTTGAAGGAAATAGAGATGCCCTTGCTCGGGGAATTACTTGGGTAGAAAGCACGCTTGCTTCTGACCAACTTCTTGCTGAAGAACTCCTCAAACTTATCTTGCCCCATGCAGGGAAATCTAAACGAATTGGCATCACAGGTGTTCCAGGTGTTGGGAAAAGTACGTTCATTGAACAGTTCGGACAAACACTTATTTCACACGGGCACAAAGTTGCTGTTCTGGCCATTGATCCTAGCAGCCAGCGTTCACACGGGAGCATTTTGGGTGATAAAACACGAATGGACCTCCTGTCTAGAAGCGAGCTCGCTTTTGTACGTCCTTCCCCTGCCTCTGATACACTTGGTGGAGTTGCCAGGGCCACAAGAGAAAGTATTTTGCTTTGTGAGGCCGCGGGTTTTGACATTATTATCATTGAAACCGTTGGGGTTGGCCAGTCTGAAACCTCCGTGCACGGCATGGTAGACTTCTTTCTATTGCTCATGCTGGCGGGTGCTGGAGATGAACTACAAGGCATCAAACGGGGCATCATGGAAATGGCTGATTACATTCTCATCACCAAGGCTGACGCCGAAAACCAGAAACCAGCCATACAAGCGCAAAGACAATACAAAGCGGCATTGCACCTCTTTCCGCCTTCAGAAAAAGTATGGTATCCCGGAGTAGAGCTTTGTAGCGCATTGGAAAACATAGGAATTGACCCATTCATTGAGCGAATGAATGCCTATTTCCAATCCATGCAGTCTTCAGGGTGGATTGCGAAGAATCGCACTGAGCAAGATGTAAACTGGTTTTATGACGCCCTTCGCTATGAGGTTCTTCAAGCTTTCAAAAGAGATCCGGAATTGCACGAAAAACTAAAATCGCTTGAACAACAAGTGATTAACAAAACCATTTCGCCCTTCGCCGCAGCATCAAGCCTAGCAAATGATAAATTCTAATGATTTAGCTCAATTGTGCCACCAACGCTTCGAAGGTTACCTTCTTTTGCTCTCCTGATGTCATGTCTTTGAACGTAATTAAGTTCGAACTCATTTCGTCTTCCCCAATCAATGCCACAAAAGGAATGGCCTTGTCATTGGCATACTTCATTTGCTTTTGCATTTTCGCACTTTCAGCATAGACTTCCGTTCGAATTCCGGCAACCCGCAAACGATCTGCTAGTTTCATGCAGAATTTTTCTTCTTGCAGGCCGAAGTTGACGAACAACAGTTGGGTGCTCACTCCCGCCTTCTCTGGAAACAGTTCGAAATGCTCTAGTACATCATAGATTCGGTCTGCACCAAATGAGATGCCCACACCGCTCATGTTCTTCAGTCCGAAAATGCCCGTTAGGTCATCATATCTTCCTCCTCCACAAATGCTTCCAACGGGAGATTCTGGCACCTTCACTTCGAAAATGGCACCGGTATAATAATTCAATCCACGTGCTAAAGTTGGATCCAGCACCAAGGTTCCGTTCTTCAACCCCAACTCTGCAACGTAGTCAACAACATAACGTAGCTCTTCAACTCCTTTTGTTCCAATTTCTGAGGCAGACAAATGTTTTTCGAGTTGCTCTAGCACTTCCAAAGGTTCCCCGCTCATGCCGAAAAGAGGGCCTAACTTTTCAATTTGCTCAGCGGTAATTCCACGCTGAATGAGCTCATCTTGTACCTTTTCTCTTCCTATCTTATCTAGCTTATCTATAGCAACCGTAAGGTCTGTCAGCTTGTCTTCTACACCAGCTACTTCTGCAATGCCTGCAAGAACTTTTCTGTTGTTCATGACGATGTTAAACGCTGGTAAATTCAGCTTCGTTAGCGCCTCATCAAAGATGCGCACGAATTCTACTTCATAGAGCAGGCTGTTGGAACCAACAACATCTGCATCACACTGGAAAAACTCTTGGTAACGTCCCTTTCCCGGACGATCTCCTCTCCAAACAGGCTGTATCTGGAACCGTTTAAATGGAAACGGAATGGCATGTTGATTCATGACCACAAATCGGGCAAAAGGCACGGTCAAATCATAACGAAGCGCTTTCTTACTAATAGAGAATGACAACTTCTTGCTGTCTTTCTCAGCTAAAGCTGCAGCATCTGCTTTTGATAAAAAATCGCCATTGTTCAAGATTTTGAAAATCAGCTGATCTCCTTCTTCCCCATATTTACCTGTGAGGGTAGCCAAATTCTCCATAGCAGGAGTTTCAATAGGTTCAAAGCCATAGTGCTCAAAAACCGATTGAATGGTAGAAAAAATCCAGTTACGTCGAACCATTTCTTTGGGTCCGAAATCTCTTGTTCCTTTTGGAATTGATGGTTTGCTCATGCCTTAAAATTGCCTTGCAAAAGTAACCAATCGAATTAGGAATGGTTCTACTTTTTCTTCAGATTCCTTCTGTAGTTGATAAACGCTACGACGATTAACGCCGACATAGCAATCCAGATGTACGGCATGCTGATTTTTTTAGATAGGCTTCGTACCTTTGAAGCATGGCAAAGATCGAGAAAATTCAAGAATTACGCGGTCATTCAGGTCCTATTTACGCTTTATTAGAAGGGCGAAAAGCAGGATTTGTGCTTACAGCCAGTGGTGATCGCTTTATTGCCGAATGGAATTTAACCGGTTTGAATGAAAACAAAGAAGCTGAACCCAGCAAATTTTCAATCCAATTAGAGCAACCCTGCTTTAGCACATTGTACCTTGAGAAAGAAGGATTCTTGCTCGCGGGGAATTCAGAAGGGGGTATTCATGTGATAGACCTCCATGAAGGGAAAGAAGCAAGGCTCCTGAAAGTACATGAGAAGGGCGTTTTCGCATTTTGCCACATTCCTGAAGAAAACATGATCATTGCAGGCGGAGGAAACGGATATCTAAGTGCATGGGAAATCGGAACATGGAAACTGCTCAGGCATTTTCAGATTTCCAGCTCTAAAGTAAGGTCTTTGCTTTTTGCTGATAAACAGCTTTTTGTTGGATCTGGAGATGGTTTTCTTCGTGTTTTCGATCTGCCTTGGCTCAACGAAACCCATACCATTTCAGCCCATGAAGGTGGCATTTATAGCTTCGCGAAGCACCCAGATAAACCCATCTTGATCAGTGGCGGGAAAGATGCCTTTCTTCGCTTTTGGAAAACGGATACGCTAGAATGCATTCGGGAAATCCCTGCCCATAACTTCGGCATCTATTCAATTGTTTTCGCCCCAGACGGAAAGCATGCAGCAACGTCCAGCAGAGATAAAACCATTAAAATTTGGGATGCGCAGACCTTCGAAGCTCCAATGCGCATTGAACGTCCAGCATTCTCGGCGCACACCCACAGCGTGAACACCCTTATATGGCTCAAAGAACCCAATGTGCTAGTCTCTGCGGGAGATGACAGAAGACTCAATATTTGGAAAATAACGAACGTCTGAATTACCAGTATTATGGTATGGCAATCACATCGTTCTAGGCTTATCTTTGCACAAAATCTGAAGAAATGAGAATCAATTTGATTGCTGCTGCAGCACTTCTTTTCGCTATAGGTTGCGGGGAACAAGCACCAAAAATATCTGACAATACAATCATTGAAGAAGAAGTTCAAGAAGTGATGGTTTATAGCCACCGTCATTACGACATTGATCAGGTACTTTTTGATGAGTTTGAAGCTCAAACAGGAATTCACGTAAATGTGTTGAATTCATCTGCTGATGAATTAACAGTGCGCATGCAAAATGAGGGTGAAAATTCACCTGCTGATTTGTTCTTCACTTCTGATGCTGCAAACATTGTAAATGCACAATCACTTGGTTTATTACAAAGCGTCAATTCAGCTCTTTTGAATAACGCAGTTCCCTTGAATATGCGCGCAGTAGACGGAAGCTGGTATGGCTTAACCATGCGAGCAAGAGTCTTGGCTTACAATCCTGACAAAGTTTCTGCTGACGAATTAACAACCTACGAAGACCTAGCGAATGAGAACTGGGCCGGACGGATTCTTGTGCGCAGTTCGAGCAGCACCTACAACCAATCTTTGCTTGCAAGCATCATTGCGAATGATGGCGATTCTGCTGCTTTGGCATGGGCTTCAGCTGTTCGTGCAAACATGGCAAGAGAGCCTAAAGGGAATGACAGAGACCAAGTGAAGGCCATTGCTGCCGGTGAAGGCGACATTGCGATTGTCAATACTTACTACATCGGCAAACTTGTGAATTCTGAAAACGAACTAGAAAAAGAAGCGGGTGAAGCTGTTAAATTGTTCTTCCCAAATCAAGATGGACGTGGAGCACACATCAACATCTCTGGCGGTGGTGTTACGAAATATGCCCCGAACAAAGAGAATGCGATTAAATTGCTTGAATTCTTGACGAGCGTTGAAGTACAACAGAGATTTGCAGACGGAAATTATGAGTATCCAGTGAATCCAAATGCACAGCCTTCTGAATTACTTCAAAGCTGGGGAACGTTTAAGATGGATTTACTTCCACTTCAAGTGTTAGGAGACCTCAACAAACGTGCAGTAGAAATTTTCAATGAAGCAAGCTGGAACTAAACATTCGTTAGCTCCTACTAAGACAATAGGACAGCGACAATGGTGGATTATCTCCACTTTTGTCGCTGTTGTTGTATTGCTAAGTCCAATTCTGGCCCTTTTCCCTCAACTTTTCACCCCAACCGGAACTGCCTGGAAGAACCTACAAGAGACAGTCTTACTTGAATACACTATAAACACGCTGATCTTAATATTCGGAGTTGGTCTATGCACACTTGTGCTGGGAACTTCTTTGGCCATCTTAACTTCCCTATTCACTTTTCCAGGATCAAAATTTTTGCGTTTTGGACTGCTCTTGCCGCTGGCACTCCCCTCTTACATTGCAGCCTATGTGTTTGCCGGAATGACTGACTATTCAGGTCCGCTGCATCAACTAGGGCGTGTGTTCGGATTTCAAGATTTGCACTTCAACATCATGAATAAGTTTGGACTCATTGTTATTCTGAGTTTGGTGCTGTATCCTTATGTTTTCGCCACGGCGCGTGTAAGTCTTGAAAGCAGATACAACAGTCTCGTGGAAAATGCGCGGGCACTGGGACTCAAAGGATCAGCGCTCCTGTTCAAAATCATCTTGCCTTTAATCAGGCCAGCCCTCATTGGAGGTTTGTTCTTAGTCATGATGGAAGTCTTGAATGATTACGGCGCCATGAAGTATTTTGGCGTTGCAACGTTCACCACCGGGATTTTCAGTGCCTGGTTCTCAATGAACGATTTGAATTCTGCCGTGCGGTTGGCCATGCTCCTCTTTTTTGCGGTCGGATTGCTGAGCTTCGCTGAAAGCTGGTTTTCGAAATCCCACAAAGTGGTTGAATCGAATCGCTCATCTGTTACAACCAAAAAGAAACTCGTTGGAATAAAAGCGATGCTGGCTGCATGCTTCACGTGGTCTGTCTTTTTCATTGCCTTCATTGCTCCCATACTTTTTCTGTTGTGGACGCTGCAGTACGCTGACCATGAGCGGGCAATTAATGAGTGGTTCTCATTGGCTGGAAACAGTCTGGTCTCTGGACTTGCAGGCGTATTTGCTGTGCTATTCATTGTTTTGCTGACACAGTTTACGCGTCAGCTGATTCAATCAAGGCTAACCGCTGTTTTAGGACGAAGTATTTCTATTGGATATACGCTACCAGGGGCCATCATAGCCATTGGAATCATTTTGTTGTCATCTTTTTTCGATGGAATTTTAAACCAAGGGTTGCTGCTCACAGGCTCCTTTGGTATGCTCATATTCGCCTATGCAGTGCGTTTCTCAGGAGTGGCATTTCAACCCCTTCAAGCCGAAAGTGAAAAACGCAGTGGGAAGCTTTTTGAGGCGGCACAATCAATGGGATTAAAGCCCCTGAGAATCTTGAAAAATATCTTTCTTCCACTTTCGTTGAATGGTATTTTACTGGGCGCTACCTTGGTCCTCATTGACATCCTCAAAGAATTGCCACTTACACTTATTCTTCGTCCATCAAACTTTTCTACCCTCGCCACAAAGGCATTTGAATATGCTGATGACGAATTACTTAGTAAAGCTGCGCTCCCAGCGCTGTCTGTAATTCTAGTAGGTTTAATTCCTGTACTTTTACTTCATAGAATGCTTCGTGCCAAATGAGTCTTATTTCTGTAAATAACATCTGCCATTCCTATGGGAAGAACAAAGTCCTTCATGGATGCTCTTTTGCTATAAACAAAGGCGAAATTGTTGCCCTCTTAGGTGAAAGCGGAAGTGGAAAAACAACTATTTTGCGCACTTTGGCCGGATTTGAGCGTCCAGATTCAGGGAGCATTTCAATGAACAATTCCTTGCTGTATGACCAGCAAACCATGGTCTTGCCTGAGGATAGAAACATCGGCTTGGTTTTTCAGGATTACGCGCTATTTCCTCACCTAAATATTCGCAAGAACATAGAGTTAGGGAAATCTGCTGGTGCAAAAAGAACAACCTCGGAATGGCTCAATGTAGTAGGGCTGGATGGGTTAGATGAGCGCCGGCCAGATCAACTTAGTGGCGGGCAACAGCAGCGTGTAGCCATTGTGCGCGCATTGGCAGCTGAACCCGAATTGATTCTCCTTGATGAGCCCTTCAGTAACATTGATGAATCATTGAAATTTGGCTTTCGCCATGAATTGCGTAAGTTGCTTAAGGAAGAAGGTGTATCAGCTGTTTTCGTAACGCATGACACCAAAGATGCCCTTGCCATTGCAGATCAAATTGTCATTTTGAAAGATGGGGTAATCAGGCAAATAGGAACACCAGAAACCATTTACCAATCTCCAGCTGATTTATACGTTACCGGACTATTGGGACCCTATAATGTAGTGGCCAAGAACGGAGATGAATGTTCAATCATTCGTGCTGAACAATGTTCAATTAAGGCAAATGCACAGCAAAAAGGTATTGTTCAATCGTCAATGTACCAAGGAAACACCTTTCTCATTCACATTAAAATCAGTGACCAAATTTGGATTGTAGAACATCCAGTTGCATTAACCTTGGGCGAAGAAGTAGGTATTCATTTCGAAACTAACAACCTGAAAACTGTACAAAACAAATGAACCGCAAAGCCGCCCTAATTGACATGCTTAAAGACGATCCGAAAGATCCTTTTTTGTTGTACGCTCTTGCATTAGAGCAAGTCAAAGACAATGACATACAAGCAGCTATAACTGTTCTGAAAGCATTGATTTCTGACCAACCTGACTACCTCGCTACGTATTATCAGCTGGGCAAATTGCAGGAGCAGCAAGGCCAGATTGACGATGCCATTGACACCTACAAAAAGGGTGAAAAAATAGCTTCGGAGCAACGCGACTTAAAAACCAAGTCTGAATTGTCCGAAGCCATTTGGGAACTCGAAGACTAATTACAGATAACTCAGCTCTGCACTCCAAGTGTATAAATTTCCATCTGAGTCCGTTGCAGTAATAGAGAAATCAACCGTTTCCCCTATTGCTGCGGGAATTTCAAAACTAACTGTTGTAAGATCAAAGGTGTTAGCTCCTGCCGCTTCATAGGAATAGGTATACAATTCTGTTCCATCTTCCTCTTCCACCATAATAGCAACAGTGGCTAACCCGCTCGGGTCTGAAACCGTTCCATTGATGGTCAAAATCGCACCCGCTTCCAAAACAAGCGTCGCTGCATCTACCCCGTTGAAGTCTATAATAGAAATTGCTGGAATGATGCTGTTTTCAAGATCGAGATCAATGAATTTAGGCGTCGCTTCATTTCCGCGTTCGTCAATCAATGAGAGGCCCAAATGCCATTCACCTCTTGCATTTTCAGGAATTGTATAGCTGCGCGAAACCGTCTGAGACGTTCCTTCAAGGTCAATAATCTCAAACTCCTCCCAGTCTCCACTGGAGGCTTCAGATGAACCTACATCGCCATGGCTATGTCCGTCTTCATTCGGGTGCAAATCAATCTTTAACTGATTTAAACTTTCATTATCTGTGCAGTTTACTTGCAGCGTAAGCGTCTCTCCTGCATTGCCTTCAGCGCTCACTCCTATCACTACTCCATTGATCGATACCTGATCAAATTGTGGATCTTCATCATCCTGATCTTCCTTGCAAGAAGCGAATAAGATCATTCCTGCTAAAACTAAATAAGTTGTCTTTTTCATGTCCATTTAAAATTTGTAATTGATTGTTATCCCTACATTCCTCCCTACTTCTGGAAGGTTCAAAATTTTATACCTACTCATGTGATCGATGTAGGTTCTATTCATCAAATTTGTTGCAAACGCAATCATTTCAATTGAATTCGCTCCTTTCGAAATGACGTATCCAATGCTGAAATTTAGAAGTTGGTAACCCGGTGTAGGATCTTCGTTTCTAAAAACTTGATTTTGCCTTGCGAACGCTTCTACCTTAGGTGCCATGAATAAACTATGCGCATCATTCTTAAAACTCCATGACCTTTTTATTTCGGTGCTAGCGTTAAAAGGCGGTGTCCAAGGCAAGGCTGTTCCCTCATCCAATACCAATCCGTTCACATAGGCCCCTCCAACTTCTATGTCCCACTTACGAAAGCTCTTTTCAAAAACAACCTCTGCCCCGTAACGCATCACTTCTGATTGCATAAACTGATACAACTGCCCTGCCTCAGGCAACGTTGAGAATTGCGCTGAAGGTGCCAAGTAGATGAAGTTTGCATAGTATCCAAAAAACGGATTCACCAACCAGTTCTTTCGTTTAGAAACCTGCACGTCAAACACATAACCTACTTCTGGAGTCAACTCAGCATTTCCTTTTTCATGTCGAAATGTTCCATGATGTACGCCATTTGCAGCAGATTCATAGGCATTCGGACTGCGAACAGAACGCGCCATAATAACCTGTAAATCTGTCGTTTGACCGATTTTAGCAGTGTAATTTGCATTCGCTCCCCATGCAAGAAATTGTTTGCGGATTTCAGGGCTTCGCGAAGCACTCCCTGCTGCAACTCCATCTTCATTGTAGATCAGCTCTTCAAAGGGTAGGACCTCCAATTCATTTAGGTCTGCGCGGACGCCAAGGTTCAAATGCCCTTCTCCAAGGTCCATTTTCACTCCTGCCATCAATCCAAAATTCGCACTTCTGTAGTCTGAAATTAGGAACTCCCAGCCTTCAGAGGAACTACTTTGAAGTTCTGCTTGGGCCTTCAAATACACTTTGTATTTCTTCAAATCGAATTCAGTCCAGTTCACATCGAAGAAGAGTGTGCGAAGCGAAAGCCCCAATGCCAGGTTTGAAGCAGGCCGCGGTGCATTATTGTGTGCATGCGCCTCTCCTCGCTCAGCGCGCTCACTCAATTGCACGGCTGCATTGATTTCTAATTTTGAGTGTGCAAAAAGCTCTTCTAGCCGAATGGATGCAATGGAATGCGTTGAAGTCATTCTTGGCAAGGCAGTCTCTCTGCTGTTTCCATCACCTAACAAATCATCTTTACTTGGAATGCCAAAGATGCCCGGAAAGATTCCGAAAGCTTGATGGCTTCGCCTCAAATTAATCTGAACAGTTCGTGCCTCTTTTTCCCAAAGGACCCCTATTTGCTGTCCGTTCGAAGCGCCAGAAGTATTCACCAACCTACCATTTTGCAATTCAAAGGTGCGGTCCAAATAAGTGAAATCGTTCGCCGGCACTTGGTAATCAGCATAGGTTCGAGCGCTACCAACAGCAAATACCTGGAGGTGCTTCCAGCGTTTGGCAAAAGTCAATGCTCCCTCACCCATTTGGGTTGCGCTCAATCCTCTCCCAATCAAAGACCACTTCGTTTCATTGCGTTCAAGACTAGGTGAAGTTTCAACCTCAATGGCACCGCTACTGGCAGAAGGACCAAATAAGAGGCCCGCTCCGGTTTTATGCACGGCATACTGCTGAATAAGCCAAGGATCAATGTCCAATCCATGGTCTATTCCCCACTGCTGGTTCTGCTGTGGAATGCCGTCAACAATGATTCCCACGCGGGAACCAAACAATCCGCGAATGGATGGCTGTCCTGAATTTGTTCCCGTGTTGATGCTTGATACACCTTCCACAGCTGAAAATAGCGCCGCAGCATGCTGATTCAATCCGCTCGAAAACGAAGTTGCCAACAGCTTTTCCATTGGGACGAAGGGCAAAATAGAATTGCGTACATCCCCACTGATTGTAACCTCATTGATGGCTACAGTGCTTTGAACCAAAACCAAGTCATAATGCGCATCACTTGAAAAAGCAACCGAATCTACAAGGCTCTGATAACCAATAAACTGTACTTGTATTACGTGACTTGAGCAACTTCCGTCAAGTTGGAAGTAGCCTTTGTCATCTGCAGCTGTTTGCGCTTCTGTATCAAGATCTATGACGGTTGCAAATGGCAAGGGTGCCATCGTTTTTGCATCCAAAACATGTCCTGAAACAACGCATTGTGCCACACTGCTGAAAGATGCCAAAGTGAGCATCAACAGCAATAAATGGTTGATCATGAGAAAAGGTATAAATTGATGTATCAGTAGATTTTACATCAATTCAGGGGGGCCTCTAAGAAAGTTGGTCTCCGGCACTGCTTTGCGGGCAGCATATAGAGTGTGGTCATTGCTGGGACGAAGCCAGCGCATTACATGCAATTCAGTAGTTACCTGACCGTAAAGCGCAAATGTTGCAAAATCGAATTCGCAAACAGGGCACTCTTCCTCAGAAGAGGAATCGTGGGAATGGTTGTGATCTTTTCCTGCATGAGAATGATGCTCAAAATGGTGAATTGTCATCGCCATGTGGGCAAAAAACAAAACGCCAATAAGTACGAGCGATTGAATTGTATGCAAGACCTTCTTCACACTTCGAAATTACTCCAAATTTACTTACCAAAGAATTCCTTCCTGTTTCTTTTCTTCAAGCCAAGAATTGCATTGGCTAAAATGTTTACTTCCGAAAAACCCACGGTAGGAAGACAATGGTGAGGGATGAGGCGCCTTAAGAATGAGGTGCTTTCGCTCATCCAAAAAATGTGATTTCTTTTGAGCAAAGCTTCCCCAAAGAAGAAAAACAATTCCTTCTTCTCTCTCATTCAGAGCTTTAATAGTGGCATCAGTGAAATCCTCCCAGCCTTGTCCGTGATGTGAGCCAGATGTTCCTTCTTGAACAGTCAAAGTAGCATTCAATAAGAACACCCCTTGTTCTGCCCAATGAGACAAATTTCCAGAAGGAGGAATAACTTGGCCAAGATCTTCGCTCATTTCCTTAAAAATATTGCGCAGTGACGGTGGAAAGGCCATTCCCTCAGGCACAGAAAAACTTAGACCATGCGCTTGACCAGGTTTGATATAAGGGTCTTGCCCAAGAATAACAACCTTAACTTTTGAAAAAGGACATTTTTGATAGGCACTGAAAATGAGATTTTCTGCAGGGAAACAAGCTGAGTTCGCGTAAGCTGAATTAACAAATTTCTGCAATGATTGAAAGTAAGGCTTTGAGAACTCGTCACTTAATACCGATTTCCATTCGGGTTCTAATTTCACATCCATTCCTTGAAAAGCTAAATTTCCTATCAAATGTAGAACTTCCTGTGTTTAGATTGCATTATCATCTTAATTGTGGGTACTTTTGCAAATCACAATTTTGGGAAGAAGGTATGGTCAATCCGTTGCTAGATAAGCTGGAAAAAAGCGAAGGAAAAGAATTATACGATTATCAGTCGAACGCCATTGAGAATATCTTTGAGCGACTAAATAATCATCCCCTTGGCTATAATTTATTATTTCAATTGCCTACCGGCGGTGGAAAAACAGTGATTTTCGCTGAAATTTCCAAACGCTACATTCTCGAAACGAAAAAGAAGGTCCTAATCCTTACCCACCGAATTGAGTTGTTGAGTCAAACTAGTAAGATGTTGAATGACATCGGTGTTGGGAATAAGGTGATCAATAGCAAAGTGAAAGATCTTCCAGATGAGGATCAGTATTTCTGCTTTGTTGCAATGGTCGAAACCCTCAACAATAGATTGAATGAACAGCAAATTGAACTAAGAGATTTAGGGCTCATCATCATTGATGAGGCACACTACAACTCCTTCAGAAAACTGTTTAGGCACTTCGAAAACCAAGGGATTCTAGGAGTTACCGCCACTCCACTTAGCTCGAACATCAAGCTTCCTCTCAAAGACAATTACCGTGAGTTGATTGTTGGTGAGTCAATTCAAACGCTCATTAGCAAGCAATTCCTGGCGAAAGCAACAACCTATAGCTATGATGTCAATCTTCGTTCATTGAAGATTGGAATTAATGGAGACTACACTGTAAGCTCTTCAGAGAGGCTCTATGGAAACTACTTCATGCAAGAAAAACTCTTGTATGCCTACGAAGAGAAAGCCAAAGGAACCAAAACGCTTATTTTCAATAATGGAATCGCTACAAGCAAGCAAGTGCATGCGTTGTTCGAAGAGGTTGGATATGAAATCAAGCACCTTGACAATACACACAGCGAGAAGGAACGCGGAGATATTCTTCACTGGTTTAAAACTAAACCTGATGCCATACTCACTTCGGTAAGTATCTTGACAACAGGGTTTGATGAACCAGAAGTAAGCACCGTTATTTTGAATCGCGCCACAAAATCATTGACGCTTTATCATCAAATGATTGGACGGGGTTCACGTGTGCTTCCTAAAAAGAAAAACTTCAACATCATTGACCTTGGGAACAACGCCAGGAGATTTGGTTTGTGGGAAAGCCATGTCAACTGGCAAGATATCTTCCAGCAGCCAAATTCATACATTGATGGCCTCTACTCTGATGAAGAGATCGAAAAGGAGTTTGTCTATGAAATGCCAACTGAAGTTAGCACGAAGTTTGGGAAATCAAATCTGGGTGACTTCAACATCAAAGAAGTTTATCGCCAATTGACCAAAGAAGGCCAACGCCCAAGGGCCGCCATTGATGCCTCAATCGTTGATCATGTAAAGATGGTTACAGACAACTCTGATGATCTTTGGGACGGATTGGAATTAATAACCTTGCTTGAAAAGGACATTGAATACAGAGTAAAACATTATTCGTATTGCATCGCTAAAACCACTGAAAGCTACTTAAATTGGCTGCAAGATGAATACAAGCGAAAACTCGAAACAATGGTGCGACGTCATTTCGGCTACTAAATTTATTGGTTAGTAGAAAACTATTCTATCCCAATCGAATTGTTAAGAAACTTCTAGCCTTTCATTTTCATTCCTTATTCGTTATCCTTAATTTGTATTAACCAATATCCTAAGGTTATGATGAAAAAAACAGCAAACATCTTCCAAGTTCTGGAAGTAAACGCAAGTCCTTCAGCAATTTACGGCTTACTCATGGATGAGGCAGATCATGCGGCTTTCACAGGGAAAGCATGTTCTATAGAGAATTTTGAAGGAGGCGCTTTCTCTTTCTGTGATGGAAACCATACTGGACACTTTCTTAAATTGGCTAAAAACAAACGAATGGTTCTGGCATGGACACATAAGAAATTCCCAGCCGGACATTTTTCAGTAGTTGACCTTACTTTTGAAAAGACTGAAAAGGGCGGTACACGCATCAGCCTGAATCACCTTGCCGTTCCTCAAACATGCGATGGTTGGCTAACAGAAGCTTGGCACAAGACCTACTGGGCACCACTCTCTGCTTATGTCAACGAGGAAATGATTGCTTAAAAAGGCAACCGCGCCGAAGGTGCATTACTCACCCTTCCAAATACCTTTTCTGAATAAAGAAATTGACCTGCCATACCAATCATGGCGGCATTGTCTGTGCAGTATTCTAACGCAGGAATATGAGCAATAACATCCTGTTTCTTAGCGTAATTAATCACTGCTTCCCGCAATCCTGAATTCGCAGAAACACCACCAGCTAATGCTATGGTTTTAACCCCGGTTTGTTTCACTGCTTGATCCAGTTTTTCCATTAGAGTAGAAACAATTGTGTACTGGACAGATGCCGCAAGATCAGCCTTGTTCATTTCAATGAAGTCAGATGATTTAGCCATTTCCTTTTTCAAGAAGTACAGTACAGCAGTCTTGAGCCCACTGAAACTATAGTTAAGTCCTTCCATCTTGGATTTAGGAAATACGAAGGCATCAGGATTCCCTTCTTTAGACAGCTTATCAAGCAAAGGACCGCCCGGATAGGGCATTCCCATGATTTTAGCAATTTTATCAAAAGCCTCTCCTGCCGCATCATCCAGTGTATGTCCTATCACTGACATTTTTGTAGGCGTTTCAACCATCACCAATTGCGTATGCCCTCCAGAGACCGTGAGACAAAGAAATGGCAATTCAGGAATGTCCTTGCCATCTTCAATGAAGTGAGCAAGAATGTGCGCATGCATGTGATGCACCTCCAACAATGGCTTCTGCAAGCCTAAGGATAGGCTCTTCGCAAATGCCGCTCCTACATGCAATGAACCCAATAGACCAGGACCTCTAGTATAAGCAATGGCATCAATCTCTGACTTGCTAATACCTGCCTGTTCTAGTGCAACAGTCACCACCGGAAAGATGCTCTTCTGATGCTCTCTGCTAGCCAATTCTGGCACTACCCCGCCGAATTGCTCATGCACGGCTTGCGTTGCAACCACATTGGACAATACTTTCGCCCCTCTTAAAACAGCGGCACTTGTATCATCACAACTTGATTCAATGGCAAGTAAAATTGTTTTCTCTGAAATCGACTTAAAATCACTCATGAGCTTATCAACGGTACACCTTTTGCAATGCTAAATTACGTTGAATAAAAACATCTCTATACATAGTATCTTCGCTTAAGTTGAAAAGACTACTTCGCATATTTGCCAAAGTTGGCATGGGAATTTTATTGCTGATCATCCTGCTTTGGGTTTTGGTCCAACTCCCTCCTGTCCAAACTTGGATTGTAGCTAGAATTGGAAACGCGCTTGAAAAGGAAACGGGCTACCAATTTAGCATTGAAAAAGTAGATGTTCGATTCCCAACTGAATTGGTACTTAAAGATGTATCTATACTTGACCTTAATAATGATACAATACTGAATTCCAAAGAACTATCACTTAGAGGACTGAGTAATGATTTTTCAGAAGGACACCTCATCGCTCGAAAAATTCAGCTCATTCAACCTCACTTTCACCTGAACATTCTTGAAGGAGACTCAACCTCAAACTTGACTCCCTTGCTTGATTACTTCAGTTCTTCTCAGTCAGATTCCTCTACTTCGACCCAAGTACAATTGGATGAGATTTCCATTCGAAATGGCCATTTCTCATTCCATGATTACAATAAAGAAGCCATCAATAACCTCATTGATTTCAATCACATTGACCTTTCAGGAATCAATGTAGACGTAAATGACTTTTATGCAGCGGGACCTGAGCTCGATGCCGTGATCAATTCGATTCGTTTTAAAGAACAAAAAGGATTCACCCTCACAGAACTGAGTGGCGCTTTTAGTTTAAGGCAAGACAGCCTCCAACTCAAGCAGTTCAATCTTAACACTACTCAGAGTAAACTTGCAGGCAACCTACTCTTCAAAGGAAATCAATGGGATGCTTTCACCAACTTCAATGAAGAAGTTTACATGAAAGCCAATTTTGAATCTTCAAAGCTTGATTTTGCAGACCTTGCCTATTTCTCAAGCGACTTAATTGGGCTTGAACGTGTGGTTGAATTTGAAGGAAAAGTAAGAGGAACAGTCAGCAACATCAAAGCACGAAACCTCTATGTCAAGTTAGATGAAAACACATGGCTGAAAGGAAACATCAACATGACCGGTCTCCCTAATTTTCGCGAAACCTTCATTGACGCCAGTATAACAGAACTCAATGCCATAAAATCTGAGTTAGACATCATCCCCTTGCCACCCTTTAAGGGCAAGAAGACCATCAAAACACCTCAGAATTTCAAACAGCTAGGGAACATTGGGTTTACAGGAAAATTTACGGGGTTTGTCAATGACTTTGTGGCCTTTGGAACCATCAAAACAAACCTTGGATCCATTGAATCTGACATTGAACTCATTGAGCGTAAAAATACTTTCGAATACCGTGGAGATCTGAAAACGGTTCAATTCGATCTGGGAAAATTCTATTCAGCGAAAGACTTCGGAAAAGTCACGTCCACCTTTGTGATTGATGGCAAAGGCTTGACTCGAGATGATCTGGACGCCTCAATAAATGGAACCATTGAGTCTTTAAGCGTGAAAGGATATGAATACAAGCGCATTCAAACATCTGGCGATTTTAAGCAGAATTTCTTCCAAGGAAAACTCGGGATCATTGACCCAAATGTGCAATTAGCATTTGATGGAATTATAGATTTCACTGAATCAGTCCCCTTCTTAGACTTTACAACCCAAATAACACATTTCAATCCGAATGCCTTGAACTTGGTTGACATCTCAGATTACACGAGCATTTCTGGCGACTTCCGTATCAAATCTCGAGGACTTAAGTTAGACAACATCAACGGAAGCCTAAAAGGAGAAGATGTACTTATTTGTACTGCCAAAAAGGAGTACCCGCTTGAATACCTCGAGTTGAACCTCGCGCAAAACGCTGAAGGTAAATCATTCAAGTTGACCTCAGACCTTGCTTCTGGCCAATTAAAAGGGAAGTTCAACTTAAGCGGATTACAAGCTGGAATTGAAGACATTTTAGCTGATGCTATTCCACACATCTCAAAGAAAGACCCCAAAGAAGCCCACTTGCCAGAGGACTTCGAGTTGGCGCTTCAAGTGCACAACTTTGAAGTTTTCTCTCAGCTGTTCATTCCTGAGCTTGAACTAGCGGCAGGAAGCAGACTGCTTTTAAATATGAATGATCAGACACGAGAATTTGAGGGAATCTTCACAACAGACCGCATCGCTTATAAGGAATTTGTTATGGATACGCTCACCATCGATATTAGCAGGCCTGATGAATCATTGTATTTGACCATTCTGACTGATCGTTTCTACATTGGCGAAAAAAGTCAATTTAATTCGGTAAGTCTCGACATGCGAAATGAAAATGACACCATTTATTCAAATTTTGCATGGGGCGAAATGGAAGATTTACTGCGAGGTGACTTGCTCGTTCAATCCGAAATCATCAGTAACAATACGATATATACGAAACTGAACGGTGCTTCCATTTGGTTTGATCAGGATGAATGGAGCTTACAAGATACTACTCAGATTGACGTCATTGAAAATCGAATTGAGATAGACCTATTGAACCTAGCCTATGAAAATCAATTCATCCGCCTATTCGGAACGCTTAGTGACAATCCAAATGATCAAATGTCTGCCCAGCTTCAGGATGTAGACATTGCTTTCTTAGATCCTGTTTTAGCCAACGCCGGAATTACTCAACGCGGCTTGGTCACTGGAAACCTGAATGTAAGAGATGCTTATGGAAAAGCAATTATCTCAAGTGACTTGGCAATTGATGCGTACTTCCTCAATGAATACCTCATCGGTGACATCAATGTAAATAGTGATTGGGATCAGGTAAAGCGTCGATTAAAAATCAATGGTAACGTCACACGAGAGGAGCTTGAAACCATTGATTTCGAAGGGTTCTACAATCCAGACAATGAGGAATCCCCTTTGGGCCTCATCGCAGAGCTTAACAGCCTTCCCCTTGTATTCTTGAACGGACTCATTTCTGACGGAATATCAAACATTGATGGCGCCATTACGGGTGAAATTGAAATCACAGGTCCGCTGGGGGCGCCAAAATTGGAAGGAGGTGCCGAGTTTGAAAATGCTTCGCTCAATGTAGACTATTTGAACACCACCTACTATTTGAATGAAAAAGTGGGCATCTATTCAGACATGTTCACCCTTGATTACATCCGCATTAATGACGAAGAAGACAACAGTGCTTTTGCGGTAGGAACAATCATTCATGACAATTTTACTGACTGGAACTTCGATGTATACTTAGACATGGAAGAGCAGCCCTTTATGTGTTTGAATACAGATGAAAATCAAAATGCGCTGTATTATGGAAAGGCCTTCGCCACAGGGTATGTAAATATATTTGGTGCTGATAGTGACTTGATGATTGATGTGAATGTCAAAACTCAAAAAGGAACAGTGATTTCTATGCCACTAGGCGGCTCGGAAGAAATTACCTTTGAAGAGTTCATCACCTTTATTGATAAGGACGAAGAGGAGATCGAAGAACTTCCTGTTGACCTCTCTGGAATTAACATGAACCTTGAATTAGACATCACTCCCGATGCGCGTTTCAACATCATTTTTGATGACCTCGTGGGAGATGAAATGCACGGAAGAGGACTAGGTCACATCAACATGGTGATCAATAACCTAAGCTCATTTAACATGTATGGAGATATTTTTGTGCAAGAGGGCGGGTACCTCTTCACACTTAAGAACCTCATTAACAAAGAATTTGAAGTAGAGTCTGGAGGGAAGATCTCATGGTTCGGTGATCCTTTGGCCGCTGACATTGATTTAAAAGCGATCTATAGACTCAACACCTCGCTGTATGACTTAATGCCTGAAGAGTCAGACCAATACAAGCAGCGTGTGCCCGTCAACTTGGTCATGAACCTAGATGGCAAACTTTTAAACCCAAGCATTGACTTTGACATCTTCTTGCCGAGTTCAGATGAGCTCACAAAAAGCAGAGTTAGTAGCGCTATTAATACTGAGCAAGAAACCAATAAACAGGCATTTGCACTGCTGGTACTCAGAAGGTTCTTGTCACCCCCTGATATTGCAAAAACGAACTCCAGCATTGGTTTAGCTGAAAACTCTACAGAGCTTATTTCTGCCCAATTGAGCAATTGGTTGTCTCAAATATCTGATGATTTTGACATTGGCGTAAATTACTCTCCGGGAGATGAGATTAGCAATGAAGAATTGGCCGTTGCCTTGAGCACTCAGCTCTTTAACGAACGCTTGCTCATTAGCGGAAGTTTTGGCGTTACCCACGCACAGAACGCTAATACAGGAGATAACCCCAATAGTCTTATTGGCGATATCCGCATTGAATACAAGATTACTGATGACGGAAAGATTCGCTTAATTGTATACAATGAGAGCAACGAATATGATTTAGCAAACACCGAGCAAGCTAGATATACCCAAGGCTTTGGAATTGTTTACCAGAAAGAATTTGATACCTTGTATGAATTATTTCACCTATCAGATTAAGCTTTAATAAACAACACATCATGCGTATTATAGGACTCTCATTGGCGCTGCTATTTAGCTTCACCCTCTCAGCACAGATTTCCATTGGAACGAATGACATGCCCAGCGAAAATGATAGCTATTCTATTTCAACTGCTAATCTTTTGTCTGGTTATGACTTTACAGAGACGGGTGCTAATTTCACATGGAACTACGCTGGGCTCGAAACCACTGGCGAGAATATGAGAAGCTATATACCTGTTGGTGACGCTCCTTTTACCTATCAGTTTCTTTTCAACAACCCATTCGACCAAGACCATGTTGCAGATTACACGATTAACACAGAAGGGTTTGACGTTGGAAATGGGGTGTCTTTTGATGCCTTTTATGAGTTCTATCAAAATGACGACGAGGCTTATACTGTTGTTGGTTATGGCGCTACCATTAATTCTATACCCGTGCCTGCGGTTACAGAACCTGTAGACCATGTTTACGCCTTCCCCTTTGACTACCAGAATACCAATGAATCTTATTCAGAATGGTTCATTCAAATCCCAACCCTAGGGTCATATCTTCTCAAGCAAACACGTTCATATGAAGTAGACGGTTGGGGCACACTCACAACTCCATACGGAACGTTTGAAACGCTTAAGGTGCGCATGGGCATCGAATCTCAAGACTCTGTTTACATTGACATCATTGAACAAGGTACTGCCTTCGAAAGAAGCTCAGTAGAATACCACTGGCTTGCACAGGACGAAGGAATTCCTATTCTTAAGGTGATTGAGACCTTTGGACAAGTTACGCGCATCGAGTTCAAAAACGAGCTCATACCTGAATCAGTAGAAGAGCAGTCTCTGCTTTCACCTGTGATCTATCCTTCAATTACTTCTGATTTATTCAAAATAAAAAGTTCAGAATTGCCTGAACAAGTAATTGTATATGACCTCAGCGGAAGAACAGTAGCATCTTTTGGTAAAACCGCACTTTATTCAGTTGCTCACCTTTCAACCGGGAGTTATGTGGTTTCTATTCAAATGAATGAAGAAATATTTACACAAAACTTGAGGATTGTTCGCTAAACTCTTCTTCTGGAATATGCTCGAATAGCCACATTTTTGCTTCACTCTTGCTCCTAAAGACGCGGAAAGGCGTAGTCGAATGATGAAGGATAACACTTAAATTTTTCAGAATCACACGCAACGGAGCATTAACTACAAGTGCTTTTGCAGAGCAACCTTTCATGCCTTCATAAGAACTAAAATAGTGAAAGGCTTCATTGTCCAATAGAAGCCGGTTATCAGGAACTTCAATTAAAACAGGGATAGCGAATCCTTCAGTCATTTCTCTGCGAAAATGCTCTATTCGATCAGCCGTTTTCATGTCAATGATCATTTCAGACTTGATTGAAATGATCAATATACCATCAAGGAAGCGAAAGAACGCCTGTGGCGTCTCACTTCTAAAATCATCTAGCTCATCCTTTACCTCATTGAACATAAGTCCAATATAGACTTAGTTTGCTCATGATAGGAACCCAAAGGAATTAGATATTCACGATAAAAATTGAATAAGCTTTAATCGCAGCTTAAATCGCCATCAAAAGGATTTGAACTACAGAAATTCAAAGCTGAAGTAATTTCACTTTGACGCAGTGCGCGCATAGTGCCTGTTGTGTATGCTATCTTAGTGGCTACTTCGGTAGAACGAGATGCCCAAAGACCGAGGCCATTGATCACGTTAGTGAATTCTGGTCGCTCCTGAATAATATTCGTAATAGGCTCATTTATTGACAAGTACGTGTCAAGATCTTCATTCGCAATGGTAAGCACGAAATCAAATCCATGAGAAACCTGAGTTTCTTCGTCAAAAATCCCAAAAGACCTTGTTACAAAAGGATCAGGTGTTAAACGCGCCTCCAAAAACCTAAAAAAGCCTATCCCTTCAACTTTCATATCGATCACCTCTCCTCCGTTTTCGCTGGACGCAGATTCATTTCCTAAGAACCATTCCAACATTCTAGGAGTAGAACTTACAAGCTGTGTATGCTGTATGTCTGACCACACATGCTCTGTAAAGTAGATGTTCAAACTGGCTTCGTATCTGCTCGCATTCGCTGAAGAAGACCATTTAAAGACCGGATCTGAATAATTGATGTTCGAAAAATTATCAACAGTTGCCCAGTTCAACTTAAAATTGGGGTTCCCTTGAGGTGGAAAAGTGATTGATCCAGGAACTGAAGCAATAACATTAGTACTTGAGCTTACATCTTCCTTTGCCACGAAATCAAGACTAACCTGATATACAGCGTCGTCATTCAACCCGTTAGGAGTTAGAATGTAATACGCCTTATGTTGAGGTCCGAAGAAAATACCATCTTCATCTTTGTTATCTAGAAGTGTGTCTATTAACGGATAACTATTTTCAACATTCCCATTCAGCAATTCATTCACGACTCCCACAAACTCATCCTCTTGGTATTCAGATGAATCTTGAATCAACGCATAGTCCAAGTTATTCCCATCTCCCAACCAAGTGCGGTTCACTTTAACCCACTGTGTATCTACCTGAGTATCAAGAAGCCCAAAAATAATCGTTTGAGACTTGTAAGGTGCATTTAGTTCAACATCCGTTGAACACCCAATACCACCAGCAATGACAAGCGCCAACGCAGCAATTTTAATTTTCCTTAGCATAGACTGTAAAAGTAAGACTTTCCTGAGCAATGAACTGTCCTATTTAACGTGATTTTTGACACTTTAACGTACAAGAATTATTCAATCCTTTCATTTCTAAGACAGCGAAGTGAGGAATGAAACGGTGTCAACTCCATCTGCATAATCCCAAAGTTTTGGTTTCTGAGCTTCTCCAAAAGGAAAGTGATTTTTCCCTACAACCACTTGAATTCCTGATTCATGCTTCGTCAAATAGGCTTCCAGCTCTGCGTTAGAAGCATAACGCTGAACATAGAGGCTTCCTACAGGACTTACCAAAGCTTCATCTTCCTTCACCAAAATAAATCCGTTCTCTATGAGGTCATCCTGATTCAAAAGCCATAGCGCTTTGTGGTAGTCATAGTTGTTCGCATACTTGTTGTGGTTCACAATGTCCTTGTAAGGAAAAAGGCCTGCGAATAAACGATTGATGTCGAAATCAGCAGGCATCATCACTTTGGTTACATTTCTACAGCCCAGTCCAAAATACGTGAAAATATCAGCTCCTAGGAGTTCCAAATCCTCCTCAGTCTCCTCTCCCGTAAGCACAGCAATGCTGGTTCTATTTTTACGAATAATGTTGGGGCCTTTTCCAAAATAGTGTTCAAAATAGCGCGAAGTATTGTTACTCCCCGTTGCAATGATGGCGTCGTATCCTTCTAATTTCCCCAAGACGAATTCAATCAGTTCTTTGAATCCTGAATCCATTTGTACCGCCAGGCCGAAAACTGCTGGCAACAATCTAGCATCGTCTCTTGACAGTTTCACCTTCGCTTTATTCCCCGAAAGCACCACTGACATCACATCATGAAAGCCAACTAATGGGATGTTCCCGGCCAAGATGAGCCCTACGCTTTTCCCTGTTGGCTTTTCTGACAAGGCATATCTGCCTAACCACTCTTCAAGGGAATCTTCTGAAATAGACGCACCCAGAGAGGCCATTGCTTTTCGCACATTCTCTTCAGTGAACCAGCCATTATGGCGCACCTCTATTTGAATAATGGCATCAATTTCTTTGAGGTCAAACCGTTCTGTTATTGCGTTTTCTACCCGATCTTCTGGGTGTTTACCTAGGATTTTCAGTACCTCTCCAAGTTGAACAAAGATGGATTTTCGTTGTTTTAATAGCATATTATGATCCTTTTGCGTCCAATCATGCGATGAATGTGACGTATATTCGCAGTGCAAAAGTACAAACAACTTATAGTTGCGACATGGCAATAATTATTACAGATGAATGCATCAATTGTGGTGCATGTGAACCAGAGTGTCCAAACAACGCCATTTATGAAGGTGGAGCTGAATGGACCTATGCTGATGGCACTGGATTAGCAGGAGCAATTACATTACTCAGCGGGAAAGATGCAGACGCAAATGCAGACAATGAACCTGTTGATATGGATGTATATTACATTGTTACAGACAAATGCACTGAATGTGTTGGTTTCCATGATGAACCTCAATGCGCCGCTGTTTGTCCTGTAGACTGCTGCGTAGATGACCCCGAACACAGGGAGTCTGAAGAGGCGCTAAAAGCGAAGAAAGAATTTATGCACTTATAGTAAAAAGGACTTCGGTCCTTTTTTTAGGCCCTATTTGTTCTTGTACCTTTAGAAAAACATCCAAATGAAGCACCTTCTTCTCATCACCTTTGCGCTCCTATCTTTCAACATTGCGGCGCAAGAGTGGAATCCCAAGGCAACCACTGTTGAAGGCACTGTAACAGAAATGCTGGAGTTAATCTCTGCAGAGAAATGCGACTGGGAGAAGTTTCGCGGTTTGTTTCTTTCTTCGGCCCACTTCATGGTGGTTAGCGAAAACACCCAAATAGGCATTCACATGCAATCCTTCGCCCTAGAAGATTTTGTACGCCTGTTTCAAAAAAGCGCTGGTAAAAACTTTAATGAAGCCCAGCTAAACTTGCAGATTGAGGAATACAATGGCATTGCGCAAGCTTGGCAGACCTATGAGGTCAACGTCGGAAAGGCTTCGAACAAGTGAATTAACTCCTATCAACTCGTTTATCATGCTGATCGCTGGTGGATCACCTCTTTTGTTTGGGCCAACAACACCAATGGTATTTCGATCCCTGAAAAGTACCTTCCTGAGGAAAAGAATTGACCCTGCATCACATTTTGCATTTGTTTCCGTTTACTTTGGTACGAAATTGGAAGTATCAGTCCTATGTTGAAATACCTCATCTTTTTACTTTTTACCGCCGTCTTGCACCTCTCCTCTTTGGGGCAGTCAAACCTTGAGCTATTGGAAGGCGACATTGTGCGGTATCAAACAGCCATGTCAGGCCTGAGAGATGACACCGCAATGTTAGCTTACAATGATTCTCTTCGAACAGCTGTAATCAGCGCATTGAATAGCGAAGGCGCTTTTGATTATCCTTTTTCAAAAGTGAAAAGCATGTCGATACTCACACCAGAAAGCGAGGCGTTCAGACTGTTTAACTGGAACATCCCACTGATGGACCAAACCCATGACTATGCTTGTTTTGTCCTCATTGCGACAGATCGAAAAAAGGGGATTTACAATTGGATTGAACTTAAAAACACCACATCTTACAATGCCAAAGTTGATCAAAAGTATCTGACATCCGAAAAATGGCAAGGGGCGCTTTATTACAAAATTATTGAACTTAAAAAGAGTAAGAAAATCTATTACACCTTACTGGGGTGGGACGGAGCAGATGCCATGATCAACCGAAAGGTGATTGAAGTTCTGCAATTCAATGGAGGGAAAATTCGACTCGGAGCACCCATTTTCAAAATGGAAAAAGCAAATCCAAAGCGTTACACTCTAGCCTACGCTGAAGAAGTAATGGTTTCATTGAAGTTCGATGAAAAAGAAGAGCGAATTGTGTTTGATCACCTCTCTCCTAGGGCTGCAGGACTAGAGGGCAACCCTGCCTTTATGGGACCTGACTTGACTTTCGATGCATTCATCATGGAAAAAGGGAAGTGGGTCTTTGCTAGTGATATTTACGTTACGCTAGGGAAGGAAGACAAACGACCTTATTTCGACCCTAGAAAGAGGTAATCAATTGAAGTTGAGGCGCACTTCTGTTGCCCCATAACCATAGGTGTTGTAGTCCGCATCGTGAAAACTCGCGTTTGGGTAATACGCCTCTAATGCTTTTCGAATCTCAGAACGCAGAACCCCTTGTCCTACCCCATGGATAAAGACGATACACGCAATGTGGTTGTCTTGAGCGTGGCTCATCATTCGATCGAAATGACGCATTTGAATGTCGCGTTTATCGTGTGGATCCAACCCCATATCAGTCTCCATGAGTTCATGAATGTGCAAATCCACTTCAATCATCTCACCTTTCCTGCGGGTGTTGGTAGCGTTTTCATTCTTATACTTGACTTTGAAGTCTTTTTGAGCATCCTTTAATAATCCTTCATCAGAGTTTCGCATGATGAGTTCATCGATGGAAACTTCTTTGGAATTGTAGGCTTCTTGCTCCTCTTGGCGATTGCCTACGAGTACCAATTCCTTGGCTTCATACGTGAAATCAAAACCGTCTTCATCTTCTACCAATACCTTGGTGTCATCAATCATTTTCATCACTGTGGCTTCACCCACATCGTTCAAAAAACGAACTTTATCTCCTGGTTTAAATTCCATAATCAAATATACATTCAAAATCTGTTACAGCGCCACTGAAAACATGAATATGGAAAAGGAATTGAAGACTAGAACGCTGCCAAGAGTTCGATCTCAGAATTGCATCAAACCCATTCAGTAAAAACCTCATGCACCTATTTCGCACCCCATTTCTCCATTAAAGAAATGGGTGGAATTAAAAAGAGACGCGTGCCAGCATCTCTTTTTTTTAAAAAAAACCGATATATCAAGCGTTGAGCGGCCTCTTACGCGCCTGTAATGTTGTAAATCTCTTTGATCGATTTCAAGATCGATTCGAAGTCGATGTTCAGGTCTGTCAATTTCCCTGTTCCAACATCAAACACCCACCCGTGAATTTCTGGCATTCTTCCAGCTACCTCAGCCTTTTGTATAACAGACATCTTCAAGACGTTCACACACTGCTCTTGCACGTTAAGCTCTACCAATCTATTGTAGCGGTCATTTTCATCTGGTATGGCATCCAATTCAACTTTATGTAGCCTGTAAACATCCCTAATATTTATCAACCAGGGATTCAATAAGCCCAAGTCTTGACTCTGCATAGCAGCCTTCACTCCTCCACAGAAATAATGTCCGCAAATCACAACGTGCTTCACTCTCAAGTGCTCCACTGCATACTCAATAACTGAAGCCGAACTTGCATCATTGTTTGGTACTAGGTTAGCTACATTTCTGTGAACGAAAACTTCGCCCGGGCTAGCGCCCATCAATTCTTCAGCTGTAGCTCTACTGTCACTGCAACCAATGAATAGAAATCCGGGGCTTTGTCCTTGCGAAAGCTTATTGAAAAACTCTTTATCTGTGCGTTTCTTCTCTTCTAACCAGTTCTGGTTGTTTTCAAATATTTGTTTGTATTCTAACATGCGCGATAAAATCTAAGGTTTAAGATGTGGGTTTAAAGAAAAGAAAAAAATCAGACTTGGGTTGAAAATCGAAACTGAGAATCGAAAATAGAAAACGAAAGTATCCGCCGAAGGCTGATATCAATCATACAGGCAGACATCTTTCACGAGGGTGGCAGTGGCCACGAATGGAATTCGTGGCTACTACATCCATCCAATGCAAGGTGGTAGTTCCTTCACGAATCACCAGATTGGTTTCTGCCGCTTCGCAATGGATGAGCGCAAGCGGTAAGCCTTGTTAGACATTCACAAAGTTCTTCGGTACGTCTACAAAGTTGTTGTTGAGGGTGTTAGATTTGTACCGAGCTTTGCTGTGGGGAAAGGGCTAATCTTATTCCTATATATAAGTAGGGCCGCAGGAATCAAAATCGCAAAGCGAAACTATAAACTAGAGCACCTAAAGAAGCCTCTGTGAGTGTTGCATACCAAGCTAAACGGCCCCGACAGAGAAGTAGGTCATCTAGAGGACCCTCCTCCCGTAAGCTGAGCTCATGGCTACTACCTCTGAAGTCCATTACCCTGGCTCTGAAGTCTGTTACCCTTCGCCAGAGAACAAATCAGACGCACACAGAATCTTCATCCTCCTACTCATGTCTTTTGTCAGGTTATTCAAACTGAAATGCGCTTCTAAAAAATGAAGAACGATTATGCCAAAGTTTAAAACAGCTTGTTCCCCGGTTCAAATGAAAACCACCAAAGTCATTCCTTGGTAGGTATATTGAATCACTGGATCACCAAATACCGTTGTGCTTGTTCCCGAGCAAGCATTTGTGTTGATGCATGAGAGGAATTCGCTCAAAAGCTCCAGTCTAGAAAAGGGCATTGCAGGAGAACCATGCGCCCCGAACAACCTGTACTCTTCATCTAAAACAGACAAAAGGTAGTTCGCGCTTTCTTCATAAACAGGCAAGTCTGCTTCGTCAAAAACGAATAAAAAACCATTGTACAAGAAATCTCCTAAAAAAGCGATCTTGTTCGTCTTGTCAATCAGCGCAATGGATTCTTGGGAATGTCCTTCTAAATTAATCAGCTGCACCGTTTTACCCCCCAAATCAATATCGGTTTCTAAAGGAAGCCATTCATCTACATGAACTTCACCCGGATAGCTTCCAAAGACAAGCTCTTCGCTCGTGAAAGTGTAAATGCTGTCTGCAGATATATTCTCCTGCAAATAAGGAATATCAGGAAAGGCAATCCAGTCAAATTCTTCGATGTTTTGGTTGTGATCGTAGTGAAAATGGGACAGCAGCAACGTCACAGGCAGCGACGTGATTTCATCAATAATGTATTTGATGTGGGTTCCATTCACCTCTGGGTTCTCTCCCGTACCTGTATCAAACATAATTGCCCTATCGTCTCCTAAAACCAAGTAGCTCACGTTCCCTTCATAGCTCATTGGCTCTTCAATAATGTAGGTCTTTGGTTCCTCATAGCTGATATCAAACCAATTTGATTCAATCTCTACTACTTGATAAGGCTCCAGAACGACAGGCTCTTCAATGATGGGCTCATCTTTCTTGCATCCAAAAACAACCAAAAATAAGAGCAGGAAAACAACATACTTTTTCATAATTCAATTCTTTTTAAGCTTCTGTGGAATCATTCCTATCTGACAAACGCATCTCATTCTCTGATGCACTTTCAATAATCCGAAGGTCGTCAAATTTACGTTGCACCAATTTCAATGCCTTCCTCTCTGATATTTCAGATTCAGTGTAATAGAAAGTAGCCCCAACGGTTAAGCACGTTGACGCCAACCACAGCGCGCATTTTTATTTTCTGCACATTATTTTATAAAGCCCAAAAAGCTTGGCTTTCTGATTGTCCGAAAGAAGGCGTGCAGCTAAGCGCTGCGAAGAAAGCAATGAGGAAGTTTATTTGTTTGATGGGGAGTTAGACTAAAAGTAGGAAATTATATGCGGAGAGGCGTGGTTGATTTGATGACAAGGCGACTTGCTTAAGCCAAACCTACAATCATATCTGCGAGAATAAAAGACATTAAAAAACCCTCAAACACATTCGTGCTTGAGGGTTTAACATGTGACCCCGCAGGGGTTCGAACCCCGAATCTCCGCATCCGTAGTGCGGTGCTTTATCCAGTTAAGCTACGGAGCCATCACTGTCGTTTTTGGAAAATAACATTTTCCGTAAACGGGGTGCAAATATATAAAAGACTTTCATTCAATCCAGCTTTTTGAATTCTAATTCTGTGAAATCGAAATCTGGGTTGGGAACGTCTATCTGCATTTCTTTTACTTTTCCATCTGGACCTAACACAAACTGCACAGTGCCAGAAGGTAACATCATCTGTGTACCCCAGTTTAACTGGAAGGTATCATAGTGCCAGTGACGTAAAGTTCCTCTAAAAATGGAGGTGTGTGCGAACTGAAAAGCCAACTGGTCTCCTATCACACGTACTTCGCACTTGCCATAAACGTCGCAATCATACGTTCCAGCATAGTCTAGCAGCGCTAAACTGGGCTTCGTATCAGGAATGGGTTTCGCTTCTGGCTCAGGATTTCTTGTAACAAGTTCCTTAAATTTGGTAGACCAGTCATTCTGAACTTTATGTCCCAGCATGCGGTCTAACGTCTCATAAGCCAATGCATATGAAATGTAACTGATGGAGTTTGTTAAAATCACAATCCCCAAATTTTCTTCAGGAACCATCACTGTTCTGCTGATCATGCCGTCATACCCACCACCGTGCGCCACCACTTTCTTCCCATGGATATTAGATAATTCCCAGCCTAAGCCATACCCTTTGAAGGTATTGCTTGGAAATAAATCTTTGGTCCAATTCGCAATGGACTGCGGCGTATGAACCTGCCACATGTCATTGGTTCTCTCTGGAGACCAAATCTGGGTGGTATCAATCTTTCCTGTGTTCAACTGCAATTTGAGCCATTGTGACCAATCATGCACAGAAGAGATCAATCCGCCGGCGGGTGCAATGTTGTCCCAATTGACGTACTCGATCTCAACATGTCCGTCGTTTTTGTCATTGTGCGGATAAGCGATGTTGTCTCCCTTGCGCAATTCAGTGGTTGAAACAAGGGTTCGGTCCATTCCTATTGGAGTTAAAATCCGCTCTCTAACGAATACCTCCCATTCTTGTCCGGTCACTGCCGGAATGAGCTGTCCTGCTGCTAAGAACATGATGTTCTGATAGCCGTAGTGTTCTCTAAATCCGTACTTCGGCTCCAAAAAGCGGGCTCTGCGAATGACCTCCTCTCTTGAATGGTCACTTCCGTACCAAATCAAATCTCCACTGAAGGTGGCCAGACCCGATCTGTGGCACAACAAATCACGGATGGTCATGTTGGCGCTCACGTAGGGATCACTCAACTGAAATTCAGGCAAGTAATGCTGCACTTTATCGTCCCAATTAATCTTCCCTTCGTCTACCAAAATGGCCAGAGAAGCTGACGTTAACGCTTTGGTATTGGATGCAACGGCGAACAATGAATGCTGATCTACCGGTGCTTTGGCATTGATGCTTTTCACACCATACCCCTTCTCGAAGATGATTTCACCGTCTTTGACAATGGCGATGGCCATACCTGGAACGTTCCATTCTTTTAGTGCCTCTGCGTAATAAAGATCTAACTTCTTAATGGTTTTTGTTGCCTTCTGGGCGAAGACAGAAATGGCCATTGACAGCACTAAAATCGTCAGTATTCCTCTTTTCATGGTTTCAGATTAAGGGTCTAAGGTAATGCAGTATTCTTGTTGAAGGCAAATTCTTTCACCACTGGTCATTCAAATGTTTGGATGGTCTCAACCAGCACGTCGTAATAAGGACGTTGGAGCATTTTACTTTTCACCCAACAGTAAAAAGTCAAGGCTTGGATGTCTTCACGATCTCCAGGCATTCTCGTGATCAGTTTAGCTACCTTCTCTTCAAATTTCGCGCTGGCTACTTCCAATGGCTCATCAATCACCCACCGAATGATCTGCAAAAAATTCCCCACCCGTTCATATTGATCATGAGATAAAAAGACCTTGAAAGTGCGTTCAAGACCTTTCAGCCTTGCTTTAGCCAGTTGATTTTCACCCAGTTCTACCAAGAGGATAATGTTGATGAGTAGCTTTTTAAACAACCACTCCTTCCCCATGACCATTTGGATTCTACGATCACTTTCATCAAATTTCTCTAAGAATGCATAGGCCTCATCGTACTTCGCTGATTGAAAATAGTAGACAACTAGGTTCAGCTTCATGTTGAGCTTATCTTGAACCCGAAGCTTCTTCTCTTCTGCCAATGCCGCTTTCATAATCTCAATCGCATTCTCATTTTTCCCAGAATAAGCTTCAATAGACGCACGCATCATTTTGAACTTGGCTACAAATTCGTTCTTCGTTGCGTCTGGAGCACCCTCTGCTACTCTCCTTAATATACGGATGTAAACATCTGCGCTTTCAAGTCTCCTATTCCTGTATTTAGCATGCGCAATCATGTACAAAAAGCCAAGTTCGAATTTCAAATCGCTCTCCTTGAAGGCCTCAACCTCTTTTAATTCCTCAAAGACTTTCACCACGTAGTTTTCAAATTGGCTGTATTGCTTGCTCGCCACAATGGTGCTTCTAATTATTTCTGCAATGCGGTAGGCAATGCTTGGCTCAGTAATCTCACTTGGGTGAATACCCAGTTTTGCTAACTCTGACTCTGCCATTTCCTGAAGAATGATTACCTCACCTGATTGCTTTGCTTCACTGAGCTTGGAACGAATGAGCGAAGATGACAAGGTGATTTTCTCATCCAAATCTGACAGTTGTTTCACCGTCTTCCATTCATCAAACAACACCTCATAGTCCAAATTGAAGCTGTAGGCATTGATCATCAATATTTTAAGCACTTCAAGGTGTTTGGCATAGAACTGATAGCGAACGGCTTTTCGTTTTGCTTTTTGCAGCGACTTCAACGCGAGTTTCGGACGCTGTTTATCAATGAAGAATTGACCAATGTTAAGCATAGCGTTTACAGAACTTGAAGGCGTTAAATCTCCTTCCATCAGCTTGAATGAAATAAACTCTTGCAGTTTACTATACAATCTCTTGCGAAGCGTATGGTATGCATTCCTATTCCCCTCTGGATACAATACAGTAAAGAGCTCTTCCGAAGTCAATTCAGGATGCTCTAGCATGAGTTTGAACAACTGTGCATCCCTGCGTTCATTGAGCTTACGCTGAATGAATAAGAAATTCTCAAATTCGTTCTTCTGCTGGGTGTCCAACACCTCAATTATCTCTACCAAAGGATCCATTTACGAAAATTAAGAAAAACTTTCATGTACGTTAATCAATCGAGACGTAACATTTTCTACCTGCCCCAAAACATACCTCAACACTTTGTTTAATAGACTATTAATATAATAAAAGAATAAAATAGCTCCGGATATAAATATCGAAGTGCGTCAATAAAGCTCAAAAATTACGCTTTTGAGAAGTACGTTTAGAATCGGCAAATCAAGGGTGCGTAATTATTCTTCACATCTTAGGATTCGAAACCAACAAAGCGTTCGAAAACGTTCGAGCCTTCAGCGTGAAAATGACCACGGAAAACCATTTCACTTTCGCGTTAAACTAAAACTACACTGAATAACAGCTGGGCGTTGGAATCCACTGTTGAGGAGTGCTCGTTTGCCCGGGTGCTCCTTTTTTTTATGCTACAGCGAAGGTCAATGAGTTCCTTATAGATAGCGCTCCTTCAACACACTCAGATGATGCGTCTCATGGCCAGATATGAGCTCAGCGAATTGAAATACTTTGAGCTGATGTTCGCCACTAAAGTGTCCTACTCTATGCAGCATCTCTTCTGTAAAAGAATCGAAAAGCATCACCGTGCTGGCCCGTACAATTTCGTATTCACTTAACAAAAATGACGCATCTCTAAGACCTGCTCTACTTTCATCTGCGTAGGCGTCTTCGTCATATCCAGGCAGAGATTGCGTTTCACCTCTTGCGAAAGCGAGGGCTCTGTATGACATGATTCGTTCTGTATCAACGCAATGTTGAATCACCTCTTTAACGGTCCATTTCCCTTGGGCATAACTATGGTTCCACTGATCTTCAGACAATCCATGAAGCACAGAAATCAACCTTTCTTGGCTGTTTTGCAATACTTTTTGTGGGCCACCCTCACCTGCAAGGGTTAAATAATGGGCGAAGTACGAGCCGATGTCAGTGAACTTTTCCATAAATCAAAAACGTTTATTGATGATTTGCTACCGCTTAATGACAAAACCCTACCGCTCCTAAAGTCACCCTTTACACGCCTTCATTCCTGATGTATATTTGACTTAGTCAGTTTCAAACAAAGGCGACTGCGAATAAGTAGTTATTTTGGTTAAGGTTTCGAGAAAAGGTCCCAGAGGTGGGGCCTTTTCAATTTTATACTAGATGGTTGCTGAAATAAAAACCTGCGTATTTACGAGGTTCGCTTCATAACTTCCCATGACTACTCTGTCACGCACAAGTCTCATCCCTAAGTTAATTTCGTACTTTTCATTAAAGAACATTTCAACCCCTGTTCCTAAGAATACGCCATACCCCGTGCTGGTTAAGTTTGAGGTAGCCCCATTGATGTTATTGGGACCAAAAGAAGTGTCTACCCATAAGTTATAGGTTTGGCTTTCAATTTCCAGGTAGTTTTGCTCCATGCGCAGGGCAAGCATTGATGCTCCACCTTCTAAATACCAGTTAGCACCATCATTTATGACCACTGCAGCCCTGTAACCTAAAGTGATGTTCAGCCTTGACTCTTCCCCAATGATATTGTACAACCGAATATCAGATGTTCCCTGCATTGGGTCTGGCAAGAGGTTGGTTTGGAGGGTGAATTTGTCTGCCGCTTTGATTGAGGCCACATTCACATCTAAGAAGAAACCATTTTCATTGTTCAATCGGTATCCAACACGCAAACCAATCATGATCCCCGGATTGTAACGCATGCCAATTGGTGACGAGTCAAAAGGGATAAAGAAACTCTCTGCTCCAATGGCATTAGTAACCTGTTGGACTGTTGGAACGCCTGATTCCAACAAACGCTCTGAAATGGTCAATTTATGCGCTTGATTGTCATTGATACTTCCAGTGCCGTCTCCGTTGTAAAAGTTCGCGCTGTTCTTATTGCCGAAATAGGCACCTATGTTCAAACCAAATACAAATCCTGATCTACTTTCTGAGTCCCAGCCGTTCACCTCACCTTGAAAAGGTGCATCAACAGATGAATTGAAATCTTGTGCGTCTAGTTGCATGGATCCCAGCGAACAAGCTGCTAAAAGAATCATTACTTTCATTCGAACTTTAATCATCATTCTCTTCATGTCTCTAAATTACGATATCATTCAGGGAATCAATACAGCACCTCCATGAATATTTTCACTTCTTTGATCGGCCATTCCGATGCATCAGTGGGTAAATCTGCAATTTCGTTCACCACATTCATCCCTTTCGTTACACGACCAAAAACAGTGTGCTCCCTATCCAAATGAGGAGTTCCTCCTTGTTTAAAGTACCGTTCCTTTTGCGTTGTAGCGTAATTCATACCATTTTTCTCTTGTGCTTGAAACAATCCGGTCTGCCCTACTTTAGCGCCATCAACAATGTAAAAATCATACGCAGAAGAGCGCTTTTCGGGGTTGTTCTCATAAGACCGAGACATGGCCAGAGCACCAGTTAAATGCAGATGATGGGGCTTCAATTCTGCAGGCAAGGTGTAATCTCCAATCAAAAAACGTTGTTCTTGGTCTTCAACTTCTTCAGAATTCCCTCCTTGGATCACAAACCCCTTGACCACACGCACCAGTTGGGTTGGATAGAAGTAGTCTCGTTCAATAAGGTACAAGAAGTTCGCTCTGTGGAATGGCGTGTCATCAAAGAGCTCTACTTCAATTTCGCCATAATCTGTTTTCATCAAAACTCGCGTTTCAAGATGCGTGGCGCCGAATTCCTCCAAAAAGGCCTCAGCTGTTGCTTCTTTGAGCCTAGGATAAACAGAGAATTGCGGAACATTTTCCTGCACTGCTTCCTCACCAATCACTTCCTGTTGCAGCAGCTCTGGTTCAGAAATTACTTCCCGACTTACAGCATTATTGTCTTCCCCGCAATTGCAAGCGGACAGAATCCATAGAAAAAGAAGTCCTCGTTTCATGGTTGCGAAGTTAAACAACCTTTTTTCACAACTTCCGCTCAGCTAAAGCGAAGGAATCGCTTACTTTTGAATGTGCTTTTTGCCATAACAGATATCGAAACCACAGGGAGCCATGCTTCAGCCAATAGCATTACAGAAATAGCTATTGTGCTCACAGATGGGAAGGTTGTTCAAGACACCTTCACTACACTTATTCGCCCTGACCATTACATTCCAGATTTCATCACATCGCTCACGGGCATTACCAATGAAATGGTTGAGCACGCCCCTACTTTCCAAGAGGTTGCTGCTGAGCTAATTACATGGTTCGAAGACGCCGTCTTTGTAGCACACAATGTAGGTTTTGATTACGCCTTCATTAAGAAAGCATTTGCTGACATTGGGGTTCGTTTCAATCCGCAGAAGTTATGTACCGTGCGTATGTCGCGAAAAATAATCCCTGGCCATCAGAGTTATAGCCTCGGTAAAATCTGCAGCGAATTGGGCATTGGAAATGATGCTAGACATAGAGCTTTAGGAGATACCATGGCTACGGTTGAACTCTTCCATCACCTTATGGTGACTGACCAAAGCGGCATCATTGATGACATGCTGAAACGGAATTCTGCAGCGCAATGGCTTCCCAATAAGCTCTCTGAAGAAGTATTTGAAGGTCTTCCAGAGAAAGAAGGTGTGTATTATATGTTAGACACCTCTGGAAAGATCCTCTACATCGGAATGTCAATCAATATTAAAAAGCGCATTCGACAACATTTTGGAGGTAAAATGGAATCCAAACGTCGGCAGGAATTCATCACTGATGTAGCCCATATAGACACGATTGAAACGGGCACAGAACTAATCGCACGTTTACTGGAAGACGCAGAAATCAGAAAACATTGGCCGCCGCACAACAAAGCGCAAAAAAGGCCCACACTTAAATTTGGACTTTTAAGTTACCAAGATGGGGAAGGCTATACCAGGCTTGCCGTTCAAAAGATCCGACCTGGAATTCCGTGTATTAGACAATTCTATTCAAATACTGAAGCAAGGGAATGGCTTTTCAAAGCATCTAAAAAATATGACTTGCACAGTGAACTGTGCAACCTCACTCCTTCTGCTGACCCCAAACCCTCAGCAGATGTTCACAACGCTGGCGTAGATCAAATGGTTCAAGATTTGAAAAATGAAAGCGGACGTATGATTATTGAGGGAAAAGGAAGATCTAGCGATGAGAAATCTTTTGTTCTTTTTGAACGAAATGAACTCAAAGGATATGCACACATTGCTTTTGAAGAGACTATGACTTCTTTTGATGATTTCGAAATCCATCTCATTCAATTGCCGCAGAGTGAAATGACTGAAAGCATTCTTCGAGCGAACATCTCTAATTACAAGGTAACGGTCATAGAGCAGTGAAATACCGTCATATTTAACAAAAAACCATCTTTAATATCCAAAAAACTACCCTTTTATGTTTGTAGCGATTGAAAGTTACAATAACGTATTCTCTTTCGATTCAGGTCTTTATCTTGTTGTTTGTACAACACATATCGACCTGGTGCACAAGGTATGGT
>Ga0222686_1000117_pt1 | contig 34445 bp, 40 predicted proteins | sample AntAcemetage1159_FD_181400 | JGI IMG/M metagenome (GOLD analysis project Ga0222686, IMG submission 181400) | Saline water microbial communities from Ace Lake, Antarctica - #1159 | ecosystem: Environmental > Aquatic > Non-marine Saline and Alkaline > Saline | place: Antarctica: Ace Lake...
AGATACCAAATTCATCCCCTATCTCACGAACTGTTGGCGATGGGCGACCAGCAGCAATCGTATTGCGAATAAAGTTGTAGATGACCTGTTGCCGATCTGTCAGCGGTTCGCGACCACGATCTATTACCGTCACGCATTCCCCGGCAATCGTGACAACCTTGGCACCGATCCCGGCCTCTCTAATGTTTCTTGGTTCGTTACTCATTCAGATCACCTCTTTACAGTCTGGCGTTTTTCAATTCGGTCAGCCAGTTCCCGCAACGCTTGCGGGGCTGTCTCTGGATCAACGGTCGCACCATATTGAGCGATGCCATCATCCTGAAAGATGATCAACATTGATCCGATCGTGTCCTTTGTCTGGCACTGTTTAATGATGCGGAGCTGGTAATTCAGATGCTCGGACAACTCTGGCTCTGTCATGTATTTCAACAGATTAGGCATTGTCTGTTTCTCCAATTTCAAAAAAGCGTCCGGCAGGATTCGAACCCGCATCACTGGTTTGGCCTGCTACTTAATTCGCAGTGCGGTCTGCCATACCGCTGTCAGCGTTCCACCCGACATGGACGCAACCTGCATTTATTATTTCATTTCGTCTTTGACAAAACGGTCAACCTCAGACCGTGCATACCGAACCGCAGTCCCGATTTTTACGCATCGGATTTTTCCGTCCTTCCGCAACATGTATACAGACCGTTCACAGCATCCCAGCAGACGGGCTGCTTCTTTTTCAGTGATCAACTCAGAGTGCCCATCCTCGGCAATGACAGTTGACTTTTCATCGACCTGGATTCCCCTCAGAACCAAAACCCCTGAATCATCATCCTTCTCAACAGACACTCGAATCGAGTTGTTTAAACAAACTCCATGTGCTTCGAAAAACGGTTTGCATCTTATTGCGGCTGTGTTGTTCGGGTACTTGTGGATTTCAAATGCACCTCTTGCTACAGAATCAAGAAGCTCAACCCCCATCACTGACTGCTCACGATCCCAGTAGAGGAATGCGTATTCGTGCTGACAGATACAGAACTCAACTGCAGCACTTTTCATAAACTGCAGGTACCCACTGTTTTTCCTGATGGACGCGAAGTGCTGGTCTCTAGGATCATCTGGTTTTTGGTACTTTTCAAAACTGAAAGACATTCACTTCTCCCTAAGTCCGTAAAAAAACCTCACACAACCTTTCGACTGTGTGAGGTTAAGCGTTCAACTTTACACACAGCCGGATTGACTGCGCGTAAATCTACCACTAAATTATGATGTGTCAATACTCGGTGCGATATTATTCCTGAATATTTCAGAAATTAGTTTTCGGTCTTCCCAGCTTGCGGGGGATTGCCATAAGCTGCTTAAGATCATTGATCGTCAGGTATCGCGTCTGTCCTGATTTTTCACCAATGTCATGCTTATTACATAATTGCCTCACGCGAGAACTGCCTATGCCAATCCGTCTGGCAGCTTCCGTTACGGTGATCGTCCCCTTTGGTTGAGCAGATTCGTTTCTGATTTTTTTGATCTGCTCGACATCTTCCTCGGAAAGGAGCCGCAGGAAGTTGCCGATCTTGTGTCCAATTTCGTGTTCAATACAAATTTGCCGAACGCGCGTACTGGTAACGCCGATCTGCTGCGCGACCTGTTTGGCGGTGAAAGCATTATACATAGTTGGCATGTCCATTACATCCTTATAGTCTAGCGGTAACTTTTAGACAAGCAATAAAAGGTACGCGAAGCTGCATAATTCAAACTTACAGCGTCAGTACCTTAAATTCTCCAAGCGCTCAACCGAATTGATTTCACGCTTGTAACAGTCGGGACGACAGGATTTGAACCTGCGACCTCTACACCCCCAGTGTAGAACCCCCACTTAACTCACGGATGTAACCTGTGGTTTAGCATGTGTTTACATCCCCAATCCGCAGATCTGTTACAGGCCACACTGCCTACTTCTCAGATGCTAATACCTGCACGGAAAGTGTTATTACCATTCCGTTTAGGCGTGTACGTTGCCTACATTAAATGCAAGTACATCTGAATGGGCAAACATGGATTACAGGCAGCGGATGGAGTCGCACAGAATGCGATTGCTGCCACAATGATTAAGAGAGTTATTTCACTTCGGGTTGCTCTTGATGAGCACTTCTGCCCGCCAAGAATTATCAGAGACGGTACCTACAATCGGTACGTTTACGACTGCAATCGGTGGGAGAAGTTCACCGACGATCGGGACGTTCGCGGTATAGATACGCCTATGATTTGGGGGTTTCGGAAGAAACTGATTGCAGCGGGCCTGTCTGTCAATACGATTATTCCGAACCTGAAAACCGTTTACTACGTGCTTGTGGCCTGTCAGAAAGCTGGAGTCATAACGGAAGTCCCGGACTTTGGTGTCCCGCTGGAAGATGAGCCTCCCAGCCCTGATCCGATCCCGTTTGACAATCTGAACCGAGCCATTGAGAATACGCACGCTGCAAAGTGGCCAGCAGATCCAGACTACTGGAAGCGATACATCGGATTTGCCTATCTCACAGGACTCAGGCGCGACGACCTGAGGCACATTAAACGAGAGGACTGCAATCAGCACAGGATCAAGTACAAGGCCAGCAAGACCAAAAAGACGCATATCTACCCCATGCCCGGCTGGTTATGGCGTATGATCGAACCTCAGCCAACTGGTCGGCTTTTTACGGTGGGAGCTAAGATCATTTACCGGGAGCTGGGCCGGATATGCGAAGCGGCTGGGGTTGAATATTTCACGCCGAAAAACATACGGGTGCTCTCGTGTAACGAATGGGAGACAGCTCGTGAGAACTGTGGTGCTGTGATCCAGGGCGGGGCAATCAAAGGCTGGACAAAGGCAACTGGCAACTATATGACTACGCATGGGCTGCTATTTAAGGGCATTCACAGGCTGCGGATTCCCCGGTCATTGCTGACCGAAGAGGAGCGGAACAAAGAAGTCGCTGACCGACAACGGTGGCAGCAGATGTACGAGCAGCTCCCAGCACAGATGCGTGAGCACATCCTTGGATTGGGGGAAAATATGGTTCAGGGGAACTAAAGTTGGTCGGGGATTTTTTCAAGCCACGATCTGCCAACAAAACAGGAATAACCAGCATGGCCGCCCTCTTCAACACGAACCTCAAATACTGTGAAATAAGTTTCGATTACTCTGACTTTCGTTCCGTTTTTTACTGAATACAACCGACCATTCAGGAGCATTTCTACCAATCCCGTTTCGTCTCCTGCCTTGGAAAGCGTGTTCATCCGGTCGTAATCTTTTCTCGTTGCCGCACAGAACCCCGGGCCGCTTGATAATCGAGTAACTTCTCCAGCAATCGCGGTTCTCCTGTATGGTTCTTTTGTTTTCGCGGGAACCACCTTTGCGGTCTGTCCGGTCTTTACTGAAGGAGTTTGGGCCATCTGGTCTATTAGATTCCGATTCTCTTCCCTCAATTCCTCTGCCTGCTTCTCCAATCGTTCAGCACGGGATTTCAAGGCCGCATCGGGATTCGCCAGATTCATCATCGCCCCGATCAGCACGAGGAAAGCGAATCCACCACCGCCGACATACAAAGTCAGCCTTGCTATCCTGCCAACCTTTTCAGCTCCGGCCTTCGCAACTGCCTTGATTCGCGGATCGATTGGCTTCGTAGATTTCTTGTCAGCAAAAAGCTCTGAATAATCTGACGTTCCTTCGAACACTGGTTCGCTACTCTCTGGCATCGGCACGGTGATATTCGCCTGGCAGCGCGGGCACTTGCTCCGAATCCCAGCAGCGTTGTCTTGTGCTTTGATCTGGTGGCCACAGTGTGAGCATTCGAATTTGATCATGGTCCGTTTCTCCAGTGGTGATTGATGTACAGTCAGGACACCAGACTAAATCGGACAGTCACCGATTGCAAGCAAAAGACAGATCTCAAAATATCATCCCCATCATGATTTCTGTATTAATGCCTGTTTAATGTATGATTAGTAGGTCATTGTGTCCTTAGTTAAGGTCAATATGTCCTTAGTTAAGGACAGCGTGTCCTGATGTCATTCTGTATATATAAATCTTGGCAGCGGTGATTTACACCTGTCTGTATAGGTAGGACACGCATCGGATTTATTTTCTGGAATTCTTGAGAAAATTTGGTATATACCATTTACAAGACCGATAACTAGATATATACTTAATCAATCGAGGCACACAAGTGACTCAAAACAAAACTCGGCACTCTGATTTAATCAATCGAAAAGGAAAAAAGAAATGCGAAAACTCGAACTGCGACACAACAACGCTTATGACACTCAGGGCAACGTTGCGGACATGATCACTATGATCGACTGCACGAATTACCGCAGCCTCATCGGTGGTGATAGCGAGATTGAAAGCAACGCTCGTGAGTGGGTCGGTTACGGTTTTTTCGCTGACGCGGAAAAGTGGTGGGATGCTGGCTGCTTCGGCGCATCCTGTGCCGCCGAATTGCGGGATGCTGGTATTGACGCTGATCAGGTCTCTGGCGATTGCGATCTGCTCGACGGATTTAGTTGGGGCTACGCCCACAGCAATGGCGACGTTAGCACCGAGCAAGTCATCGCAAGCGTGAAAAATAACTGAATCCTTTTGCGTGCCTGCCGGTCGGCTGATTACCGACACCCAAACGGCAGGCACGCGGGTTTTAAAATCGCCTACCAACCACAAACTATTTTGTGCATCACAAATCTATTTATACGAGCCAGGAACATGGATACTGCAAGCGAAGAGAGCACTAAAAAGCTGATCCAGTTCAGCTCGATCCAGATCGCGGCAATAGAAGTCTACGCCATGGATAACGGACTAACACGCGCAGGTAAACCGCAATTCTCGGCAGCCGTCCGGCAACTGATCAGCCACGGATTACAGCTCGATATGGCATTGCATGACGTTAAGCAGGGCAGGCCGTTCAGCGCAGAAGAGGAGAGAGTAGATGCCGATTCCACTGAAGAAAACTAAGCGAGGCTTTAAGGTCGGAGTATTCACAGATCTTTACGGAAACGAATGCTCAATCCAAGATTCTAGCCTCGCCACGCAAGATGCTGTATGGGTTGGTATTGACGACCCAAAACCACAAGTGCTGATTCCCGGAGAAGGATGGCAGCCGGTTGAGTTTCCAGAGGGAACCGCTTTCTGGACTCGAATGCATCTCGGAAGAGATCAGGCTGCTGAGTTAATTGAAGTGCTACAGCGATTCGTAAACACTGGGTCTATCTCAGAGTCGTTCAATCCTGAGTCGAATTAAAGAACCACAAGCCCGTCATCTACCACAACTAGCGTTCGATCTGGGAACAGTTCTTTCACCGCATCGACCGTAACATCTTCCCACGGCTGCCCGAGATCTGGCCGTGCTTCTCCGAACGTATGCACGTCATCAACCCAGATCACATCTTGCAGGTTCTCGCGTTCCCTGATCGCTTCCAGTTCTTTCCAGAGCGGAAATTCGGAAGTGGCTTCATTGCGCACTGAATGCCGCGACTGCGGACCTGTGTTAACAAAAATTCTTCGAACATCAGTTGCTCCGATTTCAAACAATGATCAGATCGAACTTGCGGCCATGCGATGTGTCACCCTCGATTACCTGCGAAGCACAGAGCAGATTCTGAATTGCTTCCGACAGCGCCCTTTCCTTGGGCCGGTTCGTGTCGTCCACGATAATGACCGCGCCTTCCTTGACCAGCGATTCGATAATCTCAATCACGCCGCTGCGTTTGCCTTCCCCGGCTGGCCCGTCGATCAGAACACAATCATAAGGCCCGGGGGGGACATTAAGATAAAAGCCGAGACTGTTTATTGCGGAATGAACGATCTGTGTTCGTACTGTCAGTTCGTGCGACTTTACCAGATCGATCCATTTCTGATTATTGTCGATCGCCGTGTGATGGTGTCCCGCATAATTAAAGAGCAGGGTACTCAGTCCGCAACCAAATTCCAGCGTTTTCGAATTCGGTTTAATATGGGTCGCGATAGCGTCCCACACTTCCTTGCCGATTGCCCCCTGTGAGTAGTCGCGATCCTGATTCCAGACCCGTGCCACTGCATCATAAAAAGACATAGTCCGCTTCCTTATTTGTGGATAAAAACAACATCTGCCGAGTAATCGAATTTTCGAAACACGGAATTGAACGGAGCCCCCTCAGCCCAAAACGGGAAGTACCGATAGGCAACTTGATTGTAGACAGCCATGTTCAAGTTCTTACGAGCTGCCTTGACCCGCTCGAATTCACCACATAGCGTATTAACAAAGCTCTTTGCAATGTGATACTTGCCGCCCCAGTGACCGCTTGCCAGAATCGTCTGGTTCAGTGACTCGGGCGGAACATCACCGTAAGCCTGCTTGAATTTATTGACCATCCATCGGCCATCTGGAGTGGCCTTGTTATTCTTCCATTCGATGCGTTCGATACCCAGAAATAGATCGTGCTCCGGGAACAGATCCAGCATTGATTCCGGTCTGCGGTTCATTCGCACATCAAACAGATCGCAGTACCAGACGGTTACATACTCGTGATATTCGAGCCAGTCGCGAATACAGAAGTGCCGGTAATCGCAGACGGAATAGATCGGCGAGACCGGAACCCGAGAAAAGGAAACCAGTTCGCTTGACCAGCGGGAAACAAACTCATCAGAGAGCAGGTCGTGAAAGATGATTAGCTCAATCCCCAAGCGTTCCACATCGCTGATGAGTGGTTCCACTTTGGTGTCATCGTCAATTTGCATCTGGCCTTTACCCTGGGGATCGGGAAAGCCTGTGAAGTAGCAGCTAAACAGCATCAGGGTTCAGTCCTTTTGAGTAGTTCTGGTTTGTTTTTTATCCAGTATTCCGAGACATCAACCCCATTCAGGCAGCCGAGAAACTCTCTGGCAGCCAGTGACCAATTGCGTTCTGCTGGATCCGGAAGCGTTTCAACCTTCGGCATTTTCTTCCAGTCATCGCGTAGCAGTACCAGTCCTTTTTGGGACTTGCCAGAAACGTGATAAGATCCAGTGTGCTGCCAACGATAAACGTAATAGGGGGGATACTTCTCGCACGGATCAGCAATCTGGCATTGCGTGCGTCTGAATGCTCGCATCAGGTCGAGATCTTCGCCGCTATCTCTGGCCGTGTAGCCTCCTGTTTTTTTAAATGCTTCCGGGGTATATGCCCACGACCCGTGAAAGATTCCTTTGCCGCGATCCAGTAAAAGCCGCTTGTCTGAATTCGCTTCTGAATACACTCGCGTCGGCTGGGAAACGTCCGCTCTCTGTAACGCCTCAGAATGAGCCCTGAGTGTCCATGCGCAGTAACCGTCATCATCATCCATGACAACAAAGCCGTCAGCATCAGCGGGAGCCATGGCGGCTACAGCGTTTCGCTTTTCTCCCAAAGTGGGATACTTGTTTTTCTCCGAGATGATAGACCAGCCGGGGCCACTTGGCTCCGAGGGGTATTGCCCCACATCGTCCAGTATCAAGAGCTGCTTCTTATCGTCTGGATAGTCGAACGACTCGAAGTCACGAATCATGGATGCCAGCAGTTGCGGCCTGAGATAAGTACAGCAGAGGCAGACGAGCTTTGGTAATGTCATTTAACCTGCTCCAGAGGATGCAACGGATTGGAAATTTCAAAATGCCGATGATGGGCCGGACACATGGCGCACGCCGGCTCTGCTTTCGTGGCAAAGAACTGCTGCAACTCTGCGTCTGAGCAGGTCGGATATAGTGGGCGATACGATAGATACTTCTGCCATTCGTCGCCGAGCTTGTGTTTTTTATCAACCAGTCCCAGATACGCCAACTGTGGGCATTTCCAGATTTTCCCCCCGAATATTTGCGGGCAATGTTTCGCAACACAGATCTTGTAACTGCTTTCCGGGTCTCCGTCGGTAAACGGTTTCATCTCAGATCCATAACCCTCGAATGTCGTGCGCCATGTTTTCGCCGATGGCCGAAACGTCAACTTGAATTTATATTGAGCAGACCACTGGTCAAGTAGTTCCCGCACCGGCTTCAGCTTCTCGGTATATTCTTCGCCGTCGTGATGCACAGAAACGGCCAGATCACAGCCAGTGTCTTGCAGGATTTTCGGCAGGTCAGGGTGTCTGTGTAAATAGAATCCGTTTGTGATCAGTCTCAATTGCGAGAGGGGCCATTGCTTCCGGCATTCGTGCACGATTCCGCAGAGTTCTTTATTTAGCGTCGGTTCGCCTCCCAGGATCGAAAAGAACTTCGGAGCCAGACGGCCGCTCCACTGCATCATCTGGGCGCTGATCTCAGCCAGGGGAACGTTTTTTCCCACCTGCATATCCGAAAAGTGTGAGCAGCTTTTACAGTGCAGATTGCAAGCGTAGGTCGCGTGAATTTCAAGATTCGGGATTTCTAACATTTGAACTCTCTGATTGTGTTACTTGTGAATCGACAGTCCCCATACAGACCGAATTGAATATCTGGGGGATTGCCATTGAACATGGTTCGCAGGCTTGTGAACCGCAGGCCGTTTACCTCGACGAATCCGTCATATTCGACGTGTCCCACTTTAGTGAGGCGGTTCCAGAGGCTACGCCCGATGGTTTTTATGGGCATTGATTAACTCCGTTTCCCTTCTGTCGTCGCGGATTGAATCGCTGTAAAGCCCACCGTCATTTTTATGCGTTGATGACACAAACCACCCAGTCTGATGTTTTACTACAACACCCGGCACACTGTTATTGAACATAAAACAATAAGCCGCGATGTCTTCCATCCCCGGAAGATTTATATCTTCAGGTTTGATCTGAACGTGATCAGTGTGCCATGCCATTACTCCGGTTCCCGGCACGTCCACCCGGACATCATACGGAACTTCCCGCCGTGCATCGTAGACGGTACGGTTTTTATAAAAGCTTTCAATCTTGCCAGGTGGCAATCTGCTTCCATGAGCGCAGACAATACATTTATGCTTGGTGATAGCTTCGGCCATCTTCACCACATACTCAGGCGGGTAAATCAAGTCATCGTCGCATGTAAAAATAAACCCGCTCAACTTATCAGACCAAAGAAACTTTCGACAGCTCATTGCTGAATTGTCCCCGAAAACAAGTTCTATTTTCGGATTCTTCAGAAACTCCGGGACGAATTGATAATCGTTTAAATGCACCTTGATCGCATCTACCTGATTGATCAGAGACGCGATGGTTTTCTCCAGCGCATAGACTCGCCGGGGGATCGTCGCAATACAGGCCGTTATTTTGTCTCTGTTGGTGCTGGTCAACCGATAGTCCGAATCCAATACATCATCCTGAGTGTCGAGGGTTCCATGCTGCCGAGGATCATTCAGTCCCTGCCTTTTCCAGAGTTGATATCGGGCCACGCTTTCGTTTTTGATCTGGTCGCGCTCCGAAGATTTCAAGCCGTACTTACCGTCGGAATTCGAAAGGCTGTTGCTGCATATTCTTCGAAGTGCTGTCACCTGGTCCGAGAAGAAAACACGCCCGCCAACGTCGCTCGGAAATTGGAGTCGCTGAGAGAACTCCGTATCGGCTGCACATTGCCAGTTGCCATTAAATCCATTTAACGCTTCGAAAGTTCTTTTACGGATCACCATCGTGCCGTTAACCAGCCGGGGATACGGCAGACCGACTTTTCTTCCAGAGTCGGCTATCGGGTGCTTTTCGATTGTCGATAGATTATGTTTTGTGTGCAACTCCAGCGGGTTCAGAAACTGAGTCATCACGCTTCCCCAGGCATCGGCTTTGTTCCCTTCCATGTCGGAGATAGCAGTACCAAAGTGATCCGGGAGGTAAATGTCGTCGCTGTCTGCAATGCCGATAAATCGCGTCCTCGTGTGATAAAAGAGGCTGTTTGCAATCGCATAAGGCCCGACATTCCTTTTTGTTTTGTACCAGGCCACGTTTGGCAGATACCCGTACCGCCGCTTTAATTCCGTGTCGTCTTCTCGCGAACAGTCATTGACCAGATGAATAAACGGCTTCACGCCGTGTTGCCAGAGAATCGAATCAATCGTCTGGGGAACTAAATGCAGATTTTTGTAATAGGGGATAAACACATCGATATCGTAATCGCTCTTTTCGATGTCTGGCGCAGTGTCTCTGGGGGCCGAGCCCACAATCAACAGGTCCGACTTAATCCACTTATCCAGCCTTCCGAATGACTCCACGGGTTCGCCTGACTGAATCCGCTTGAAGTGCTCTTCCAGATCCTGCCTGATCTTCCAGCGTTGAGTAGACCTGATTCCCAGCTTTGCGCAATTGGTCAATGATGTTCGATGCAGCCGCCGTTGTGCAACAACCTTATCAGAGATAAACGACTTGTAACCCGCTTCGCTGGCCCGCCTCACCAGGTGCGTGTCTGCACCGACAACGCTATCATAATATCCATTCAACGCCGCAAAAGCCGTCTTAGTGATTGCCAAGGTCGCATGTACGATATTCCCATCTGGTACGGATTTCTCTGGCCTGCCTGATGTAATGATCGGGAATTGTCTGAATGTCTCTTTCAGCACATCGCAGGAGCCATCCCGGTAATCAACGAACTGTTCCATGCTGGCCCCGAACAGATCACGCCCCGTGTCCATCAAACAGGCAACGGCATAGAAGCAGTGGTTCGGATGGTAGATATCATCTGAGTCAGCCATCAGAATAAAGTCGGTCTCCAGATAGTCAAAGACCATCATCCGTGCGGCATAGGGGCCAACCTGCTTGCGCGTGAAATACTTCCTCACGCCCGGCATATCAATTCCGTCTTCAGGGGAAATCCCGTCGCCGACCAGATGCAAGATCACTTCCGCGTTGTTCTGGTTTAGAATCGAACGTGCCGCCTCTTCAACGTAAGCGAGGGTTCCTGCGTGGTACGGCATGATCACATCGCAGCGGATCGGGTCACGCTTAACGTGTGAACCGCCCGGCTGCAGATTGTCCGTTTTTCGCTCCTGATAGTGGTAGTGCACCCAGTCGGTCTGGCACTGGCGAACCTCTGCTTGCGATTTCTCGCACAGATGACGCGGGCAGAATCCGGGGGCTTTACACTGGCACAGCGTTTTCATGTTTCACTTTCGGTTTTAATTCGTAATCGATTCCCAGGCTTTGAATGATGCGTCTGATTTCCGCGTCATCCATATACAGGCGAAAATGATTAACCGGATCGTCGAGGTTCATCCCGAGTTCCCGCCAGCCGATCAGATAATTCTGCAGCTTGTACGAATTGCAGATAGGGTACTTCGGGCCTCCCGGTCGGATGAAGCAGTGATTCCAGCGCAGGAACGGCAGGCACCATGTTTTACGCCCGTGCGTTCGGTACTTTTCGTGAATGTATCCTTCCTCGCCGCCGAACTTTTTGAAGTCGGGATTAAAGCCCAGCCAGGCATCCTTGCGGCAACTGAATAGCCCGAGTCCGTGCATTCGGATTTCGAACGGTGGGCTATAGGGGTTATGCCCACGCGGGTCAGATCCCCATGTGCCATACATCCCGGCCCGCCAGACTTCATTCATGTGCGTTGCCATGTTGCCGTCCAAACCGTCATACAGCATCGGGCCTTGAAGCAGATCCTTTGTTTCGGGGTGCAGGTCGTACCACGCCAGCAGTCGGGGCAACACGTCCTTATCAAGCAGCACATGCGAGTCCATACAAAGCACTGCCGGTGTGCTTGCGACCCGGAAGATGTGATCCCGTGGCGCTGCGGTCCCGCCTTTTTCGAACGGGATGTATCGCCCGTTGTTTACCCAGTTCTCGACATAATCCTTCGTGGCTTCGCCGTGGCTGGAATTCGGATTGTTGTCAACGACGATGAACTCGACTTGATCCATCAATTCAGGGTAGTGCTTCCTGATGTCCTGAATCGTGAACCAGACGCCCCGCACATCATCATAGACCGCCATTCCAATTGTGAGTTTTTTCTTCAACCTAACCCCCTGCTGTGAAATCAACTGTTTCCGGAATGTTTCCGCATAGATTCGGAATTGGTAACGCATTGACGTCTGCGGTTCCACTTGCCCATAGGCCACCGGCTGACGTTTGAAGTTCATACGTTACGATATGTTCCGGACCGTAAGGGTCATGGGTTTCATACATAATAATGATTATTCCAACGGAAACATGCGATGGAGAGTAACACCCAAAGTTCATTGTGATATTACCATAGATTCCGATTTCTTTTTGAAAACTGATTTGTCTAAAAAATGTGTGCACTACATCAGCCACACCAAAGGTATGATTTGTTGCAAATGCTGCCTCTGTTTCAGGACTGACACAACCATCAGATACAAAATCACTAAAGTCAAGCCCGCACGTTGCGCCGGGATTTACAACTGGTGGATTTCCTGGGGTCATCGGCAGACCACACCAAATTGCAGGAAACGGACTCGCCGTTGTCGTCGGCGCGACTGTTGTCCCCGGCGCCGTCGTTGTCGGCTCACCTGTCGTTGTCGTTGTTGGCTCACCCGTCGTTGTGACCGGAACTCCCACGGATGGAAAATCTGGATTCCCCCTGCCGCCATCTTCAGCATTGCCGATAATTCTTGCGCAGACTTGATCCTCCGGCGTAGATACATTTACGGTGGATGGCCAGAGGTTTGTTTCAACGACCATGCCAATTGAGTCGATTGTTCCCTGTTCGACTTGACCGAACCTATGAGAGATAGACCGCACGCGACCATAGGTTGCGTCTAAGACCAATCCTCCGTTTCCGTCGGCGTAATTCAGCAGCACAACATCTCCCGGTTGTACGTGTGAGCAATTCAGGAACGAACTGATCTTGATCAACTTGTTCATTTTCAGACGGTAGAGCAGCCAATTCTCGGTAACGATCGCAACGGACGTCGGGTACTGATAAGCCCAGAGATCCATCTCGGTTCGCTTCTTTTCAAAAGACGCGATCGCTTCATCGCTCGACCGCGATAGCCTTTGCTCCGGGCTCGGAATAGCCTGTCGAAACTTCGAAACGATCTCAGTCGGATAGTCTTTAACAGGCGTCATCTCGATTGAAAGCGAGCCATTAAGTACATTGTCTGGGTTCAGCACTGCCTGATGGTTAGAATAATCGCTTTCTAAATACCGTAAATAAATCTGGCCTGTATCCCAGAAAGCAATGCAGTTCGATTGCATTGCCAGCTCGCTGATCAGTTCATTGAGTTTCTTTTCTTCCCGGATTGCAAATCCCATCTTGGTAACAACCTGGCTGGCAGCAAGGGAAAATGAATCGTTGTTAATGTACTCGTCTGCAATGTTGCCTATGAACGGACTCTCTAAAATATGCTTCATGATGTCGGCAGGATCTTCGATCGCATCGCCTTCATCGTTCATAATACCTTTGATTGTGGCATAGATTGTTTCTTCAGGAAAACCGTAAACAGTTGGAGGTGAATTAAGCGTCAGCGTAGTCAGGCCGGGATCGTCAGTTTCCCTACCGATCGTCGCGTTGTGGCTCTTGTCGTTCAGGTTTACCGAATAGGCATTTGTGTTGTAAGTTAAAAACACATCCCTTGTTTGGCCACCTCCTGCAGACCCTGATGATGCAAGAGCCTCGATCCTCACGACTTCCTCTGATGGCAAATAGTTTAGTAGGTATTTGAAAGTCCCAAGTTCGTAAACGGGTGCGCCAGGAGTCCAATTAAATTTAGTCTGAGCAACTGAGCCGATTTTAAATTCTGTTGACGAACTGGCCGTAAAGTCAGGAGGCTCTTGAACTATCGCAACCTGGCTTCCTTGATAATCCCAGGTTGTAATCATCGTTTCATACCAGCCGCTGCCATTGTTCAACCAGAGCGGATTGCCCCTGAGGGTAAACGTGGGATCTGCGAGGACTGATTGATTGATCATGATGTATCGCTGGCCTTCTGCTGCGTATATGCCCGATACATTGCCGCTGTAAAGGATGCTGCTTCTGGATGTCACATTAAAAAACCGTGATGTCTCATTCGCAAAACTGCCCACAACTGACTCAAAGTTATTTGGGTAACCGATAATCAAAGTTATTTGTGATCCAGTTGTAAAATACAGCTTGCTCGCTTCGTCGTGGATAACGACAGTTTCATCCTGCTGGCCAAACGCTGATCCAAGATACCCCTCTCCAGGTCGATCAATCACACATGCGGGAACACGCTTGCACGGATTGCCGTAAACAATCGGCATCATCTTTCCGTCACAGCTTGAGCAGTTCACCTCTGGGAAGTCGTCTTGGCTGATCAGTCGCCCGATTGATTTATCAAAGTGCTCCTGCAAGCCCTTCATACTGACGGACCATTGCACATTGTTCTCTGTCCATGACAGCGGGGTTGTCAGAATCCCAGCAAACATAACCAGTTTGTCATCCCATGCAGTCCCATCAAACCAGAGATAGACATAGGCAATTTTATTTTGCACACCCGGATAAGTTTCAAACAGCGTTCGCAACTCTCTGTCAGCATCGTTAAACGTGATTGTCAGTTGATCAAATCCACCGATCTTGCCCGGTTCTGCGTTGAGTCGTAATTCTCCCCAGCTATCGATGCGACCCTCGCACAGAACCGGACCGTGCAAAAGTTCTTCTGAATAATATTTGATGCCGACTTCGCCACCAAAATCAACCTGCAGGATGTATCGCGGGAATGCCCCTGCGACTTTCTCTTTCTCCGTCTCTGTTGCAGATGCGAGCGTCCTAGCCATTAAAACGATTTCCCCCGTCTTTTGCCTTCTTGCTCAAGAGCATCATAGATGTTTGGAATGTCATTCTGATTCAGCTTTGTGATGTTCGGGAAATTGAGATCGATCTTATTCGTCTGAGTTTTTACAGTCTGCAGGCCCGGATCATTAAACAGACTGGAATTCGTCACGCCGGAAAAGGTTGGTGGTGGTGCCTGCGTGATGGTGTCGATCTGATTAAACAGGTTGTCAATCATGTCCTGGATTCGCTTACGCGCGGAGTACGTATCCACCAGCGTCATATTCTGCTCAAGTTGCGTGATCTGATTACGAAGATTCGCGGCCTGTCCCTGTGCCGATGAATAGAACGATCTCAGCGTTTGCATTGCCTGCTCGGAACTCTGCGAGATCCCAGAAGCAGCAGAACCAAGACGCTCTCCAAATCCATCAAGACCAGTGCGAAGCTTGCCAAATCCTTCCGTGACAGAACCGACCTGGTTGTTAAAACCGAATAAGGCATTGAATGATTGTTCAACAGCATTCGAAAACTGCTGCTGTCTGAATGCGATGATGCGATCTTCCAGAGCGGTCTTGAAATCCTTCTGGCTGAACTTGCCTTGGATCAATCGTTTGCGTTCTTCGGCTGCGGCTGCCTCGTTTGCAGCTTCAGCAGCCTTCTGAGTCTGATTCGTTAGTGAAGCGATTCCGCTTTCGTATTGCTGCAGTCCAATTTTCCCAGAGAACAGCATCTGTCGTAGGCTGATAAATCTAGAAGCAAGCGAACTAAACTCTTCGTTAGGAAGTTCCGCTTTTAACCCCATTAACTTTTGTCCTAGATTATCCAGCGACTTATCCAACGCGTCTTGTACCTGCTTTTGCTTTTGCTCTTTCTCCTGTTCTTTGGTAATGACTTCATTGGCTCGCATTGCAGCACGCTGTGCGAGTATGTCCATATTCTCATTTGTAAGTTGCCCTTCGGCCTGCAGGCGACTAAATACGTTTGAGAACGTAGACTGCAAACGAGGCGTCATCCCTTCGACGGTTCCAAGGAACTCACGAAACTGCTCTTGCGTTGGTCCCAAATCAATAAAGTCTCGAATCCTTGAAAACCCTGGCGTCTTCTGGTCAACCTGATCACGCTTTGCATCTCTAAGGATGTCCGAAATTTCACCCTGTTTCAATTCGACTTCAGACGGCATGTTAATAGCGGGCTGGTCTGAATCGTCGAACGCACCGACATTACCGGGGCCAGCACCTTTCTGCTGCGGCTTACGCTGGTTTTTTTCCATCTCGAAGCTGGCATCGCCGATATGGCCAGCGAGGCCATCCCGTGTCTGTTGTACCTTCTTAAGACCTTCATTCAGCTCTTCAAGCTCTTCCTTCGCCCCCTTCAGGATTCCGTTTCCAGACAACCTTCTCCAGGCAACATCCAGCCTTTCAACTCTTTTCTGCGCAGCTTCTATCTGCTTTTGATAAGAGCCTGCTTGGTTGTTTGTTTCTTTTAGAATCTCTTTCAGTTTCTCGATGCGAACTGTAGGGTCTTCTATAGAGAGGATGTTATTTAACTTTCGATTAAACCTTTTGTCAGTGATTCGTTGCAGTTCGCTGTTTAGCTGAATAGCCCGCTCAGTCTCTTCGTTCCACTTCTTGATGAACTCGTTATTGTCGTAAATATACTTAGCACCGAGCGCAATCAGTGCCAGTCCGAGAGCGACCAACCCACCCTTCAGAAGGTTGGTTGCTGTCAGCATCCCGCCCAGTTTCGTTCCTGCCAGCACTGAGGAACTCCCCATAGAAACCAAGGCGTTGCCTGTGCTGATCAATGCTGTCCCCAGACTCGTTATCGCCTGCGTAACACCCAACGTGGCAGCGAGCTTCAAGGCCATCAGTGCAGATAGCAACCTTGGATTATTCAGGAGAAATTCAATAACCGGACCCATGAATTTTTTCATCATGGAATAGGCTTCGCTAAATGCTGGTGCTGCTTTATCGAGCCAGACAACTACATCGCCAATCGCCTTAACAAGGCCAATGACCACACCGGACATTTTCTCAACGATATCTGTTCGGTGTGCGTCGAGATATTTTTCTATCGTCGAAATCGTCTGCAGCAGTGTCGGATTCAGCTTCTTGCCAACCGATATAACCACATCTTTAACAGAAGACTTTAGGATGGCGTAACGACCGGCCAGTGTCTTCAAATTCGACTGCTCGAGTTCCCGGGCAATACCCTGATTGTTTTCCAGCTCATGAGTGTAACGTCTGAGTTCTGCTGTTCCCGTTGACAACAGAGCAGCCATCTGGGGGCCACCACGCGCCCCAAACAGCTCCATGATTTTACCACCCGACATCCCAGCAGCTTCAATCTCCTGCAGGATGTCAAACAGAGGCCGCATGTTGCCGGATGCGTCGAGGGTCTCAATCCCCATCCTGCGCAGTTTGTTCGTAACTTCGGGAGCAGCACCAGCAAGTTTTGCTAGAATATTGCGTAAGGCTGTGCCTCCAAGCGATCCTTGGTAGCCTTTGTCGGCGAGTTTCGCAAGCACCGCCGAAGTCTCTTCCAGTGAGACATTCAATGTCCTTGCCAGTGGGCCTACAGGCTTTAGTGCTTCTGCCAGCTGGACCAAATCGGTATTGGACGTTGTAAACGTCGCAACGAGCGTGTCATTGATGCGCGTCAGTTCTTCCGCTTCCATGCCATAAGCACGCATGGTTTTTGCTGCAATGTCTGCGGCCTGACCAATCGACAGTTGCGCGGCAGATGCTAATTGAAGCGTGCCTGGCAGGGCCTTCATGATCTCATTTGTTTTAAGGCCGGCCAGCCCTAGGTTCTCCATAGCCTCTGCGGATTGAGTCGCAGAAAACTTTGTGGTTTTTCCGGCCTCGCGTGCTGCTTTCTCCAGTAATGCGAAGTCACGAGTTCCCAGAGTCTTTGTAACAGCACCAACCCGCGTCATCGTCTGCTCGAACTTCGCAAACGTACTGGCAGAGATCAGGCCAATGGCACCAATGACGGCGACGATCCTTGCCCCAGCCGAAGCCGTGTCTCTTGCAGCAGACACCCACTGTGTACGCAGTTGCCTGGTCGCCATGATCGCGGCTTTCATGCCACGAACGAACGAACCCGTTTTCGTGCTGACGATTGCCCTGAGCGCGTGGATGGTAGAACTCATTACGGCGCCCCCGTCGTCGTGGCTGCGGAAGTCGTTGTGGTTGTCGCTGCGACTAAAGCAGGCTCAGGCCCCATGTACTTAACCGTCAGATAATCATGCCGACTTCCTGACGTAGACCAACCGCTTGATTCTGGTGCCGAATACAGTCCGACTCTGGTTTGGTCATTAAACAGCGTTTCATTCGTAGCTGTTATGAGTGCTAATCCAGCATCACCACCACTCACGATGATAGTAGATCCATCGTCATAAATGGCGAGCCCTCCGAACCCCGACTCAGCACCACCCACAGTTACGGAATAAGAGCCGATAGTAGTCGCTTCCCCGCCCGTCACCCTTTGCAGCACCAACACGTCATTCACGCTGTCCCGGTATGCAACGTAATAGTTGGAGCTGTCAAAGTATCGAAACACGATTCCGACCTTGCCGCCAACCGTAACTGCCACCTGCATATTGGATTGAATCCTCATGACACAGCAGTCCTGAGACACGTCCACGCCGCTGTCAATCACAGCCAGTGCAATGTCGTCGCCCGTTGCCGTCCGTGCCGCGTAAACCGTGTCGATTTCATAAGCAGCACCATGCCATTCCGCACCGACTAACGCCGTGTCTGGAACGTGGGCAGTTAGGTCGCCGCTTCCAGTGAAGTTGTCATTCAGAGTCGTTCTGAAATTGTCATACCGATAATAATTGAACAGTACAGAATCAGACGATGTAGAGGTGGCTCCCGATGATCGCGAATTATAAATCCCATGCACGGTAGAACCGCGATTGAAAGTGATCCCTGAATCGGCTTCGTAAAGAAGTGTTCCGTCTGCCGACAGCAGGAATGTGTCGTGAAAAACAACCAGCTTCAGAATGTGGAACCCACCATCATCACAGGTGAAGGCTGCTTCGCTGACCAGCGTTTCTGTGCCACTTACCATCTTTCGTAGCTGGATCTTGTTTGTGTCGGGGTCCATAATGGCAAGCAGGTAATTGTCACTGTCAACGTACCGGAAGAAGAAACCAGCACGCTCACTATTCGTCAGGGCCGATGGAATTTTAATACTGGCACACACCGTGAAGTCATAGCTGTCATCGCCAGAGTTTGACTTACATAAAGCGCGATAGGGACCGTTCGTTCCATCGTCGGAATTGACCGCGAACGCATAGCCGCTACCCGCCTTGAATGTGAAGTTTGAAGTACCGCCATCTTTATCAGTCCAAGCAGTCTCAGAATCTAAGCTGCTGACACTGTAGCTCAGGGCATCATAAAACACTTCGTCGCCATCTTCGTCACACGAGATGCACGCCCCGAATGCCTCAGGTGCTCCCGTTGTGGTTGTCGTTGCCGGTCCCAGCGTGGTAGTCGTTGCGGGCGCGAGCGTTGTTGTGGTGGTCGTTGCGGGCGCGAGCGTTGTTGTGGTGGTCGTTGTAGTAGTCCCACCCTCAGTGGTCGTGCCGCCTTCGGTCGTCGTCGGCTCGGCTGTCGTTGTCGGTTCGCCCGTTGTGGTAGTCCCGCCATCAGTCGTGGTCGGGCCATCCGTTGTGGTTGGATCACCTGTCGTCGTCGCGCCTTCTGTTGTCGTGGGTTCACCCGTCGTGGTCGGCTCAGCCGTCGTTGCGGGCGCGAGCGTTGTTGTGGTGGTCGTGGTTGTTGTCGCCCCTTCGGTCGTTGTCGGCTGGGGTGTCGTCGTCGGCTCCGCAGTCGTGGTTGTTGTGGTCGTGGTTGTCGTAGTCGTTGTCGTGGTGGTCGTCCCAGACGCTCCTGGTTGCCCTTGTAATTCAAGAGTAATCGTAGTGCTGAAAGTGTTGGAATCATCACGCTGCCAGCGCAATTCCGTATCAATGAATCGAACACCCGCATAGACAGTCCCATCTGTGTAAGTTAGCGTAAAAGTATTTGTCGGACCTTTGACAGAATCGGTAAAGAAGTTCTCTAGATCCTTCTGATTTGCGTAAGTCAGATTGCCAAGCGGGAGCCGCCATTGCCACGTCTTACGCTGGGTCTTTCGGTAAACGTACCGGGTATGATTTGCAGACTGGCCAGTCACCCACATGGGAAGTAAGCGGGGCTCTGTTGATCCGTCAGGACCGGCGATTTCCACCGAATCCGTGCCGTCGTTCAGAGTGATCGAAACTTGACCTGACATTGGTAATCCAATCCTTAAACTGCTGCTCTGCTTCCTGTGGCGTTAAGCCAACAGACTTCAGCCACTCGACTTCCTTCGGATGTTTTTCAATCCATTCAATCCCCTGGTCGTGAATTGCAGAGCCGATCATGTTGATGCGGTCCTGATGAGCGACCGTCTCGTAAACCGACTGCGATTCGAAGCCGATGTTATTCAGCTTCTGGATGTCTAAATAAACCTTCTTGGCATCCTCAGGCTTCCACTTCATGTGTGCCGCAGCCTGAAATTGCCAGTTGATTCTGTTTGCTTCTTCCCGTTTGATTGCGACGTAATGTGTGTAAAATTCTCGGACTCGCAGCCCCCGGATTACGCCGGGGGTCCAGCCGTAGGCGCTGGCGAGGACAGATTCCCATTGAACGTGCCAGCAAGCTGAGAAAAGATCCCTTCGATTGACTCGCGGTGTTCCTTCGGGATCGCCGCGATAAGTGAGTTTTTTTCCAGCCTCAGAAACTCCATGAAGTCATTGGCACCCATGACGGCCTCTCGCAGTTTCAGTCCGTCGCTGGCTCGCAGCTTCATCTTTTCAAGCGAGACTTCAGGCTCTTCCACGCAGCACTCTTCTGCCAGATAGAGCGTGTTCGTATCAATCGTTTGCAGAAACAAACCGATCAGACGCGGGATAGCCGGTGCTAATGTGGTGTAATCCAGATTGACATCATCACTGCCTTGGACTTCCCCCAGGATCACACTGAGGATGCCCTGAGAGGCTTCGTCAGACAGCAGAGACATTACTTCACGTTTGATCAAAAACCAGCCTTGCAGGCTCATTTCACCGATCTCAAGTTCTGCTCCATTGCTTAATGGAACTTTGATAGTTTCACTCATAATTGTTTAGTCCGCTTTTAATAATGAGGTTTTAAATAAATAAATCCGACAACCTACTTGCTGTCGGGTTTCTCCGGTTTCTTTGTTTCTGGGGCAGCCTGTTTTGTTGTCGCATTTGTAAGCTCAGCGTGCAGGGCCTCGAACTCGTGAGCCAACGCTTGCACAAAGACCTTAGCCGCCTGTTCAACGTCTTTGCCCGACTTGACCACTGCCTGCAGGTCTCGGTAGGTGAGTCGCGAATCATCGCCGACCTTGCCACCACAGCACCGCAGCAGTGCTCTGTAAGATCGATCAACCGCATTGAAATCACACTTTCCATCGGCAAAGTGCTTGACTGCTTTTGCCAGGTTCACAGCTCGCTCTTGTGCTTTTTCTGGGTACATGTCTGAAAGTTCCTACGAATGAAATATAAAAGAGCGGGAGCCGCTGCGGTGTCGGAATCCACAACAGCCCCCGGCGCCCGGTGATTACGCAGCAGCAAAATGAATCTTGCCAATCAGTTCGCCATCGTCGGCAGACTCATCGCCAAGACATTCGAATTCGACGTTGAAGATACGATCTGCCTCGTTGTTGAACGGGATCTCAAATTCACCGATCGAGACGGTACGATTGAACGAGACTTTCTTGGCTGCTTCCGCAGTCAGGAACGGAATGACCTCAGCAGCTTGCGGCGTGTAGATATAACCACCGCTGCGACCGATGCCGATATAGGCCGCACCAGAACCACCAGTCTCATCATTACCAGCCGCATACACTTCTTTGAGCGTAGCAGCAGACCATTCCGCAAATGGGATTGTCATCCGGCATTCATCGCCAGTATGCCGCAAGTTCATTGCCGTCGAACCAAATTGATCCACGGTAACCGGCCTGGTCTTAGGACTGAACTTTGTTGAGATGCCGCCCTGTGTGTGGCCAATCGCAGTGGCGCCAAGAGTCGCATAACCAGGACCGCCTAATACATTGTCTACGTCACTTGTCATGATTAAACCCCTTCAGATTTAGGCTTTATGGTCAGTCTCCATGAACTGGCCAGATGGTGAATAAAGTTATCTTCGTCATCAATTTTGAATTCCAGCGGATAAGAATCATCGCTCTGGTGCATCTCGGTGATGCAATAGTTCGTTGAGTCAATGCCCGCTGGCTCCTTTAGTGGAATCGAATAATTGTTGATCAGGCGCCCTTCAATACGCTCATTCAAATACGGATCAAACGAATAAATATTGATCTGCAAGTTCACCCTGCGGCGACCCACATACGTTGCATTTGGTACTGACGTATTACTGAACCACTGGAGCGAAACAAACGGGAACACTGGTGTTGAATTCGGCCAGCCTCGTTTGACGCGGTTTGCACCGATCAACGCAGCAAGGCCACTGTCTTCATTCAGTGCCGTCCATAATGCTTTTTGTGGTTCATCCAGGCTCATCTGATGTATCCTCTGTGCGAATTCGTATCACGCACCCAAGCGATGTAAAGACTAATTCTGGTTTTTCTCCTTCAGGACCGATCTCACATTCGATTCTGCCGTTCTGCTCGCGGTATTTCAGGCTGTGATTCGCGTAGCCTTTCGTCAGTGAGTTTGCCAGATAGTCCTCGAATTGCTGGGTCATGCGATGTTCCTTTGCGAAGAACGGGGAGGAGCTAAAGCCTGATCAAGCAAGGCAATCGCCCATGCTCGATTCTTGTTAAACGCAGGGCGTAACCACGGCATCTGTTCCTGTGGCCGTGCGCGGAGAAACTGGCCTTTGGCATTGCGTAATCGGCCTTTTGCACCACCGCCCGCATCAATCCGAACGGATGTTTTCTCAGTCGCATTGCCCGACTTGGCTGGCCAGTTATGCACCGCCTGTTGGTCAGTCAGTAGCGGATTATCGCCCAACTGCTTCACCCGCCCGCTGGCAATGTATTCCGTACCAAACTCCAGAAACTCAGGATAATCAATCACGTTGGTCCCGATCTCAACAAACCACTCGCCTGCCTGCTGATAGAGATTCCAGAGAATCCGCTGTTTCAGATTGCTGGTTTCAACAGGCACCCGCTGGACGGCCTCTGCCTGCGTGCGTGCCCCGATCTTTCGCAGTGCCTGCTTGAGTTCCTTTTCAGCCTCGTTGCTCCAGCGATAGAGCAGGGTTTCCAGTTCTCTCAGATCCAGTTCAAATTCGCGGCCTAACGTAATCATGACGACGGCACCCGCTTCAGGTAGGCTTTGAGGTGATGCCCACGCCCAGAGGCATCACTGACGTGAATCACCTGGTACGTAAAACCAGACATCGCAGTAGGGGCCGTCAAGACAATCAGATCAAACTGGTCGTCACCGCCCCGAGGCTTCAGGTTGGCATCCGGCAGAAAGTAACCAACTGCGGTATATTCGTGGAAATGTCCGACTTTGGTGGATTCGATTTTGCCCGACCGCTCCTGGATTGCACACAGATTGCCGGTTGAAGAATTAGCCCAGCCTTTGGTCTCAACTCCAAAGGAGTCGGTGACTGTCGATAGCTTGATCGTGCATTCATGTTCCAGCAGGTCTTCGAAGCTCATTGGTTATACCTTGCAAGGATAGAGCGGACGGTGCCGGCTTCCGGGTACAGATTGGAATTCGTATTGGTCAGCAGCGTGTATGAGTATTGATCCAGCTTTTCACTAGCGAGCGGCCCGCCTTCCTTGCGACCTTTGCGAGTCAAGGCAATTAACGTATTGGCTGCCAGTTCCAGATCAGCCGGGATGGTCTCATAACCTGCCGTGTAAGTGACCTTGATATTTCCGCGACCTTCAGTCCAGACGCGATTCAGGGCAATCAGCATCGACGCGTTCGTTTCGTTCGCCTCTTCAGACTCGGGGACGAACTCGGTCCCTTCGGTCCATTCTGATTCAGACGGGAAAGCATCAGTACCCTTTCCGAAATACCCGTCAGCATCCACCCACACGCCCGTCACGCTGGTTATAGGCCGATGGGCAAGGAACAGTTCGTCCTTGCCGTTGCCATCCAGGTATTCGGTTCGTGATGCGGACTCAAAGCTCTTGCGGCCTGTGTAGTGCTGGATGACGGAATCCACTTCAGTGATCAACTGATTCAGTAGATCGTCCTGAGCAGTTCCAGAGATGCCCAGATGTAGCTTCACTTTTACCAGAGTCGTCAGAGCCATTGGGTTAGCCTTACAAAAATAAGCCCGCAGCATGTGCCACGGGCTCAAAATCTATTAAAAACCGAAACCCGGATTAGCTGACGGTCTGTTTCTGACCGCAGACCTGAGCAGTAGCAGGCAGCTTGGGAGTCGATCCATTCACGAATGCAGGAGTCATGACGGCTCGCACATAACGCTTTGTACGCACACCGCGAATGACGCCTTCCGTGCTATCCGCAGAAAGCACCAATGCGGATTGAGTCGCAATGCTTGTCCAGCTTCCAGATCCAGTAGTGGACTCTTCCAGTGTGCAAGTTGCCGTGAAAGAGTCTGGTGACCCAGTGGCTTCACCGCATGAGAATAAACCGTGTACCGATCCAATCATGTTGTCGCAATCGACAGACAGACCGCTGGCGGCAGTGGTTCCAGCCAGCAAGGTTTCGGGGACAACAGACTGCTTGTATAGAGCGTTGGACAGCATATCCATTAAAGCTGATTGAGCCATGTTTCTATTCCTCAAATTAAAATAAAATATCAATTGGAAGCCACCGGGCTGAGTGCAAGCAGAGGGGCCTCGAACTCACACTCAGCACACAGCGGACTAAGCAGGCAGATCCATATCGATGCTGTCGCACATCACAAAAGAATCAGGGTAAGTAACCAACGTGTCCACATGCTGAATGAAGCGAATGGAACGCTGATCTGTTTCAAAGTTTGTACTGTTCTGGTCGGCTGTTGCGACCTCGAGAACCCCATGCCGACCGATGATCAGGTTCTGCCAGATCCCCAGCAGAATGTAGGTCAGGTCAGTTCCAGAACCCTTAGCGCGGGTGTTGGAAACCTGAGACGAACGAACGACCTGATGACCATCCAGCATTGATGGAGCACCTTTGGCGATGTCGTCACGATTCGCCTGGAACAACCATTCACCCTTACCATCATCAGCAGCATAGCCAGAGCCAGCACGACGATTGAGCAGGTTACGCCACATTGTTCCACGCATGAGCCACTTCGGTCCAAGGCGGTCAATGTCAAAGTTGGAATCTTCCAGTTTCGCCAACATCAAACCCGGATCTTCCGGCTCGAACGTATTACCGTCCGTTGCGACCGATCCCGCAGTATGGTCTTGGATATCGTAATTGATGATACCCTTCGGCTTGATATCCGATCCCACACCAGCCAGTGCAGCATCATCGACCAACAGGGCCAAAGTTTGAGCCACGTCAGCACGAATAAATGCTTCAACGGACGCCGAAGCGAACCGCACGAACTCATTCGGATAGGTGACCATTGCAGCACATTTCTTGGCACGCATCGACTTGAGGCCGGTTCCAAAGGTAGATCCTGTGATCGTGCCTTTTTCGCCCACCCAGTAGCCGACAGTGGAGCTGGTCTGGGACCCCATGTTAAACGCCCCGTTAGGAGGCAGGGTTAACGTGCGTGCTCCCAATCGGCTCATGACTTCCATGTTGCGAATCATAGGCAGGAACTCAGTAGCGAGATCAGGACGGGTCCAAATACCACCACCAGTGTCATCGTACACACTCAGGGTCTGATTAACTCGCCCCTGCTCGTAGCCCATCTGTTGAGCCATGTGAGAGGCCATTCCCAAATCAGCACCTTGCACGCCAGCGGCCATGCACTGCCGGACCTCGTTAGCCAGATTGGTGTCATTCATGGCAATCTCGGACGACGCCATCGGAATGAAAATCGAGTTCTGTGATGCTCGTGCAAAACCCTGCTTGGTGTAGAAGTCAGCAAGCTTCTGACTGAGGTCGGTTTCCACCTTGCAGTTTTCCGGTTCCAGTTCGCCCTTGACCATCATCATGGCGCGGGCTGTCTGGAATCCACGACTTGACATCGGGTCTTCACCAGTTCGAATGCCGGGGGCACCGAACATCTGGGAGCCGTTACCGCGTGGCTGGGCAGCCTGTCCGAAGTCAGTTCGCAGCTTTTCCTGAGCGTCTGCGATGGTCTTAACTTCCCCCTGAACCGCTTGCGTAATCGTCTGGGTCACCGCCTGTAATTGATCAGGGGTGAATCCAGTATTCGCTGGCGGTTTTGTCTGAGTCTGCGTGCCACCCTTGGGAGGATCGACAACCGCAGTACCACCGCCCGTACCCTCTGTTCCGTCTGAGGCTTCATCCATCAGAATGCAAACACCCAACATTAAACGTTGATACCAGTTCATGATCAAACTCCCGTAAGTGCAATAAAAAAACCTCGCACCACAAATGAATGTGACACGAGGTTTGGTTCTTCCAATACCCGAAAATGAGTTAAATGGCCGGTGCTGGATTTGAACCAGCGGTCTCTTGATTATGAGTCAAGCGGGATGGCCGAACTTCCCTAACCGGCGTTATGTAATTTTGTGCGACTCTTTAAACTGAGCGTCGTAATGGAAAAACTTTCCATCTTTGACTTTGACTTCCAGTTGGATCGTGCAGAATGGTTTTTGTTCTGCCTGATCCAGCAGATCTGTGAATGCCTTGGTAAGCTCTTCACGCGCCTGCTTGTGTTGTTGCTGATTCAATCGAGTTTACCTGTCATCGTCTTTAGCTGACTTTGCAACTGCTGCTGACCTTCACGCACCGGCTTCAGAATCTCACTGACTGATTGCATAACCGATTGTGTGAGTGAATCAACAACCTGCTGCTGCTGTTTCTTTGACTGATTCAACTGCTGAACCACGCTGTTTCCCAGATCTTCAACCGGAATTAACTGTGGTTCTTCAGTCTTCTCGGACTGTGTTTCTGCTGGTTTGATAACTTCTGACCGAACCGTGTCAACATTTTCTTTTGGTTTTTGTGTTTGGGTTGAAAATTCTTTACCGATCTTTTGCAGAATCTCAGCCGAATCCGACTTGAGAAACTGGCTGATCTGTTCGTGAGAACCTTTCATATCGATCATGCCACCGGCGATCGATAGCTGCATGAAGTCCATTCCGGGAGTCCATGCGGGCTTGTCTCCTGCTGCCTGCTGGAACGATTGAATCATGTGCAGCGGCATCTTGACATCGTGGATCTTCCCGCGTTCCAGAGCCTGGCGAAGTGAACCACGATCTGCACCGATTGGCGTGATTGACCATTCCAGCATCTCGGTTTCAACGAAGTCATACCCGCGCCAGCCGCTCCAGTGCTCAACGCCTTCTGCCAGTTGCTCAGCCTTCATGGCCTTGTTCATCATGGCCTTTAAGACGTTGAACCCGATGGATGCCATTCGCAGAATTCCTTCATCCACAGCGGCAAAATAAGGTTCTGCATGGGGCAGCTTGCTGAAGTAGACGGTGGCCACAACTTTTTTGGCTGAGGCTTTCAGTGCCAGCTTTCCGCTTGGATTACGACTGGTTCCAATCGGCAGAGTCTCACCAGACAGGCCGTGATCATAAAGCACGACTGGGTTCTGTTCGTAATACTGCGTGACAATGCCCTTACCAAATTTGTTGGGAATCAACTGCAGCATGTTCCCGTGGCGGTTCTGCTCTTTCGGACGGGTCACGATCACAAAGTCCGCAGACATCGCCCCGGCATCGGATGCCTGGTAGATCGCTGATTCATCACGCTGGCATAAACGCCCCGATGGAAGTACCAGATCCGGTGCATGAGACATCATGTCAGACTGGATCGAATCCATATCCGAAACGAATTCCGGTACGTCTTCCTGATCCAATTCATCATCAATAACAGTTGCAGCAGGCATGATTTAAACTCCATCGGGATGTGTCGGTGAACTATTAAGAAATACTTAACAGTTGCGATTTACTTCTCGGCTTCAAGGCCTTTCTGGCGATCTTCAAACATCATGGCAACGATTTCCCGCAGGTCCTCTTCCGAGATCTTGTTGGGGTCTTCGCCGAGATCGAATTCATTAGCCGTGGCGAATTCAATCAGTTCCGGCTTCTTCAGTGCACGGACCTTCTCGACCGTCATGGGGCCTTTCTTTTCGGCATCAGCAACATCAGAACCGTCAAACTCAACCGGCTTTTCAATCGGGTTCTGCGGCAGGATCTTCACGCCCGCTACGGGCACCTTGTATTCAGCAGCCAGCACTTTTTTGATGGCTGCTTCCTGTTCCGCCTGATCTGCTGTTGGCTCTGGGATGGTGACATTCCGGGTTTCGGCCTTGCGCCCAAGGATCTGGTACTTAACCCTGAACGGTCCTTTTGTTGCTGCTTCTTTAGCTTTAGCCATCGATTTCATTCCTCAATCAAAGTAGGCCACTGAGGTGCAGCGGCAATGAATAATGTTCCCTGCGGATGCTCCCAGTGAGTTGTCTCCAGGATGAATCAGTTTCTCACCACTGACCGTGTAGGCTTCGTTGTTCTTTACAATCTGGCCGTCCGCTGCGATGTGATTAAACCGATCGCTGGGTTTGACTCCGCGTGTTAGTTGGTCGATAGTTGCAATCCACCATTTCTTGTCAATCCCGATTTCTGTTCTCGTGATCTGCTGGCCATAATTCATGGAGCCAGTCACTTCAGTGCGAGCAATTCGCCTGGATGTATACTTGGTTTGATTATTCAAGATGCCCCTGATTCGCTTTGACATGGCGTCAAGACTGTCCCCGTCCTTCAGGCCTTTCTCGATCGCACGCCTGAGCCCTTTATGGGATGTTGCCCCTACGCGATTCCAAATGCCAGCTTCCCTCTGGCTCAGGAACTTCTTTGCCTTGCGCTGCACTTCAGGTGACATCTCAACATGGATAGACGGCGGGGCCTCAGCATCTTCCAGAGTGACATCCTGTATTACCTGTGCGAGAAACCTCTGATCTATCTCCTGAGTATCAAACCACTGTTGTTCGAACTCCACGCCACGCCAGAGCATCCGGTTCCACTCTGGCACCATCAGGCGATTGAAGCGGGATTTGTAGTCGGACGGCTTGAACACATCATCCACAGTGAATCCGGTTTTACCGATTTTCTCCACGCGTTTCATGACATCAGAAGAAACGCCACGCCAGAATGCAGTCTGCTTCTTCAACACCCTGGATTCAGTGGGATCGTAGGCCCGTCGCCAGCTCTTACCGATCCGCCGACGGCGTTTATATGCCGCGTCTTTCTTTGACTTTTGGGCAAAGAACGGCTCCAGCCTATTCGTCGTCAGTGTTGTCATCTTCTGGTTCCGGTGGGGCCGTAGTGGTCGATTCCTCTTCCGCGTCGTCGTCAATTTCATCCATAGCCAGTGCGTCATCCAGCGGGACAAAGCTGCTGGCGATGTATGTAGACTGCGATGCAGGAGTACCCAGCGGCTGACGATTACGCTTGACCAACTGCATGTCTGGAGAAAGCGCCCCGATCTTAAAGTCGAGTTCGTCCTCTTTGAGTTGCCGTTCCCAGTCATCCGGTGCACAGTCTTCGAAATAGCAGACAATTCGGGGATCGAACTTGTTGGCAATTCGATGAGTGATAAAGCCAGCCAGCATCCTGTTTGAAGGATTAACGACGTTCTCGCAGAAGACTAGGTACGCTGTCTCCACCACGGATCGGTTCATGTCACTGGTTACGCCTGCTAGAATTTTTGGTACACCATGCAGTGCAAAGACCGAATCCCGCACATCGCCCGATGAGTTTGAGAAATCCAGTTCCTTCGGGGCATAATGCAGCTTATCCATCTTCATGTCAGGCGGTACAAGGAAGGGCTCGGATGTATTTTCCACGCCTGAGATGCGGTACATCACACGCTCTTTGATGCGACGAATTTCTTCCTTCGTGACTTGGGAGCTGTAGCTGTCTCCCAGATTCAGCACCACAGAGGGATTGATTGAGTTCTTAAACGAATGCCAGCGGCTGCGCTCGATCGACTTCGTGTTGTCAATCCAGATCGCACCCGCCTCAACAGGGCTATGACCACTGAACTTTGATTTCGGATTCTTGAAACCGCAGATTTCAATCTCTTCCGCTGGTATTCGGAATTGTTTCGCGCGGCCTTCCGGCGTGACCATCCAGTGATCAAGCACACCAGCATAGTCCCAGATCGGAGTCATCCAGTCATTGGGCATCACGTAGATGGCAGCAGGCAGCCCGAGACCGTTAGGCACCACCCACCAAAAGAACTGGCCAGTGAGCCTGAGAAACATTTCTGTTTCGTACCGCAGCGCCTCCCACCAGTCCATCTCATTGCAAGTCTGAAACAGCTTGACCAGCGGGTTTGCGTCAGGAATCGGCTTCAGGTCATACGCCTCTGACTGCAGTACACCCTTATATGTCGCGCGCAGGTGATGCTTTTGCTTTCTGTCCAGGTGCAGCCGCTGCCCCGGCTCGGTCTTGACTGGCACGCCGAAAATGGGGTGTGCCTCTGATACCTTGGTGGCAATCCGATTGATGGCCACGTAGTTCCACAGTTCAAATGATTCGATCTGCTCTTTTTCCTTTTGCATCGAACTGTACGAGCCACGCATTGAAGGCATGGACATGATCGAAGGCAGGTCGGGACCACCCACTGCTTGTGCGACCTGTGGACTGAATGTGTCAAGAAATCTATTGCTCATTGTTGACTGCCTTAATTAACGCCTGCAGTTCGGTTGTGTGGATAGCCCCCTCCAGATTCGCCTTTGCCTGGAATGTCTGAACAGCATCCCTCAGGGCTGAAATGATTTCACCCTGATATTTAACCCGATCCTCGAGCAATTCATTCTGGTACTGCAGCAACTTGAATTCCCGCAAGACATATCTCGGCACCTTGATTACGCGAACCTTCTTTTTCTCCGTCATTTCATAGTCCAATGATTCATGTCGCAAATAGTCCCTGCTGCGCGGTACACACCGGCTAAAACGGAATCAGGGTAGCGACGGTCCAAAGCAAGTAAACACTGATTGACGAATTCAACCTGATGGCTCAATTCCATGGTGGGGAGCTTGGAATACTGATCCAGCGTCATTTTCCCGCTGAGCAGGTCAAACGGGTTGCCGTTGACCAGCGTTTCTGTCTCTGTTTCCACGGCACAAATGAAGTCAGGGAAGACCAGAACATCGATCACGCCCCGGGGCTTGCCGGTATAAACCCGCCTGCCCGCATTCTTGCACGAATCATTCCGGCAGATACACCAGGCTTCTGCTGGTCGTTCCATCTGCTGGCCGCAGTTCTTGCACAATCCACCTTTCTGGGATCGGCTTCCCTGTAGGATCTCAGTCTGGAATCCTTCTTCCCCCTGAGCGTGCATCTCTGGACTCAGGTGAATCCGAAAGAACTCTTTTACTTGCGAAACCCTGATTGGCTTGGCGAACTTTAGAAGTACGTGTGATTGCCGTTTGTCTTCAGGCAGTTCCTTGTTGTGCTTGATGTACTGAGCGTTTGAGGCTGCGATTTCCATTTCTCATAGTCCTTAGAAGAATTCGTCGTTTTCGAGGATTGAATCGAGGGACACATCCACCGATTGCAATGCTCTGTAAAAGTAAACTGCTGAGTCGGCCCGGTCGGGGGATCTGCCCAGCTTCTCTGTCACTGATTCGATTTGATTTTCCTTGCCTGGAATCTTCCGTTTGGGGGTGATTGCGAATTTGAAACCATCTGTTCTCAGAATCTTTTCGGGAGCAGTCAGCTCCTGAATCAACAGATTGTCTTCTGGGATCATGAACGGAATATCCTTCCACGAACCGTTTTCATCAATCCGTTTAGCGAACTCGCCATAGTTCTCTGCCCGCTGATTGGTGTATCGTTTGGGGTCCACGTCGGGAGTGGCATTCCCACGCATCTCAACGACTTTGACGCCACGTTTGCGAAGCATGGCCACCACGCCCCAGCCGACTCCATCCATATCAACGCCCACAGGGTGACCGCCTTTGGTTAGGTCAATGCGGTAGAACTTGCGCGCGGTCTCTATCGCCCAGTCAACGAGGCTGCCAGCATCGCCCAGCCGAACCTCATGTACCTGCCGGATGCCTTTGTTGCCGCCTGCAGTCAAGGTCGAGGGATCGCCATTCAGCGAGGCACCCACGTCGAGACCGAAAGCCTCAACAGGCAATGTCAGATCCAGCAGCCTGGGAATGCAGCTCATCAGGTGCTGGCCCTGCATGGCCCGCTCTTTGTGCCTGCGATGTATATCATGCCACTTCTTCCAGAGGCGATTTGGTTCTTTGAACCAACGGCGGAAGATCAACTGTTTATCTGGATCTTCATCCGGGAACTTCCCATGTGCGTACACCCGCACCCAAGCGGGGTCTGGATGCTCGAGGTGCCCCAGATAGGTGTCATACGATGTCTGGCCGGGAATGACGGGTGCCGCCTTCTGCATGTCAATGGCGTCAATCATCTCACCCGCGTCATAACGTTGGCCATCGATCAGCACGCCGCCCTTGGGGGCAATCGCCGTTTGCAGGCACTTCAGTTTGACATTGAGACAGTCACCGCCGCCGATGGTGATTAACCGCCGCCGTCCATAGGGACCAATCAGCGTCTGAGTCAGATCCTTTTCGTCTTCGTCAGCCAGATCGAACCCGGCCCGGAACTTGCCTGCCGTCGTACGGGGATTCGCCAGAAACAGAGACTTCTTCGCCTGCGTATTCGCCAGTGCAAACCGGGGGTTAAGTACCTCGGCAGTCGCTTCGTCAAACACAAACAACACATGCGGGGAGTGCTGGCCCGAAAAGCCTTCCCCGGAATTCGGCGAACTGACAACGGTCTCATGTTTTCGGCTGTTCTTATCCGTGATGCCGGTCGCCTGAAACTCTAAATAGGTCGGGGTATAACGCATTTTACGCCACCACGAATCGACCTCGCCCAACATCACATCCTTGGCTTTTTTGTAACTGTCGCGAGTGATCACGATACGTGCATCCGGGTAAATGCAGTAGTACGCACAGATGATAATTCCCGCCGCGCCCCCTTTACCGCAGCCGGTATTGCCTTTGACATACACCTCTCGGATAGCCGGATCGAATACAGACCGGATCATATCAACCTGGAAGTCATCCAGAATCAGATGCCGCTGCTTGAGTTCGCGCATCCGCTGGATCTCAGAGAGCAGGGCAGGGTTCTCCACGATGTCTTTCGCGTAATAGATCTTGCCCCACTGGTATTCAATCCAGTCGAACGGATCACCGGCCTGAGCCTTGCGCGTCGCCAGCAGAATACGGGCCGCGTCCGCTGCTTTCTGATCCTGTTCGCTGAATTCGTATGACATCAGTTTGCATCGTTTTGCTGCATTGATTTGAGGCGGTCGAATATGGGGGCTGATGCTGCCAGTGCTTCCAGTTCTTCGATTGAGAGATTGGAGTTTTCCATCTGTTCAACCGTGGCGTGTAGATCGCCAGATACATGCACGTCGTGTTCCTGTACCGGGGGAGCCGCGTTGATATTCTGCTGGTGCATGTGGGTTAAGATACGTGCGGCAATCGAACGCTTGCGGCTGTTGTAGGCGTAAGCCTCTTTGCCGGTACTCGGGTCCGTGACCTTCGCAAAAGCAATCTCAGCCATCGCAGCAGGCAGCTCTTTGTGTAGTCCAGGGGGCATCTCCCACTGAGGATGCGTAACAACCTGTTCGAGCATTCGTAAGTCCCTTGTGCCTGTTGTTAAACTCATAATCCACCTCCGGGGCAGATCAAAGCAGGCACCCGAACGATGTCAAGATGTATCAGCGAGATCATCGCCATCAGCCAGCTTCGGGCCAAACGATTCCAGGCAGTCATCATTGACGCGGAACTCATTGACAGCCGCTTTGAATTCGCCATCCCTCGGCCATGGGCAACCCGGCATCTGCAGCAGCTTACTTGGCTTGCCATCAAGCTTTTCTATCGCGCGATTCATCGCATCGGCTGCCTTGTCGACATCGACCGGCTGGTTCTTACAGTCCCAACCCTCGATTTCAATCAGTCTTGTCCGAATCGCTCCCATCTCCTCATCAGAGACGCCACATTCATCAGACACTGGCTTTAGGATTTCATACGCTTGCAGTTTGGCGATAAACTCCCCGGCTTCCTCTGCTTCCATGCCAGCGCAAGCGTGCTCAATCTTGGAGTAATTCGGGCACCCATCTGATTTCGTGAACGCTTTGAACACCGCGCCCCTGTCTGCTGGCAGTGGTTCCCACGAGTAATGTTCGGGTTCCCGCTGGGTTAGGCTTGGGTTACCACCGGGTTCCCGCTGGGTTTTGGTTGGGTTTTCAGTCGTCAAGGATTCCTTGATAACTGGACCTGACTCTTTCAGCAGAGAAACGATCTCGTTTTTGATCGACCGCATCTTATCCCCGGCAGACCATTCACACCTGCCGGTTACCGTGTCTGCGATGAAGCAATCGTTAAACGGTAGGTTGTCCAGCCCGATGGTTTCCGTGTACTGCGTCTGATCCAGAATAATGGAGTCATACCACTGGGATTCGTTCAAAGATTCACCAATGGCGTGAACCACGTCCCTGATCTGCTCTTTTAATATGCTTCCGTCGCTGTCGCCCATATCGCCCCTCCAAAAATAAAAAACCCCCAAACCCCCTGTGTTGGGAAAGGGCCCTGGGTATGCCAGATGTTGTTTCAACTATTCCCTTTTCAGATGTCATTCCTCGCAACAACTTTCCCGTTCTTCGTCCGGGTTTCATCACCGTGAAAAATCAAAGTCCCTGT
>Ga0222686_1000123_pt1 | contig 33735 bp, 28 predicted proteins | sample AntAcemetage1159_FD_181400 | JGI IMG/M metagenome (GOLD analysis project Ga0222686, IMG submission 181400) | Saline water microbial communities from Ace Lake, Antarctica - #1159 | ecosystem: Environmental > Aquatic > Non-marine Saline and Alkaline > Saline | place: Antarctica: Ace Lake...
TGTCACTGGAAAGTCTCGCCCGAATAGTCGATAACCCTGTTCTCAGCCTGCCCGGCGTGGGCAGCTGAAACCGTGATCGCAGCCGAGACGGCACGCACGATTTACACCATCTGATGGGACGCTACCGATCCCGGACTATCGCTTGTGGCCGGAACCAGCAGCGTATTTTTGATCAGGGGCGCCGCCATCATTTTCGACCTCGATCTCCCAAAGCCGAGAAGTTAAGTCTCAGGCAGGCAACCGGCGCAATTCCTTCAGCCTGGCAAACACGTCGAGCCCCTGCTGGGCCAGATAGTGCGGCAAGTCGATGAACACCCAGTTTTCGGCGAGCTTGTCCCCATGCCGGCGATAAATGTCCACGATCCGCATTTCAGCACTTTCTTGCGCCGCAGGTAGGCCGAGAAAACCGCCTTTGTTCCGATTGCGGAGGTTCGACCAGCCGAAAAATCCACAATACTTGCCCTCCGCAATGCGCGCGATATGACCGTTATAGGTCTTGTCTGTCAGGTTCAGCCGGAATGGATACTGGTGCTGCTCCTGGTAACGGGGGATTGTATAGCTTGCACCGATTCCACACGGGCCATACCAGATCATGTCGTCATGCCAGGTGCGCGCGAGAAGGTGCGGAGGACAAAGATAGTCGTCCATGTGATTTATGGAGCTGAGATCCTCGATCATGCGATTGACGAGTGCCAGTGTCGCAATGGTTTCGTCCGGCGCAACCGGACCAAACTGGAGACCGTCATGTGTCCGGGGGCCGGGGTACACGAAGTTTGAGCCTGTCATTGGGGGGAGAGGGTAGCACCCTGCCTGATGCATAAGACCAATCAGATCGCAGAAAAAAGCGCTTTCGACGATTTCGTCGTTCTCAATCTTGAAGAACTCGGCATATCGGAGGAAGGCCATGCGGCCGGTTGCGGGAATTCCCAGCCAATCTTCATCAAACAGGCCCATGAAGTGGCCCATGCTACAGGTCCAGACGCTGGCGCCGCCATCGACATCATTCTCTCCGGCGAAAAAAATGTCTTCGCGTCGCTGCAGGGACGTGAGCGACCGCCGCAACGGACGCCAGAACGTCTGGATGACGCTTGCGGCACCTTCAATCTCGTAAAACGGGTGCATGCCACGCCAGAAAAAACGATCTGACAGCGATTTGCCGCCAATCTCCTCGAGTTGGTCGTCCGTGGCCTCATCAAACGCCTCGCAGTGACGTCTGACAATCTCTTTTGCTGCCTGAATATGGTCCATGCCGGCTCCCTGATCGGACATAAGCCATATCAAAGATGCATTCGAATGCAAACATCCATTCAGCGCGGTGAAAAGCCGCCTGGAATGATCCAGGCGGCTTTTTGCTCGCAAAATAGTCACGATCGTATTGGCGAGGGCTCTGGTGGCACTGCCGGTTGAATCAAAGGGCAATTTCCTTCTATAATCAAATTATCACAGAGACCGCTTGCCGGAATCTCGCGTTCACCTGATACTTTGGTACAGGACTTGAAGACACGAATGCGGGCTAAATTCGGTTTTTTTGCGAATGCGGGCGGAGTTTTTGTCATTTCCGCCGTGAGCATGTTTGCGCAAGACTATGAGCGGCGAAACAAAAGGCGTTCGCTTCGGCGATCGAAATGTATTTATGAATCGTAGTATCATTATTACCTGCGCCGTAACCGGATCAGGTGATACAGCAGATCGCTCGTCGCATGTTCCAGTGACACCAAAAGAAATCGCCCATGCGTCAATCGAAGCCGCTAAGGCTGGCGCTGCCGTTGCACATATTCATGTGCGAGATCCGAGCACAGGCGCGCCTAGCCGGAACGTTTTGCTCTATCGCGAAGTGGTTGATCGTGTCCGGGATGCCGATACGGATGTTGTTATCAATCTGACGACAGGTATGGGGGGGGACCTATATCTGGGCCCCGATGAAGACCCGCTGGTTTTTGAAAATGAAACAGATTTGGTCGGGCAGATTGAGCGCATGGAACATGTTGAAGCGCTCTTGCCGGAAATCTGCTCCCTGGATTGTGGCTCATTCAATTATCCGGGTGGAAATTATGTCTATGTGTCGACTCCGGACATGTTGCGTCTTGGTGCGAAACGCCTCCAAAAGGTTGGCGTGAAGCCAGAGCTTGAAGTGTTCGATCTCGGCCACATCTGGTTTGCCAAGCAAATGCAGAAAGAGGGACTACTGGATTCCCCGCCACTCTTTCAGGTCTGTATGGGCGTGCGGTGGGCTGCTGAAGCGACACCGCGCAATTTCATGACCATGGTCGATAACCTTCCCGAAGGTGCAAATTGGGCTGGCTTCGGGCTGGGTGTGGACGAAATGCCTATGGTGGCGCAGGCGGCGCTGCTGGGCGGCCATGTCCGCGTCGGCCTAGAAGACAATCTTTACCTGCAGAAGGGGCAGCTTGCCTCAAATCCGCAACTGGTCGAGCGAGCGCGCTCAATCGTCGAGAAAATGGGGGCAACGATCCAGTCGCCGTCTGAAGCGCGCGAGACTCTGAACCTGAAGAAGCAATCGCAGCCTGCACTGGTGAGAAAATCAGCATGATCATGGTTTACAAAGGCGTTGCGCATCCCTGGCTTTGTGATGTGATGGGGCACATGACGACGCGCCACTATGTGGCGATGTTCGATGATGCCTCCTACCATTTCCTGAATGAAGTGTTCGGCTGGGCGCCCGGAACGGCGGGTGGGCCCGGATGGGCAGATGTGAAACACACAATCGCGTACAAAGACGAGGTGGCTGCGGGCGACCTATTGGAAGTGCGCGGATCACTGGCAAAAATTGGCGGGAAGTCGATCACGGTAGACTATGAACTGCACAATCTCACGAAGGGAGTAATCGCGGCGTCCCTGGAGAGCATCTCGGTGTATTTTGATCTTACAACGCGCCAGGCTATTACAATTCCAGACGCGTTGCGCACACGCGCGCAAGCCTTCCTGCCGACTGGCGAGGCCGGTTAGTCTTTCTTGAAAGCGGTAAGCGGCGAGGGAGAATGAGACGGTCCCAATTACTGGACTGCGCAAACACGGTATTCGACACCCGCCTGGGTCTCACGTCCCTCACCGATCGCGAGGGTTTCATTCAACCAGGCGTACCGTGCGTGGCTCGTCTCGAACTGGATTTGCGCGAGAAAAAGCGTGTCACCAAACTCGCAATCCTGACCGGAAGCGAGCCGGGCTGTGACGCCGTCGCTGAATTTGTAGAGACCTGTGTAGCTGACATGAATGAGGACGTCATCATCTGTCTCGAATGTCTTGCGAACATCGAGCCGGGCCAGCCCATCCGACCCGCGGATCAACCAGTCTCCGCCACCTGGGAGGATGCGACCGCGCAAGCGCTCGCCCTCGAAGCTGCCCTCGCCGATAATGTAGGTAATCCGATGCCCGAACGGGGTCTCCCCGATGGATTGAACGGCTGATAGCGTATTCCGAAATGTGAGAAGGGGGACGAGTTGCACGGACAGCCTATATTTCGATGATGATATTGCCCATCTCACTTGTCGCTTCGACAAGTTCATGCGCTCGCGCGGTTTCTTTGAGCGGCACACGTTTTGCAATGGCATGAGATATCTTGCCGCTTGCGAGCGCGGCATTGACGCCCTCGACGGTTTGCTTTCGGGCAGCTTCGCTGAGAAGGTAGACGAGATACATCTTGAGGGTGACGTTCTTGAACATCAGATCATAGAATGGAATGGCTGGATTGGGGTCCGCCATGGAGCCATAGGTCGCAATAACAGCGCCGGCTTTCAGGACCGGGGCGATCTCGGCCAGATTGCCACCAAATTCGACTTCGATGACACGGTCCACGCCTGCGCCATGCGTCAGGTCCATAACTTTCTCGTGGACAGACTCCGTTTTGTAATTGATCACATGATCTGCGCCAGCGGTCTTGGCGTGGGCAGCTTTTGTGTCGCCGCTTACCGTCGTTATGACTTGCGCGCCGCCATATTTGGCGAACTGGATCGCATAGTGGCCGACAGCGCCGGCGCCGCCCGTGACCAGGATTGTCTGACCTTCGACAGTTCCGTCGGAAAACACGCCATGATAGGCGGTGCTCGCCGGAATGCCGAGGCAGGCGCCCGCATCAAAGCCTGTATTATCGGGCAGGGGGACTGCTTGTGCGCTTGGAATAGCCATAAGCTCAGAGCACGTTCCAAAGGCGCGGCGCCAGGCCGCATTCCAGATCCAGACACGCTCGCCGATCCGGGACGTGTCAACACCTTCGCCCACTGCCTCGATTGTTCCCGCCCCGTCCGAGTGCGGTATGACGCGTGGAAAGGGGATGGGCCCCCGCAAACCGGCGCGGGATTTGACATCGGACGGGTTCACCCCCGATGTCTTGACCCTGACGAGGACCTCTCCAGCACCGGCCACAGGCTGTGGCAAGTCTCCGAATTCCAGGACATCCTGAGCGGCGCCCGTCGCTTCATACCAGACAGCTTTCATCGTCTTTTCCTCGTATTCAAAGTTGCGCGAGCGATTCCGTGTGGCCATCCACCCCGATCGCCTGGCCGGATATCTTCGCGCCAAGATCTGACACCAGGAACAAGGCCATCGCGGCAACGTCGCTGGCGCTGACAAACGTTCTGAGAGAACTTTGTCTTTGATAATCTTCTCGCACCTTGTTGGCAGACACGCCGCGATTGGCCGCTTCGCGTTCAATCACGCCGTCAATCCTCGGGCCTTCGACACTACAGGGGCAGAGTGCGTTCACCCGAATGCCGTGCGGTCCGAGTTCCATGGCGAGGGTCTTGGTCAGGCCAATGAGCGCCCATTTGGCGGCGGTATAGGGAGAGCGTAACGGATAGCCGAAGAGGGCTGCATTGGAGGCCATCATGACAATCGAGCCACCACCGGATGCTTTCAGCATGGGTATTGCGTACTTGGTGCAATAGAATTGGGCGTTGAGGTCAACATCGATCGTGTGGCGCCAGTCTTCAATGGAGACCTCCTCGCAAAGTGCAGTAGGGCCTGCAATACCCGCATTGTTCACGAGAATATCCAGTCCGCCCATCGTCCGCTCTGAAGCCTCGAAAAATGATTGGACAGCGGATGGATCGGCGACGTCAACTTCAAATCCGTGAAGCTTGTTATGGCTTCCACTGAGCGCCGCAACTGCGGTGCCATCCCGGTCGCAAACGCAGACAGTGGCGCCCTGTTCGAGAAAGCAGCGTGCCATCGAAAGGCCTATGCCAATGGCACCGGCTGTGATGACAATGCGCTTGTCTTGAAGGAGCGAGGATGAGCCGGAAAACATACGGTGCACTCTGTCGTTTGAGTATCCCCGCCCGCCCCATCAGGGACGAGCGGGGATAAGGGGAGGAACACTAGAAGCGCTGGTAGAAACTCACGCCAATCGTTCTGGGGCGATTGGTCGTAATGCGCTCATCGAAAGTCGCTGCGTTACGATTGAGCTCTGCTCTTTCATCCGCGAGGTTGGTTACGTAGAGACTGGCGCCCCAAGTGTCTTTATCAATTCCCGTCGAGACGTTGATGATTGAGTAGGCGTCCTGCTTCTGGCGTGCTGCCACGAACAGGTCATTGTAGCGTTCGCCGACATAGCGATAGCTGCCTTGCGCGAACGCATCCATACCCATGAAGCCGAATTCGTACCGACCCGTCAGGGCGAGTTTCAATTTCGGAATGTCCGGGAGCTCCGTTCCTGCGGGGGCGTCGACGTTCTGGGTCGACAGGTTGCGGATATAGTCCTCCGTCAGTTCAGCCTCGATCCAGGATGCGGCTCCGTTGATCTGGAAGCCTTCCGAAACGAGCAGGGAGAAGTCGGTCTCGAAGCCACGTGACCGGGCCGTACCGACATTCGCTGTCAGGCCAAGGAAGGATTCAGCCGGATCGAAGCGGGTGATCTGAATATCGTCCCAGTCCATATTGAAAATGGCGCCATTCCATCGTGCCCGACCATCCCAGAACGTGGTCTTCCAGCCGGCCTCATAGTTTGTGATCAGGTCAGACATATAGACTGGGGGTATGTTGGAGGTGGAGGCGCGGTTATTTCCGCCCGGACGGAAGCCCTCCGAATAGGTGACATAGACCAGAACATCGGGTGTGAAATTGTAGCTGAGATTGCCTTTGAAGACATCACCGCTTTCCCCTGATGACAGGTCAATAAGCGGGCTGCCTGAGAAGAGGGTGCCAACGGCGCCCTTAAGGTCGCTGTCCGTCTCGAAAAAGCGTGCGCCGAATGTGCCGGTCAGCTTTTCGGTGAAATCGAAGGACACCTCTCCGAATATAGCGGTTTCTTTCTCATTCCGAACCTGGTCAGTAATGAAGTACGCATCGTCCGGGTATCCGCTGAGTTGTGAATTGGCATTCACGCTTCGATTGGCCGGGATGGTCGGGATGTGCCAGACGTTCAGATAGTCGTGTTCGGCATCCTGATAGAACAGGCCAGCGATAAACCGGAGGCGTTCGGACTCGTCGTTTTGGATGCGCAGCTCGTGCGTCATCGTCTTGTACTTGTCATCGCTGTCATACTGGATGCGCGGGTCGGTACAGGTGGCTTCGTCCAGCGTGCCGGAGCTGTAGCATGTGTAATATGGGATGTAGGCGGAGTATTCTGCATAAGCAGAATAGTCGACATTATAGTCCACTTCGCGGTCGAGATAGGATCCGGCATAGGTGAGCTGGAGTCCGCCGATCTTGCCCTCGACTGAGAGGCCGGCCTGGGTGAATTTGTCTTGGCCGCTGTCATCAAAGAAACGCGCCACTTCGAGATCGCCGATGTCTTCCGGGTCATGGTCCCAGACACCATTGGTCTTCTGGTTCTGGTGCATGACTTTTGCCGTCGCCGTCCAGTTTTCATTGAGGTCGATCTTGAGGGCAGCGCGCGCGCCCGTGTTTTCCTCTGTATTGAAATCCTCTTCGACGAATGGCGCATTGTCGACTGTGATATTGCCGAAGGTAAAAGTTGTCGTTGCCGGAACATTGTCGATATAGCCGCCATCTTTGGAGTGCCAGCCGACAATCCGCAGTGCTGCCTTCTCACCGATGGGCAGGTTCACGAAGCCTTCGGCTGAGTAGCTTTCGCTTCCTTCCTTGGTTGTGCCGACCGACAAATCATAACCGGATTCAAAACCCGCGCTGCTCGGTGCGTTGGTAATAATCCGCAGCGTACCTGCCTGGGAGCCCGCGCCATAAAGGGTGCCTTGGGGGCCGGCGACCGCTTCGACCCGCGCGATGTCATACATGTGGACATCCAGGACCCGGCCAATTGTGGTGACGGGCTGGTCGTCGAGATAGACCGCAACACTCGGGCTCGAGCCGGATTTGTTGCCATCGCCGCCAGATGAGATACCGCGCATGAAGACCTGGGAGTTGCCTGGACCCTGCCCCGCAAAGGAGACGCTTGGAAGGAGCGCAACATAGTCTTCAAAATTCGTGACGCCCTGTGCCGCGAGTTGCGAACCGTCAAGCACCTGAAGGCTGGCGGAAACATCCTGCAGGTTTTCAGTACGCTTTTGCGCTGTGACGGTCACGGTTTGGAGCTTCATTGTTGAAGCCTCGTTGCCGCTGTCTTCCTGAGCGAAGGCCGGAGTGGTGACAACCACGCTCGCGATTACGAATGCCGATGCCTGAGCGAGAAGGCGCTGTCGGCTGGTCCACATCTGATATGACATCTTGTTTCCTCCCTAGTGCAGCTGGCCCGATGTTTCGGTTCAGAAGCTGCCTGAACGTTTCCCCGGGTCGTCTGGACGCCGCCGCAAAAGCCGCGCGGACGTTCACCCCGTGATCAATGGCTAGTCTTGCGCCGGCCAGAAGACAAAAGATCATTTGTCACCGATGCATGAATGGAATTCATGAGCTTTGCGAATTCGGGAGTAATCGGGTTTTGCTTCCTGCTTCATCTATGCGGAATTTGGGCTCACGCTGGCGTCAGGAGGGCAATAATTTCTATTGCTTATAGGTTTGCAGCGTTTCGCCTAAAGCCGCTTTCAGCGGGGTGAGCCAGGGCTCATAATTTTCCCACTGATCGAGCCCGGACGTGAAGATGGGCTGGCGGACCTGTTCCGAACTGGCGGTCTTAACAGCGCGCCGGTTCTCATAGAAACGCAGGCAGGCACCCTCGAAGGGCAGCCCGCAATGATCGAGCAGGCGACAAACCTGGGTTTCCGTATCGGCGACAACGTCTTCATACTGGACATGCAGGACATGAGCCGGGAGGACGTTTTGCCAGTGCCGCATCAGACCGACATAGTCAGCGTAGTAGCGCCCAATATCTGTCAGATTATAAGTGAAATGCTGGCCCTTGGCGAAGAGTTGCTTGTAGCCGCTGAAGCAGCAGGCCAGGGGATGTCGTCTTGCATCGATGATGGTCGCATTTGGCAGGATCAGGCGGATCAGGCCAACATGGGCGAAATTGTTCGGCATCTTGTCGATGAAGAAGGGCGCATCGGTGCGATGAATGCGGGTGCGCTCGATGTATTCTTCGCCGAGCGCAGTGAGGACTGAATCCGTAAGATCGCTCAGACCGTTCGGGTAATTGGACGGATCACCTGCACGTTTCTTGTCCGCAATCCGGCGCGCGATGGATATGATATCGGGCAATTCCTGTGTGCCTTCGACCTGACTATGGCTGGCAAGGATTTGTTCGAGGAGGGTAGATCCGGCGCGGGGTAGGCCAATGATGAAGATCGGTGCGCGGCTCTGGCATCCGGCATTTTTCCTCGCAGCAAACACAGCCGGCGTGAAATACTCCGAGAGCCGGGCCATGTCCGAATGGTTGTCATCAGCATTATAGGTGATGAGGCGCCGCTTTATCGCATTGCCGCGCCGGTACCAGGTGAAAGATTCTTCGTATTCACCGCGGTCTTCGAGCGCTTTTCCGAGGGCAAAGGCGAGATGATAGTAATCTTCGCGATCTATCGTTTCGCGCGCGGCGACGCTGCGCATTGTGTCGATATCGCCGTCCGAGAAGCGAAACGTCTTCAGATTGGCGAGACTCCAATAGGCATCTCCCAGATCGTCCCGCATTGCCCGTGCGCCATTATAGGCTGCGATCGCTTCCTCCTGGTGTCCGACCGTCTTCAAACTGTGCCCGAGGCTCATCTGCACGCCTGCCGTTGCCGGTACTTTGGAAAGGACATCGCGATAGATGGCGACGGCGCTTACATGATCGCCAATCCGGACCAGCGTATTTGCTTTCAGGACAAGATAGCCTGGATGGGCTGGATCTGCGGCGAGTAGCGTATCGAGTTCGGTCAGCGCCGCCTCGAACCGGCCCCGCCTCCCAAGGACATTGGCATAGCTGCCGCGGGCCAGGCGGAAGTCCGGGGCAAGTTCGAGTGCTCGCTCCAGCAGGGCTTCTGAATCGTCGAGCCGACCAACCTCCATCCCTATCTCGGCGAGCAGGCGCATTGCGTTCACGTCGAGGGGATCGCGATTGAGCACGATGCGGCAAAGGGGCTCGGCCTTGCCAAAGGCGCCGGACAACATGTGACTGGCCGCCTCGATCAGTTCAGGGTGGCCGGCAGCCCGCAAGGCATCGGCCTCTGCAAGGCGGACATCTGAAGATTTGTCTGTCATGAAAGCAGACTGACCGAGATAGCGCCGAGTGACAAAGGTAAAATCATCTCTGGTGCTTGAGAATTTCTCATGTCAACATGGTCATATGAAACGCACTTTGCCTCCGCTGAAAGCGCTTCGTGCATTCGAAGCTGCTGCTCGATACAAGTCTTTTCGCAACGCAGCGAGCGAACTCAACGTATCACAGTCGGCGATATCGCATCAGGTAAGGCATCTCGAAGAATACCTAGGGATTCAGCTTTTTGTGCGCACGCCTCGGGCGGTCGAGCTGAGTGCCGCGGGTGCCTATTATTTCCCGATCATCCGTGAGGCGTTTGATAGCATCGATGACTGCACTCAAAGGCTTACGAGCCCTCATGAGAAAAATGTGCTGACGGTGCAAATGTATTCAACCTTTGCTGTTCGTTGGCTGATGCCTAGGCTTAGCGATTTTCAGAAATCGCATCCAGGTATTCAGGTGAGGTTGAATACGTCTCAGGTAGATGCTGATTTTTCGGAACGCGGAATCGACCTGGCGCTGATGATCGGCCAACGCCGGCAGAACGAAATTCATTACGAATACCTTTTTTCACCCACGACGCAGGCCGTGTGCAGCCCTCGATACCTTGAAGACGCAAATGAATCCGGGACTCCACTCAAGAAGCCCGCTGACCTGGTCGGTCATCCTATTCTTCAGGTTTATCCCTCAGCCAATGACTGGCTGGTTTGGTTGGAGCACAACGAGGTTCAGGGCGTCGACCCGGACGAAGGGATGAGGTTCGATAGTTACGATCATGCCTTGAAGATGGCCGCCCGTGGAATGGGGGTTGCATTGGCTATGCAGCCGTATGTTGCCGAGGACCTTGAGGTCGGACACCTCGTCGATATTTTTCCTGACCTGCGGGTGCGCACCATGGGTCACTGGTTTCTGACCTATCCCAAAGAGCGCGCAAAAGTCCAAAAAATCCAAATCTTTCAGCAATGGCTGAAGGAACAGATATGTCAGGACGACGCGCTACTTCCGCTAATTGATAGCGCGATGACGATTGCAGAACCAAGTCACGGGTGAAGCAAATTTATCGTCGTTTGATATTTGGGCACAGTGCTTCAGGCACATTGCAGGCTTCGTTTCTGTGACCCAGTTGCAGTAGAGCGACATTTTCGATCGATCTCAATTATGATTGTAGCTTGATTTTCGATCAACCGATCAAGCCATTCCCTGCGGGGGTGAGGGGGGCAATCGGACACGGCACCGGAATGGATGGATGAATCCTGTTCATGACCCTAGGAAAATTACCTGCCTTCTCTCAGGTTACCCGGCAACGTAGCCTTCCGTGTAAAAAGCTGGCGCAAAGACGTCAAACGGGGAGGATATTATGCACGTTCACTTGAGAACCATCGCGACACGGCATTCTGAAGCGCGGGGGCGCGCGAAGCGTTGGGCATTTTATCTGCTGACTACGACTGCATTGTCTGCATTTGGTTTTCCCGCGCTCGCTGTCGCTCAGGGCGCGGCGTCCGATCAAGCTCCTGTGGCTGACAACGAGCCTCGGAAGCTCGATGCAGTGATCGTCACGGCTCAGAAGCGGGCGCAGAACCTTCAGGATGTTCCATTATCTATACAAGCTATCGGCGAAGCGAAAATTGAGAACCTTGGAATTCAGCAATTCGAAGATCTGGCCCTCATCGCGCCGTCAGTTTCTTTTGTAAGTGCTGGACCTGGAACACAGAACCTGTTCGTCCGCGGAATTTCCGATGGCGGCAATCCAAACCGAACGACAACGGCTACTGCAACGCTATATCTTGACGAGCAACCCCTAACAGTGGGCGGAACAATCATTGACCTTCACGGCTATGATATCGAACGCTACGAAATACTGAACGGGCCGCAGGGCACGTACTATGGCTCAGGCTCAGTATCTGGAACCGTTAGAATTATTACGAACAAGCCCGACCCGACCGAATTCGAAGCCGGTTTTGATTTGACAGCGGCAGCAATACAAAAAGGGGGGGCGATTACGACTGCCGAAGGGTTTTTGAACCTTCCGGTCGCCAACGAGAAGGCTGCCGTTCGTCTGGTCGGGTGGTATGACAAGGACGGTGGCTTTATCGACAACATCCCGTTGACGCGAACGTGGGCCAATGGTGCGGTTTCGGACAACTCAAATGTCGCGGAAAAGAATTACAACAACTCGACAACAATCGGTGGGCGCGCTGCGCTGCGCGCAGAGCTGACACCGGATTGGACCGGCACCGTGTCTGGCTTCTACCAGAAGGCCGAAACCAATGGTGCCTGGGACCATGATCCACGCAGACGGGGAGATCTGCAAGTTGCCAGGTTCACGCCTGATCGCAGCGAGCGCGAGTTCAGCCAGATTGGGCTGACCCTGGAAGGGGCCACCCCGATTGCAGATATTGTCTTGTCAACTTCCTATTTTTCCCAAGACGAGACAAGGAGCTCAGACTATTCCGATTATGTAGAATATGCATCGTTCAATCAATGGATCCAGCAGTTCGCGTGCGATGATTTCTACTATTATGGAAACATCGGTTGTAATGACCCGCGCATGTCTTTCAATGCGGACTATTTCAACGATCGCTGGTCCACTGAGTTGCGGGCAACTTCGAATGGTGATGGCCCGCTGCAGTGGATCGCTGGTGCCTATTATGAAAAGAACCGAAGCGAAGGATTTGGCTTCTGGGACATGCCCGGTATCAAATTTGAGGGAGCGCCTGGAGCCTACTACCTCGCTGTCAATGGTGGAGATCCGCTTCCGAATGAATGGTATTCCTATGGCACGACAGGCGGACGCGGGACTGACGAACAAACCGCACTCTTCGGCGAGCTGAGTTACAATTTGACTGAAGCGCTGAAATTGACGATTGGCGCGCGCGTTTTTGATGATTCCTTCTCAAGTCCGGCGGGTGGCTGGTCAGGCTATTTTTACGACCCCAAGACGGGAGGTGAGGCGTCCTCTGGGGGCACGAGTGGAGAAGCCTACAAGCTGAACATCCAATATCGATTGTCAGAAAACCTGTTGACATATTTCAACTATGCGGAGGGCTTTCGACCTGGTGGCTCGAATGGCTCTATCGGTCAAACAAATCAGTTTATTCCGGAAACCTATAGTCCGGACTATTTGGACTCCTATGAAATTGGTTGGAAGTCGCAATTCAACAATGGTCGCCTGACGTTCAACGGTGCTATCTACAAGATGCTGTGGCAGGACTTTCAGACGTCCATCTACGACATCAATATCGCACCTGTGATCTTCTATGCGAATGCTGGCAATGCTGAGGTCACTGGAGCAGAAATTGAGCTTAATACGTTTCTAAACGACAACTGGACAGTCGACTTTTCAGCGAATTACACAGACTCTGTCTTGTCGGAGGACTTCAAGTCTCTCGTCGATCCGAACTTGAACTTTGCCGGGAAGGGGACCCGGTTGCCTTACGTCCCGGAATGGAAGTTCAGCGTGTCGAGCCGGTATGAGTGGCAACAATCCGCCAGCACAGACGGCTATATTCAGGCGAGTTATTCTTACACCGGGGAAACGTATAATCTTTTGCTTTCTGATCCGTTCCGCACAGACGTCGGCCCTCAAATACAGAAAGCGTATAGTGAGTTGGACTTGCGAATTGGCTGGAAACGCGGACCGTACCGGTTGGAGGCCTACGGCACCAACCTTTTTGATGAACGCGCCCAATTGTTCATCAATACGGGTTATTATGACGAACGGATCACAACCAATCGTCCGCGAACCTTAGGGGTGAGGCTGATAGCAAGGTATTAAGCCAATGCTGAAGCACTACTTTCTATCCTTCCTGCTCTTGTTTACTGTGGCATGCGTCTACCCTCCACGCGATACCTTAACCCAAGGACAGCGATGGGTTGATACGACCAGCGGATTGGTCATAGGACAGCGGCAAAGCCAAGGCGCACTTACGTGGTTTGCAATTCCGTATGCGCTGCCACCGGTTGGTGAACTACGGTGGCGAGCACCTCAGCCGGTGGTGAGATCGAGCGAGCCCTTTGCTGCAAAGGAGCCAGGATCATCCTGTGCCCAACCTGGCAGTAAGGCGGGAACGATTTTGGGCCAGGAAGACTGCCTGACACTAAATGTCTATGCGCCGGGGAAGACCTCGGATGCTCTCCTTCCTGTGATGGTCTGGATCCATGGAGGTGGCAATTACGCCGGCACGGCCGGAGAATATGACGGCGCGACGCTGGCGGTCCGCGAGAATGTGGTCGTTGTGACAATCAACTACCGGCTGGGTCCATTTGGCTGGTTCCACCATCCTGCTATGCGTCAGGGTGAAGGTGGCGAACCTGCAACGGGCCAATTTGCGCTGCTCGACATGATTGAAGCTTTGAAATGGGTGCAATCGAACATCGAAGGCTTCCATGGTGACCCCACCAATGTGACGATATTTGGAGAATCTGCTGGGGCTCAGAATGTCTATGCCCTCGTATTGGCAGAAAGCGCGAACGGATTGTTCCAGAAGGCAATTGCCCAGAGTGGTGGCTTCTGGAACATGGGACTTGATCAGGCGACAAACTATCGGGACGAAATGCCGCCCGGCACCCGAGCCAGCGCAAAGGAAATTGTTGCGTCGCTTCTTGTGGAGGCAGGGCGTGCGACAGATTCTGCAGACGCCCGCCAGATTGCTGAAGGCATGTCAAACGAAGAAACGTTGGCCTGGATGCGTGAGCTGACCACGGTAGAAATCCTGCAGCCCTATCAGGATCAGCCCGACCTCGGTTATGACTTGCCGAGTGTTGTTCTCGATGGCGTCATGCTGCCAACACAAGACCATCGTCAGCAGATTAGGAGTGGCGCTTACAACAATGTGCCGATGATTATCGGTGGCAACCGAAACGAACAGAAAGCTTGGCAGGCTTTTGATCCGGATTTTGTGCAATGGGATGGAGACTACGCAACAGTTATTGACCCGGATCGCTACACCGCCATGGACAAGCATTATTCGGACTGGTGGAATGTCGATGCCGTAGATGATTTGGCCGACCGCTTGACCGCGCCCGTTTTTGCGTATCGCTTCGATTGGGACGATGCGCCCAAGCAACCGGCAGATTTGTCGTTTATTGTTGGCGCTGCGCATGGGCTGGAAGTACCGTTCGTGTTTGGAACTTTCAACGTCACCGGTTATGCTGAATTGTTCACGCAAGAAAATCGACTGGGCAGGGAAGTGCTTTCGGATGCAATGATGTCCTACTGGGCAGCTTTTGCGTATTCAGGAGATCCCGGCCGCGGCACGGGCGACCAATTGCCTGAATGGTTAACATGGCAGAGATCGCATGAGAAGATGATCTTCGATAGCGGGACGCTTGAAATGCATCCTGGCCTGCTGACGCGCTCCGAAGTTTTGGAGTCGATACAGGCTGACACGTCGCTGTCTTTGGCCGACCGCTGCAAAGTGCTGCGATACAGCCTGATGTATCCCAGCTTCGATCTGGCACGACTGCGGGCGATTGGCTGTGCCGCACATTTGGATTAGCGTGTAAGCATGAAGACGACGCGGCCAATTGGCGACACAGGTAGCGTAAAGGAGGCCTTCAACATTGCCCGCCGCCTTGTTGGTGAAGGGCACAAGCATTTGGCAATCGTGCAACTCGAAGCAATCCTGGAGGCCGAACAGGACGAAGTCAACGCGCTCTGCCTGCTGGGGAGCCTAAGGTCAACTGAAGCTAGGTACGCTGAAGCGATCGTGTTGTTGCAACGCGCTTGGTCACTGGAGCCTGGTTTCTTCGACGCGGCCTTGGAGCTCGCACGGATCAAACGTCTGTCTGGCGACCCCGAAGGTGGGATCGAAGTCCTGCGTGCGCTTACTGTGAGAGCTCCGGGCCATAGTCGTGCTTGGCAATCGCTTGGAGATTGCCTGTGTGAGGCTGGACAGATTGAATCTGGCTTAGAGGCATTTCGCAGATCTGTTGCAACAGACCCGTTCAGACTCGAAATAGTGCGGGCCATTGAAGCTTTGAATGACGGTCGCAAGCATGATGCCGAAGCGATTCTGCGCCACGTCCTCGAAAATGATCCCAATCATCTCCACGCACTCGTCGGATTGGCTTCGGTCGCGTTAGACGCTGGTGTTACAACGGATGCGGAGTACCTCCTTGAACGCGCTCGGCGCCTGTCTCCATATTCGGATGTAGTCTGGCGCAACATCGCCCGTGTTCATTCGGAAAGGGCCGACTACGAACTTGCCGAACGCGCGGCGCGTTGTGCGGTTGACCTCAATCCGAAATCGCCAGACGCTTGGTCCATGCTGGGGAATGTGCAGGCTGGAGGATTGAGGCCAGAGCTCGCACGCGAGAGTTTTCAGACATCGCTCGATCTGAGCAGCCTGCAACCGAGAGTCTGGCTTTCCCTTGGTCATGTCTGCAAGACCATAGGAGAAAGAGACGCCAGCGAACGCGCATACCGCACTGCGATCAAACAGGCGCCGACTCTGGGCGAGGCATTTTGGAGTTTGGCCGACCTGAAGAACTATCGTTTCACTACTGCTGAATTTGACGCAATGAGTACGGCGCTTGAACAAGGCCAGCTGACGCAAACTGATCGTGCTGCATTTCACTTCGCCATAGCCAAATATTATGAAGACGGGCGCGAGTTTGCGGATGCCTTTGAGAACTACGACGCTGGAAATAAGATCAAGAGCGGTATCGACGCGTTCGACAGTCAGGGATTTTCGGAAGCATGTCGCGAAGTAGCTTCAGTTTTTAGCAAGCCGATGCTCTCCAAAGCTCCGGGCGCGGGCCAGCGGGGTCAACCGGTTCCGATCTTCATTGTTGGCCTGCCGCGAGCCGGCTCGACTCTTGTGGAGCAGATTTTAGCCTCTCATTCCGAAGTCCAGGGAACAATGGAACTTCCCCATATTCTCAACTATGTCCGGCAGTTAAGATCCGGGAATGGCTACCCGGACGCAGTTCGAAATATGAATGACGAGGACTTCTCCCGGCTCGGACAGCGCTATCTCGATGAAACAGAACCATTCCGTGGGACTGCGGATCATTTCGTTGACAAGATGCCTAACAATTTTCTGCACATAGGATTAATTGCGCGGATCCTTCCACAATCCATTTTCATAGATGCGCGCCGCGATCCCAGAGACTGCTGCTTGTCGGCTTTCAAGCAGAACTTCGCGCGCGGCCAGGCATTCAGTTATTCCCTGCCAAACCTGGGGCAATATTTTCGCGACTATCTCCAGATCATGCAACATTGGGACAATGTTCTTCCGGGGCGTGTGCTTCATGTCCAGTATGAGAGTGTGGTCGCAGACACAGAATACCAGATCCGGCGCTTGCTCGCTCACTGCGACTTGGAGTTTGAAGATGCGTGTCTGAATTTTCACAAGACGCGGCGATCCGTGAGAACTGCAAGTGCTGAGCAAGTTCGTCAACCTATCTACGCCAATAGCGTTGGGCACTGGGAAAATTTTGAAACCTGGCTGGCACCGCTGATCGATGCTCTGGGTGATGCAGTTCCAGGACCGCACTGACGACAGCGGCTTGCAAATTGAGCTGTCCCGAGACGTCGGCGGTCCCCAAGCAAGTACGCAATTCAGTATTGCGAGGTGGATGGGGGCGGATAGGCATCTGTTTCATCTTAGACGGATACAGCCTTGATAGGGATCGTCAGCGATAGTGCATGAGCGAAATTCATCCATAGGCGATGTTTATTCGTTTGCCGCACCATTCGGCGCGCGCGTAAACCTGACTTTGGACAAGTCCGCCCAAGTGACTTGCCAACGGGGAGGATTGCTTATGTGGCAAAGCGCGCGGCTCATCACTGTTCTGGCGATCGGCGTGATGTCTTGCCTTTCCGGTTGCCGTGCCCCTCAGCCGGCGGACCCGGCAAATGTTTCACCAACCATGGTCGCGGGTGGTGAGACTTTGGTCGGATTGCGCCTGGACTCTGGCGTCGCAGCATACCTCGGCGTGCCCTATGCAGCCGCACCTGTCGGAGACCTGCGCTGGCGTCCGGCAGAGCGGCATAGGGCGCGACAGGGACGCGTGGATGCGACAGCGTACGGACCGGCCTGCCCGCAGAGTCAGGGCAATCCGAACTGGTATCGCATGGTGGCAGAAGGTTTCGGGCATGATCCGTCCGTCATTCCAGACCTCACGCACATGGATGAGGATTGTCTGCACCTGAACATCTGGACGCCGCAGCGCGAGGATGAGGGGCTCCTGCCAGTGATGATATGGGTGCATGGCGGGAGCAATGTGAATGGTTGGGCTTATGAGCCGAACTATGTCGGGGCGGCGCTCGCAGCTAAGGGCGTGGTTGTGATCTCGCTGAATTATCGCATGGGCGCGCTCGGATTCCTGCCCATTCCATTTGATGAGACGTCAGGCATTCCGCCCGGAAATTATGGTATTTCTGACATTATTGCCGCGACACGCTGGGTTCGCGACAATGCCGAATCCTTCGGAGGCGACCCAGGCAATCTGACTCTGTTCGGAGAATCAGCGGGAGGCGCGGATATTTACGCACTGATGAAAAGTCCGCAGGCTGAAGGCCTGTTCCAGCGTGCCATCCTGGAGAGCGGCGCTCTGGGGCCAGGCGACATGCCACCTTTCGATGTCGCGCAGGCGCGGGCGGAAGAGATGTTTGCAAAAGCCGGCATCGACAGCATCGATGCCGCACGGGCCCTCCCATGGCAGGACCTTGTCGACCTGCACAAGACCACAGGTGTGGATCATTATCATGGGCCGGTGCTGGATGGGTATTGGGTACGCAAGACTGACGAGATCAATGCCGGTGTCGATGTGATGGCCGGCAGCAATCTCAACGAAATGCTGATGTATATCGACGGTTCAGACGCAGATGTTCTGGCTGAAGGCTTGGCAGACTATCCTGACGAAGGCCGGGCAGCATTGCTGTCCTTTCCAATGTTTGAGAATCTTACCCCCCGCGAAATTTCAGACGTCCTGTCGACCGCCTCGCAGTTCCATTGTCCGTCGGCGCGCATTGCAGACGCGGCCGCTGCGCAAGGTGAGGGGGCCTATCTCTATCGCTTCACGCGCAAGCGGGAAGGCGCCGACGCCTATGGCGTCTATCATGGCGCCGAGATCCCTTATGTCTTCAACACGCACGATGACTGGCTTCCGACCAACTCCGACGATGACAAGCTGACCGAAACAATGATGGGTTACTGGACCAATTTCGCGCGTACCGGTGACCCCAATGGGGCGGGCCTGCCAGACTGGCCGCGACGTGAGCCTGGGACAGGTCAGGTTCAGGAACTCGGAGATCGCGTGGCTGCAACAGGTGATTTCATGGCGCCGCTCTGTGACGCATTGAGCGGGAGCGGCGAATGAGTGGCAAACCAATCGACAAGACGGTCTTCGCGCTCGCCGTCGCCACATCCTTGCTCGTATCGGTGCCGCTGATCCTGTTCAGTGAATCGCTCGGTCCGAGCATTGTTACCCTCTATGACTGGACTGCGCTCAATCTAGGCATCGTCTACCAATGGGCGGCGATCGGCGCGATGGTCGTCGCGGCCTACCTCGCCTTCGGTCCCTATGGGCGGATCAAGCTTGGCGCCAAGGATGATGTGCCGGATTTCTCGACGGTCAGCTGGGTTGCCATGCTCTTCTCAGCAGGCGTTGGTGGTGGTCTTCTCTATTGGGCCGGTATCGAATGGACATACTATTACGACGCGCCGCCTTTTGGTGTGGAGCCGAGGTCAACTGAAGCCATCAACTGGGCCACGAGCTATGGCCTGTTTCACTGGGGTGTCAGCGCCTGGTGCATCTACGGACTACCCTCTGTCGCGATGGCCTACGCTTTCTATAACAAAGGCGTTCCCTATCTTCGTTTCAGTGCGGCGATACTTGGTGACAAGTGTACCACGTCGCCCTGGGGGAAGCTGATTGATCTGATTTTCATGATTGGTTTGATTGGCGGCGCCGGGACGTCGCTGGCGCTGACCGTGCCGGTCATTTCGGCTGGTATTGCCGAACTGGCGGGTGTCGCGCGGTCGACGGTCATGGATCTGATCGTGATTGGGGTTTGCGTCGGCATGTTCGGCGTTTCGGTTTATCTTGGCCTCGAGAAGGGCATCAAGCGTCTTTCCGATACCAATTTGTGGCTGGCTTTGCTTTTCCTGGCGTTCATTCTGGTCGTGGGGCCGACAGGATTTATCCTGACCATGGGAACCGAGAGCCTCGGCTACATGATTTCAAACATGCTCACGATGATCACTTATACTAACCCGATCGAGAAAACCGGGTTCGTGCAGGACTGGACAATCTTCTACTGGGCCTGGTGGATTGCGTTTGCGCCCTTTGTCGGGATTTTCGTTACACGTATCTCGAAAGGCCGCACCATCCGCCAGGTCCTTGTTGGCATGTCGGCGTTTGGCAGCCTGGGTGTCTGGGCGTTTTATATTATCTTCGGGAACTACGCGCTTCATCTTGAGCTCACCGGGGCATTACCCGTTGTGGACATGGTTCACGATGACCCCGCTTTCGCAATCGCGTCTGTGATTGCGCATCTTCCGTTCGGGAAAGTCGCGTTGGCAATATTCGTTGCGGTGACAACTGTCTTTGTGGCGACAACATATGATTCTGCAAGTTACACCCTAGCGTCTTCCGCGACGCAGGCTTTGCACGCTGGCGAAGATCCGGCTCGCTGGCACCGCCTGTTCTGGGCCGGTGTTCTGGGCCTGCTTCCTGTCGGCCTGATGTTTATCGGTGGCCTGAAAGTGGTTCAGTCGGCTGTGCTCCTCGCTGGCCTTCCGATAGCGATTGCTGGCGTATTCATGGTGCGCTCTCTGCTTGGATGGCTGAAGGAGGATGCCGCCAAAGCCAGTAACTGATGCATGCGGTTGCGCAAAAGCAAGTCCGATTTCTAAGCCTCAGTCGATATCCTATCCTCTGAATCCAAAGCGGCGGACTCGAGGATTCTTCTGGCACTTCCAGACAAGCGCGCCTGTATCATCGTCCGCTTTCAAGAAATGCCGTTCGAATCGGGTTGAAGGCTGTGTCACTCGAAGACGAGGCTGCGCTCGCCAAGATAATGCAGGAGCTCGACTTTATCATCAATGCGGTCGCTAAATCGAATGATGGTGCGACCTATGCGCTCCTTGTCATTTCAGGTGCCGACGATCTGACCCTTGATCTGCCGTGACGTATTCAGGTTTCCGGATAGAGGCGCGGGAAGAGCGTTTCCAGCGTGTCAGCTGGGAAGCGGAGCGAGACTGGCCCTTTTGGAGTTTCCGAGGCAAGCAGGCCTGTGTCAATTGCATCACCCAGGACTCGCCGGGCCGTTCGTTCCGGCAAGCCTGTGATCCGGGGCGCAGCGCCTCTGTCGAACTCGCCGCGGACCAATGCTTCTTCAAGAAGAAAGATTGCTTCCGGCCTCAGCGTCTCTGAGCGCTCGACCAGGCGTTTCAGACGCACTGACAGACTGTCGAGATCGAAGAGGTCGGCCATGAATTCGATCTGATCAAGGCAGGCTTTCAGGAACCAGGCCGTATATTCTGTCAGTGCCCTGAGAGACAGGTTGCCTCTGCCGTCGAGATCTCCATGTCTCGGACTGTCGGCATAATCCATCATGCGCTTGTAATCAGTGCGGCTTTCCAGGCCGCGCGCCAATCCTCTAGAAATCGACCAGAGACCATGTGCGCCGATATATCCCTTAGCGGCCATGGCATGACTCATAAGGCGGCTGACGCGACCATTCCCGTTAGGGAAAGGGAGGATATAGTTGAAGCGATGATTAGCGGTCGCCATGGCAAGAATGCGTGCAGCCTGGCCCATCCGCTCAAAAGCAAACCGGCTTTCGAAATAGGCCATGAAGGCGGCCACGTGTTCGCTTGAGGGCGGTATGTGACGGCCAACCGAGACGTCATGCTCCCTTTGCGATCGCCACTCTCCGGGTATCATCAGGAATTGGGTGCTGCCGCTCTTTATGCGCAGCATCTTCTCGGGCGCGTCCTTATAGAACTCACGGTGCAACCAGAGTATGAAGTTTCTGGATGCTGGCTCAGCTAGCGCACTGATAGATGCGAGCCGATCAATTTCGGCCAGGACGCGCACATGTGCGGCAGCTTCGATCTGGAGATTTCGTCGTCCCTCGTTTTCGTCGAAGTCACCAGCTAGCGCGCGTTCGATATCGCGCGGACGCGTGTCGTGTCCCTCGATCAGATTACTGTAATACGTGTTCATCAGGCGAACGAGTGAAGCGAGGTTGGCTGCCGTCATAGGATGCAGTTTCGCGCCCAAAACAGCTGACTTGGCTGCGACTTCGGCGACGAGATCCGCAATAGCTTCTGGAGTCTCCTCGAGTCTTGCCGGTTCGATCCGACTCGGTGTTTTGAGTCGCTTTTTGGCCGAAGTCAAAAATAAAAATTCCTAATAAATACAAACTATTTAAAGAGTTTTTTTCAAATGATGGCCGATACTTTGGCCGATCTTATCCTGAGTGGCATGTCATCGCAATGGCCGATATCGCGGGCGTTTATACATATGCTTTTATTGAAAAATTCTTCCATGAGATGAGAATTTGGCCGAAATCCTGGCCGATCTATCCGGGCAAATCGTAGCCTGGCAATTGGCCAGAACATCCGTATATCGCCTGCGCATGCTCCACTATCCTTTAACAAGGCCGGTAGCTTATTAAAGGATGCCAAGCTGCCTAACGCAGCGTTGGATTGTTGGATCGCCGATCAGTCAACCCTAAGAGGGATCGGAATAAAAGAATATATATCAGATACTTACAGGCTTTGATCTGCGCTCCGTGTGCAGTGAAAGTCTGTGGAACATCCATTCGTGTGCAACGCGCTGCCAAGATGTAGAGAAGGTGCGATTGGCTCATCCAGATGTTTTGGCCTGGCTCATTGCGTCGTCGCTTTGCCGTTGGATTCAGTCAGCGTGAAACACTGGCCATAATCGTATCCGGATGTTTTTGGTGGCGCACGACGCCGCCCAGGATCGAGTTCTTTTCTAGCACCGCTCCTGCGAATGCTGTCGGAAGGCGGCGCCTGAAAAACCTGCAGCAGCTCAGGTGTCAAATGCGATCTACGTACCAGCGAATATGAGCTTCAATGCTACACCACAGACGGCCGAGCCGATAATGAGGGTCAGCCCGCCCGCTCGGAGCTGGAATATCGCAATGCACGCGCCGACGCAGAGGAGAGCCGCCTTCCAGTCCAGTGTCTATGCGTCGGTAAGTGGTAGCTCACCGCCTAGAGGTAAATCCAGCGCTTGGATTGTCCCAAACATCAGGTGCATTGCAAACCAGAGAGCCAGATTTGCGATGACGCCTAGCACGGCGGCGGTGATGGCCTTGAGGGCAGCGTTGGTGGCTGGAAGGCGTCTCAGTCGCTCGGCCAGGGGTGCGCCGGCGATTATCCAGACAAGCGAAGGCGCAAACGTGCACCAGGCCGCCATAAGCGCGCACAGGGCAGCGAGCCAAAATCCGCCGCTCGATCAGCCCGCGACAAAGCCGACATATTCGTTCACGAGAACCAGCGGGCCAGGCGTCGTCTCTGCCAGACCGAGTCCATCAAGCATCTGGCCGGTTGTGAGCCAGCCTTCCACTTCGACGGCTTGCTGTTTGAGGTAGGCAAGCGTCGCATAGGCGCCGCCAAACGTAACGACCGCGAGCGTCGAAAACAGCCATCCCACACGCACCAAAGGATGATCCGGACCGAGAGCAACCGGGGTGCCGATGGCAGGTGCAAACCTGGCTGCCCCCCCAAAGCTGCAGTTACCAATGTCCTTGCTGGTGGTGGTGACTGACTCGGGTCAGCAGTCTCGGCAGGAGCAGGACCCTCTCCAAAACGGTTGAATGCAGTTTCGATCAACCCTGCAGCAAGAATGACGAGTGGAAAGGGAGCACTCCAGAAGAATAGCGCCGCGAACGATGCGGCAGCGATCAGGAACGCGTGCTGGCCTTTGAGTGCCCGTTTGCCGATGCGGATCATCGCTTCTGCTACCAATGCGAACACAGCGGCCTTCATACCGAAGAAAGCGGCGGACACCAGTGGGAAGTGTCCCGCGGTCATGTAAATTAACGACAACAGGAATACCACCAGCGCTCCCGGTGCGACAAAGAGGGTGCCTGCAATGATGCCGCCACGGACGTCGCGGAGTTACCATCCGACATAGGTAGCGAGTTGTTGGGCTTCGAGACCGGGCAAGAGCATGCAGTAATTCAGGGCGTGCGAATATCGGTCCTCGCCAATCCATTTCTTCTCGTCGACGAAAATGCGATGCATGAGTGCAATCTGGCCGGGGGGCCGCCGAAGCCCAGGCAGCCCACCCGAAAGCTGGCCGCAGTCAGCTCCTTAAGCGTTGATCTCGGAAGGGAGGAAGAGCTGCTTTCGCCAATGTCCTGTGTCACGCACCCCGCGTTCGCCGTGCCAGCAGCGATAAAGCGAAGCGGGACTTGGACGGGCGGGCCGTCTCATGCGGGCGCCTGCATCGGCCCGCAAATAGGATGTGCCACGTCGCACAGATGACTCCAATGACGATTTAAAGATCGTGCCTGGCTGAATTAGGCGAGCCAGGCAGCAGCGACGACTTCATTGGACGACGGAGGAGGAGCTTCAACTTCAGCGCTGCCGTTCTTTACTTATTTGCATCCGCCATGTAGTCGGAGCGCATGTCGTTCGTTCGCGCATTGCTGTTTTGTATTGCTTTCGCCGCATCAGGTGTCCTTGTGCCGGTGGCGCATTCGCGGGCGCATGCGCAGGAACCGGTCGTGGCAAACGTACACGATGATCATGGGCATGATCACCATTCGGACGCTGGCCATGCGGACGAAAATGGCGCTTCCGACCTGGATGCCCACAAGAAGCAGCACGGCTCTTCCAGCCATGATGCGGAGCTGCATTTTGTGGCCATTGGCTTGACAGCACCTGCTGGCGACCTGATCCCGCGCCGAAATACAGAGCGGTGTTTCAGCGACTGTCTCGACCTGCTCGGCCCCGTACTGCCGAGAGACCCGGACCCTGACCGCGGCTGATGGCTCAACTCCGACCGGATTGCGAGAGCGGCCCGGTATGTCTGTTCCTGCCATCAAGGGCGCCAATTATGTCTATCAGATATCTCGGCCTGGCCTTCGTGCTGGCCTCTCACACCGCATACGCGGCCGCTGAAACAGGGCCGTGTGAACCGCCGTCTGACTCAATCGAACTGGTGAAGCTGGAGGCTGCAATCTCCCGTGCCAGTGCATTTGACCTCCGGCGGGACTCGGCACAGGCTAATATCGCTGCGGCGCGAACGGAGCGGGCGATCGCCCGCCTGCGACCGGCCGATACCGTAACCGTCGAAATCGAGGATTTTCCTGGCACGGGCCTCGCCAGCAATATCGACAATCTTCAGGTGACCGGCCGTTTCTCCCGTGTCTGGGAGCGTGGTGGCAAGCGGGAAGCACGTCAGGCGCTGGCCGAATCCGGCGTTGCGGTTGCGCAATCTGGTCTCGCTCTGGCCGATTACGAAATTCGCCACGAGATCGAGAACCTCTACGCGGAAGCGGGATTCTCCGAAGAACGGCTGAAGCTCACCTGTGAGCGGCTTGAAATTGCAACGACACTTGAAGCGGCCATCAAGCGCCGCGTCGATGCCGCGAGAGACCCGTTGCTGGCGTCTGCGCGTGCGGCTTCAGACCGGCTCCAGGTTGAAGCAGAAGCCCGGCGTTATGCCATTGAAGCCCGTGATCTGCGTGCAGCGCTTGCCTCTTACTGGGGCAGTGAACAAGAGATCAGGCTGGATCCTTCCATAATAGGTCGGGTCCCTTCAGTACGGGCGATTGGTCCGGCTGATATCAGCACACCGCACCTGGAAAGTCTCGAGGCCGAAAAGGCCCGGTCCATGGCAAAAGCGGAAGTCGAGAAAACGTCAGGCATTCCGGACGTCACCTGGAGCGTCGGGGCGCGAAAACTAGGTCTGGAAGACGATCTCGCCATAATTGGCGGCGTATCCATTCCGCTTGGCACAGGCGTGCGCAGCGAGGCTGGTGTGGCAAGGGCAAGAGCTGAAGCCTACCGCATCAAAGCGCTATCCGAGGCATTGCGGCAGGAACGCGTGCGCACGGCCATGGCGTTTCAACGGGCATCGCTGAGCGCGCTGGACGCAATCGGGGAAATTGACGAAACGCTTGTGCCGGAAGCTGAGCGGGCGCTTGATCTGGCGACTGAGGGCTACAATCGCGGTGCGTTTTCCTACCTCGACGTTTTTGACGCGCAAAGAACGCTGACTGCGCTTCGAGAGGAGCGCCTGACCTACCTTCGATCCCACATCCTGAACACTATTGAGCTGACCCATCTGATCGGAGAAGCCGATCAGCACGAGGAAATCCTCCCATGAAACAATACAGAAACTTTATCGGCGTCACGGCCTTTGCTGCCGTGCTGCTGCTCGCCGGGTGCGGTAACGCAGCGTCCGGAAATGATGAACACGGCCATGGTCACGAAGCTGAGGCAGCTGACGATTATGCCAGGGGGCCGCACAATGGACGCCTTCTGGAAGACGGCGATTTTGCCGTTGAGATGACCATCTTCGAGACCGGTGTTCCACCGCAGTTTCGAGCGTATCCGTTCCGGAGCGGAAAACCAGCGGACCCGTCTGGCGTCGATCTGACCGTCCGTTTGCACCGGCTTGGGGACATCGTGGATGAATTTTCTTTCGCGCCCCGCCAGGACTATCTCATGGGCGACGGCGTCGTCATCGAGCCTCACTCGTTCGAGGTCGAGGTTGTCGCCCGCCATGGCGGAAAGACATCAAACTGGCGCTATGAGTCCTTCGAAGGGCGCACCACAATTCCGGACGATGTGGCGGCAGAGGCGGGCGTTGCGGTTGAGGATGCGGGACCAGGATCTATCCGCGATGTGATCACTGTCTCTGGCACGGTTGAGCTTTCCCCATCTGCCACAGCAGAAGTCCGCGGCCGCTATCCGGGGCCAGTCAAATCCGTCAGTGCGCAGGTGGGCGATTATGTCCGCCGGGGACAAATCCTCGCGGTCGTTGAGTCGTCTTCCAGCCTGCAGGAATACACCGTTCCGGCACCGGTTTCCGGGACGATCTTCGAACGCCATACCAATGCGGGCGATGTTGCCGGAAGTGAGGCCCTTTTTGTGATCGCAAACTTTGCGAATGCCGAAGCGCATCTCCATGTCTTCCCGAGGGATGTTCCAAAGGTGAGGGTGGGCCAGACGGTCCGCCTGGGAATTGCAGGCGGCGATCTCGACATCGAGACCACGATCACCCGCTTCCTGCCGATCACGGATGCAGAATTGCAAACCCGGATTGCCGTTGCTGCCTTGCCTGCCGATGCCGGTCTGCAGCCGGGCATGCGGATCGTGGCTGAAGTGACAACCGCCGAAGCGCAAGTGCCGCTGGCCGTGCGCGAGTCCGGCTTGCAGTCATTCCGGGATTTCACTGTCGTTTACGCGAAAGTGGATGAGACTTACGAGGTCCGGATGCTGGAACTAGGCCGTCGTGATGGTCAGTATGCCGAGATATTGGGTGGTCTGGAACTGGGTGAAACCTACGTCACCGAAAACTCCTACCTCATCAAGGCCGACATAGAGAAGTTCGGCGCAAGCCACGATCACTAGGAGAAGGGCATGCTAGAAAGAATTATCGAATTCTCGATCCGGCAGCGCTGGCTCGTGATGGCCATCGTGCTGGGCCTTGCAGGGCTTGGAATCTGGAACTTCAATCGCCTGCCCATCGACGCGGTACCGGACATCACGAATGTTCAGGTGCAGGTGAACAGCGAAGCACCGGGATTTTCGCCTCTTGAGGCTGAACAACGAATTACCTTCCCGGTCGAGACGGCGATCTTGGGACTGCCCGGACTTGCCTATACGCGCTCTGTTTCGCGCTATGGCCTCAGCCAGGTCACAGTGGTGTTTGAGGATGGGACGGACATCTACCGGGCCCGACAGCTGGTCAGCGAGCGCATCCAGTCCGTGCAAGCGAACCTGCCACCGGGCGTTACACCAGAGCCGGGGCCGATTGCTACGGGCCTCGGCGAAATCTACATGTATATCCTGGCTGCTGAGCCGGGTGCCCTGAAAAAAGACGGAACGCCCTGGTCCCCGATGGATTTGCGTACCCTGAACGACTGGGTGGTACTTCCCCAGCTTCGAACTGTGAAAGGCGTCACCGAAGTCAATACGATTGGCGGCTTCAAGAAGGAAATCCATGTCCTGCCGGACCCCGCTGCCATGACGGGATTTGGCCTGACCCTGGATGACATCATTGAGGCGATAGAGCGCAATAATGCAAACACCGGCGCTGGCTATATCGAACGGCACGGCGAACAGAACCTGATCCGCGTGCCGGGACAGGTGGAAACCCTGGACGATCTGCGTGACATCACCGTCAAGGACACCGGTGTCGTATCCGTGCGACTGCGCGATGTTGCCGAAGTCCGGGAAGGCGAGGAACTGCGTACCGGTGCGGCGACACAGAACGGCTCGGAGATTGTCCTCGGCACCGCGTTCATGCTCGTTGGCGAGAACAGCCGGACCGTTTCCATTGCTGTTGATGAAAAGGTCGACACGGTCCGGTCAGGCCTCCCGGATGGCGTAACGATCACACCCGTCTATAACCGGACCACACTGGTGGATGCCACGATCAAGACGGTCGAGAAGAACCTCATGGAAGGCGCTTTGCTCGTCATCCTGGTTCTCTTCCTGCTGCTTGGAAACATCCGGGCGGCCCTCCTGACAGCGGCGGTGATCCCGCTGGCCATGCTCATGACGATCACTGGCATGGTCGAGAACAAGGTCTCCGGAAACCTGATGAGCCTCGGCGCGTTGGATTTCGGCCTGATTGTCGATGGTGCGGTGATCATCGTGGAGAACTGTTTGCGGCGATTTGCGGAGGCTCAGAGCAAGCTCGGGCGGCTGCTGACACGGGACGAACGCTTCAGCCTGGCCGCGAGTGCTTCAAGTGAAGTGATTAAGCCGTCGGTCTTCGGCGTGATCATTATCACGGTTGTCTACCTGCCCATCTTTGCTCTCACCGGCATCGAAGGAAAGATGTTCCATCCAATGGCGTTTACCGTCGTGCTCGCACTGACATCGGCGCTCATCCTTTCATTGACGTTCGTGCCCGCGGCGGTTGCCCTCATGGTGCGTGGCAAGGTGACTGAAAAGGAAGGCTGGCTAATGCGGGGTTCCAAATCCGCTTACCGACCTGCCCTCCAGTATGCGCTTCGCTTTCGCTATCTTGTCGTGGCGGGCGCAGTAGCGCTTGTTGCATTGGCCGGATGGAGCGCAACGCGGATCGGATCGGAGTTCATTCCGAACCTGGATGAAGGCGATATCGCCCTTCACGCGCTGCGGATTCCGGGAACGAGCCTTACCCAGGCAATCGGCATGCAGGAGATGCTGGAAGAACGCATTACGAAGGTTCCGGAGGTCCAGCGCGTGTTTGCAAAGATCGGAACGCCTGAGATCGCGACTGATCCGGTTCCACCCAGTGTGGCTGACACGTTTGTGATCATGAAGCCCCGTTCCGAATGGACTGATCCCCGCAAGTCAAAATCGCAATTGGTTGCAGAACTCGAAGCGGCCGTGAACGAGATACCAGGCAGCAAGTATGAGCTGACACAACCCATCGAGATGCGTTTCAACGAGCTCATTTCGGGTGTCCGGGCGGATGTTGCCATCAAGATATATGGCGACGACCTGGATACACTCGCGGCATTGGCAGATGAGATGGAGGGCGTTGTGAACGGGGTGCCGGGATCGGCCGACACCCAATCCGAGCAGGTAGCCGGCCTCCCAGTCCTGTCGATCCTTCCGGACAGGGCAGCACTGGCCAGATACGGCCTTGATGTGCAGGACGTTCAGCGCGTCGCCGGAATAGCCCTTGGTGGCGAAGTCGCAGGTCGCTATTTCGAAGGCGACCGGCGCTTCGATATTGTTGTGCGATTCCCCGAATACCTGAGAACCGATGTCGCTGCGATTGAGCGCCTTCCTGTCCCATTGCCTGAAAGCAGGCGAGGCTCGGGCGGACCGTTGTTCGTTCCGATGTCGGAGGTGGCGAGTGTTGAGATTGCACCTGGCCCCAATCAGATCAGCCGGGAGAACGGCAAACGAAAGCTCACTGTGACAACGAACGTCCGTGACCGCGACCTTGGCTCCTTCATCCAGGACTTACAGCAGCAAGTGTTGCGGAATGTGGAGTTGCCGGAAGGCTACTGGATCGAATACGGCGGCACCTGGGAGCAGTTGGTGTCGGCCAGTCAACGCCTGTCCATTGTCGTTCCGATTGCGCTGCTGATGATCTTCGGATTGTTGCTGATGCTGTTCGGCACAGTCCGGGATGCGGCGGTGGTCTTCTCCGGCGTGCCGCTTGCCCTGACTGGCGGTGTCGCAGCCCTTGCCCTGCGGGATCTGCCGCTGTCGATCTCTGCCGGGGTCGGATTCATCGCCCTTTCCGGTGTGGCTGTGCTCAACGGCGTGGTGATGCTGAGCTTCATCAAGCAACGCTGGGAAGCTGGCGAGCCCCTGGAGACGGCTATCTTCGAAGGCGCTCTGCTGAGGTTGCGGCCTGTCCTCATGACGGCTCTGGTTGCCAGCCTTGGTTTCGTACCAATGGCGGTCAATGTCGGTCTCGGCAGTGAAGTGCAGCGACCGCTCGCTACGGTCGTGATCGGCGGCATTATTTCCTCGACGCTCCTCACGCTTCTGGTCCTGCCAGCGCTTTATCGCATCGTGCATGGATTTGAGCGTCGCAGCGCAGCATCTTCGCCTGTCATCGATGCTGGCCAAGCCTTTGGAGGACCCGCTGAATGACCCCAGCTATCGCCTCAAAACGGACTGGCGTGTCCATGCTTTCAAGACTGGTAGAGCTCTTGCGTGGCCGGGCTCTTCTGATACCTGTGCTCATGCTGGCCGCTTTTGCTGCCATGGCGGGCGAGGCATTAGCTCATGCCGTGGCCGAGGGCGACAAGGGATATATCCAGGAGATCACCGGGGTCCATCTGGTTTCGTTCCTTTATCTCGGCGCGAAGCATATGGTGACCGGTTACGATCACATCCTGTTCCTGCTGGGTGTGATATTCTTTCTGTATCGCCTGAAGAACATCGCGACCTATGTCTCTCTGTTCGCCATCGGCCATTCGACCACCATGCTGGCCGGTGTGTATTTTGGCGTCGGTATAAACTCTTACGTGATCGACGCCATCATCGGGCTTTCCGTGGTCTACAAGGCGCTCGACAATATGGGCGCCTATCAGCGCTGGTTCGGATTCCAGCCCAACACCAAGGCTGCAACACTGATCTTCGGCTTGTTCCACGGGATGGGTCTCGCTAGCAAGATCATCGACTATCAAATTGCAGAGGATGGACTCTTACCCAATCTCCTCGCCTTCAATGTCGGCGTCGAGATCGGTCAGCTTCTGGCGCTCGGCGCAATCCTGCTCGTTATGGGTTTCTGGCGGAGAACGCCAGGGTTCATGCGCCAAGCCTACACTGCCAACATGCTGCTGATGGCCGCGGGTTTCGTGCTGATCGGCTATCAGATCACTGGTCTCATCGTTTTCTGAAATACATCTTCCGAGGTTATCCATGTATAATGCAAAAATGCCGAACAAAGACGACCTGCCTTCGACGGCCCAACTCATCCGGTCGACAGGGGTTGCTCTTGCAGTAGCCGTCGTCATCCTATTTGGCGCCGTGCTACCTGCCGAATACGGCGTTGACCCGACCCGCATCGGCAGGCTCCTCGGCTTGACCCAAATGGGGGAAATCAAGCAGCAGCTTGCCGAAGAGGCGGCGGAGGAGGATTTGGCAGCTGTGCCCGATCTTGTTGAGCCGGAGGTCGCAGCGCCTCCGCCCATCGTTGCCGCCTCGGAAGAGACAGCGACAGCAGAACCGCCAACGGACGAGGTTGAAGCGGTCGTCGATGCGGAGGCGGTCTGGATCGATGAAGTCTCCATCACGCTCGCGCCAGACGCCGCCGCAGAGGTCAAGCTCGTAATGACGGAGGGCGCGTCCGCCGAATATGAATGGAGCGTTGATGACGGAAATCTCAACTATGAACTCCATGCCGACTATCCGGACGGCGACGGCTTTCACAGCTACAAGAAGGCGCGGGGCGTCACTGGTGATATAGGCGAGTTCACGGCTGCATTCGACGGCGCCCATGGCTGGTATTGGCGTAATCGTAGCGGCAAGGACGTGACGGTGACGCTACGGGTTCGTGGTGACTATAGTGAAGTGAAGCGGATGATGTGATCGTGCTCGCGGTTCTCGCCCAGCGCACCTACCGGCACCTTTTCCTTGCGCAGGTCGTGGCCCTTGTCGGCACCGGATTGCTGACGGTCGCGCTGGGATTGCTGGCCTACGCACTGGCGGGAAAAGCGGCGGGCCAGGTGCTGGGCATAGGACCTGTCCCAGTTTGATTCCGGCCTTGATAGACGATTATCTCCTTTCAAGGAGACAAGACTATGGGACATGTACACGGAGAAGACTTCAAGCGTGAGGCGGTTCGGCTGGCGAGACATAGCGGGCTTACGCGTAAGCAGGTTGCGGCGGATTTGGGGATCGGGCTTTCGACGCTCGGCAAGTGGATTTCGGCGTATCAGCCGGAGGCACCAACTGACCTGCCGTCGGCTGATCTGCTGAAGAAGGTTGAACAGTTGCGACGGGAGAACCGCATTTTCAAGGACTTGCAAGGGTAAGCCGACAGTCCGGGGGACTGTTGGCCCGCAGCAAGCGGGAGATCTTAAAAAAAGCGACTGTGAGTTCAAGCGGTCACTGCAACATCCTTTGCCAGAGTAGCAGCAGGCGTTTTAAACCCAAGCGTTTTCCGAGGTCGGGTATTTAGCTTTTGAGCGATCGCATCCAGATCGGCCTGACTGTGTTTGGATAGGTCCGTTTTCTTCGGCAAGTATTGGTGCAGAAGTCGGTTGGTGTTTTCGTTTGTGCCACGTTGCCATGGGCTTTGTGGATCACAGAAATAGACTTTGACGTCGGTTGCGACTGTAAACATTTTGTGGTTCGCCATTTCGCCCCCTCGATCCCAAGTCAGCGAAAGCATCAGCCCATCAGGCAGGTGCTGAATCTGGCGCCTCAATGCGCTCACAACTGAACCGGTATCCTTCCCGTCTAGTTTGACCAAAGTGACATAGCGGCTTTGACGTTCAACCAATGTTGCGACATGCGTGTTTTTGCTACCTGCGATCAGGTCACCTTCCCAATGTCCGGGTACCGCACGATCTTCAATCTCGCTTGGGCGATCCCGGATAGATACCGCGTCAGGTATTCGTCCCCGTGGCTGTCCTTTAGAAGTCCACGATCGAGCCCGGCGCATTTTTCGGTTGCTGCGCAAAAGCGCCATTAGTTCCTTTTTCAGAACGCCTCGTGCCTGGATGAAAAGACTCTTGTAGATCGTCTCATGTGAGATTTGCATCGCATCATCATTTCCATATTCATCCGCCAGCCAACCAGATATTTGTTCAGGTGACCATTGCTCCGCAAGTTTGGATGCTACGATTTCTCGCAGAACCGGCTTGCTTGCCAGCGCGCAAGATTTTGGGCGCAAAGCACGAGCCCAGGTGTGCTCGTCCGCCTTAACCGCTCGATACCTTTGACGACCACTATTACGATTTACTTCACGAGAAATCGTAGAGGCAGCTCGATGAAGCATCGCGGCAATGGCCTGGAAAGAAAACCCTTTGGCAATCCCGCGCGATATCTCTTCTCGATCAGAAAGCGTCAACGCCATCGGAGACCTTTTGCGTGCAGCAGGAGTAATCCCACCGGACGCTGATAACACCCCGTGAACAGAACCAGCGTGCTTGCCAAGCGCCTTGCCAATCTCGCTGAGAGTTTGGCCGAGCCGCCATCGATCCCATAGCTCCTGCTTCTGTGACGAGGACAACCCCGGCCTGCCCATACGTGCCATTACAAACCTCCAAATGAATATTGCTATATCAAATGGTGTTGCAGCGACCCATTGAACTCACAACGGCGTTCTTCGCTAGCCAGAAGTGAAGCGCTTTGCTTTCATTGAGACTTGGAGGAACGTCTGGCCGATTGAGCAGATGTGCCGCGTGCTCAAGGTCACATCGCGGGGGTATCGATTGAGCAACCTGTTGTCTGGAAATTCTGCTGAGCTCGGGTCAGGCATCCTGGCATTCCCACTTGATGTAGGCCTTGGTATCGCAGACCCATTTTTCGTCGATCTCGACCAGTACGGCGCTGACG
>Ga0222686_1000130_pt1 | contig 32111 bp, 25 predicted proteins | sample AntAcemetage1159_FD_181400 | JGI IMG/M metagenome (GOLD analysis project Ga0222686, IMG submission 181400) | Saline water microbial communities from Ace Lake, Antarctica - #1159 | ecosystem: Environmental > Aquatic > Non-marine Saline and Alkaline > Saline | place: Antarctica: Ace Lake...
GGATGACGGCGTATCATCTCTTCGAAAACAGCCACAGACCGGATGCCCGGCGCTGCCTGCAACATCGGCACAACTTCAGCATCGAAAATGTCGGCCAGCGGATCAGGACGCCGGCGGCCCCGCGCCCCGGTCTTCTGTGAAGGCGGTCTTGGATCGTTCTCGATCCGATAAGCGGTTGCTCGGCTGATCGACGCCTTCGCGGCTGCGACGGCTACCCGGTAGGTCTTCCTGTACTTCATGTAGAGCCTCATCTGATGGTCGGTTGTGTGGCGGCCGGGCACGAGGCGATCCCTCCGAGTGGAAAAATCGCCAGCTTACCCTACCGACCGCGAGCACCAGAAAGCTCGGAGGAACTTACGCTTCGGGGCAGGAACTCCAGTCGGGCTACGCCCTCCCTACGTTCCCGCCCCGAAGCGTTCTCATCCTGTTTGTCGCGCGAGTCTCATCTTGATCGTCGCGCTGCAGCAAAGGCATCCGTCCGGCCGAGCACCTCGGGGACTATTGCGGGTTCATGCACGCCGATGCCTATGCCGGGTTCGAAGAGCTCTACCGATCCGGCAAGATAACAGCCGTCGCCTGCATGGCGCACATCCGCCGCGAGTTCTTCGATGAAGCCCAATCGAACGGCACGGCCACTGCCATCGAGGCGCTCACCCGCATTGCGCAGCTCTATGCCGTTGAAGCCGAAGCCCGCGGCAAGCCGCCAGACGAACGCGCCGCGATCCGTCAGGCCAAGGCAAGACCCGTGTTCGAAGAACTCGTCCGATGGCTGTCATCGCAGTTGCAGGTCATCCCTGGCAAATCGGATCTTGCAAAAGCCATTCGATACGCGCTCGGCCGCCTGCCACATCTCGAAGTCTATCTCTCGAATGGAAAGCTCGAGATAGATAACAATGCCGCAGAACGCGGCATGCGCGGCCTGGCCATAGGCCGTAAAAACTGGATGTTCGCAGGCTCCGAGAGCGGAGGAGAAAACGCCGCCATTGCCTATACACTGATCGAGACAGCAAAGCTCAATCACACCGATCCGCAGGCCTGGCTCACAAACGTCCTGTCACGGATCGCTGATCATCCAGCCAAACGCGTCGTACAACTCGCGCCCTGGAACTTCAAAAACTGATCTCGTCAAGGGCGGTCAGGCCGAACGCTTACGAACACTTCGGGCTTCGACATGAACCTGAAGACGATAGACACTCCAAATCGGGAGTAGCCGCGCCTAAGCCGAAACCCTCGTAGTCAGATTTACGGCTTGGTAGCGCTCAAGACCTCGCCCAGGACTTGCAAGCCTTCATCCAACTGATCGAAGGGGATCGTCAGGGGTGAAAGGAAGCGAATTACATTGGAACGCACACCACATGACAGAAGAAGCAATCCGCGCTCCCGTGCTTCAGAAACAATGGCTTTCGTGCGCTCTGGATCAGCCCGCTTGGCATCGCCATCATGGACCATTTCCATCGCTACCATGGCGCCGGGACCTCTAACATCTCCGATGCCCGGATCCGATTGGCGCACAGCATTGCATTTTCGCTTGATCCGGTCTCCGATTTGAACGGCGCGTTCACACAGGTTTTCGTCTGCGATGATGTCCAGCACCGCCAGCCCTGCGACACAACCGAGGGGAGAGCCGCCATAGGTCCCACCAAGACCGCCGACTGCAGGGCCATCCATGACGTCCGCCTTACCAATTACCCCTGAAATCGGAAAACCACCTGCCATCGCTTTGGCAATAGTCATCAGGTCAGGTTCAATTCCGGAATGCTCGACAGCAAACATCTTTCCGGTTCGAGCGAAACCAGATTGGATTTCATCCACTATCAAAAGTATGCCGTGCTCATCGCAGACTTTTCTTAGAGTCTGCATGAACGCTGGAGAAGCAGAATAAAATCCACCCTCACCCTGCACGGGTTCGATTATTATCGCTGCCACCCGCTCAGGCTCGATATCGGCCTTGAAGAGTTGCTCTAATGCTTCGATTGCACAGAACTCCGGCACCCCTAGGTACTCAGCCGGAAACGGCAAATGATAAACTTCGCCTGGCATGGGTCCAAAGCCGCGCTTGTAGGGTGCGACCTTTCCGGTAAGGGCCAAACCCATCATGGTCCTACCATGAAATGCTCCGGAGAAAGCAATTATTGCTTGGCGACCTGAGGAAGCACGCGCTATTTTGACTGCATTCTCAACCGCTTCAGCGCCAGTCGTAAGAAATATAGTCTTCTTGGGTGTGGGGCCGGGTGCGGCAGCATTCAGCCGCTCTGCCAGCTCAATATAGGGCGAGTATGGCGAGACCTGAAAGCAGACATGCGAAAATCTATCAAGCTGGCTGGTCACCGCTTCCTTGATGCGAGGGTGATTGTGCCCGGTATTATTGACCGCGATGCCAGAAGCAAAATCAATGTACCGCCGCCCCTCTTCATCCCATATCTCAGAGTTGTGAGCGCGTGCTGCGAAGAGAGGGTGCATATTACCCACGCCGCGCGGAATAGCAGCTACGCGGCGCGACCAAAGACTTGAATTATCCATGAACTATTTCCTCAGCCTACTGACTGAGCCCCCCCATAAGCATGTACTTGATTTCCAGATAGTCATCGAGACCGTATCGCGAGCCTTCTCGGCCCATGCCCGATTGCTTCACTCCGCCGAAAGGTGCAGCCGCATTCGAAAGGCCTGCATCATTAATGCCCACCATGCCGTACTCGAGCGCAGCGCCCATCCGCCAGGCCCGGCCGATATCGCGGGTATAAACGTAGGCCGCCAAGCCATAAGGCGTATCGTTGGCGAGATGCACAACCTCCGCTTCCGTTTCAAACGAGATTAATGCTGCGACCGGACCGAAAATCTCTTCCCGCGCGATATCCATACGGGCATCCACATTCGAAAGGACTGTAGGCTGGTAGAACAATTCTCCGGCGTCTGCGCGTTTCCCGCCGTGCACGAGGCGAGCGCCTGACGCTATGGCATCAGCCACCAAACGTTCAACTTTCGCAATCGCGGCGGCATTGATCAGAGGGCCAATCTCTGCGCCCTCTGAAGTTCCCTCGGCAACCCTAAGTAAAACAACGCGGGCTGCGATCTTTTGAGCAAAGACATCCACAATCAACTTGTCGACAAAAATCCGGTTAGCGCAGATACAGGTTTGCCCTGCATTTCTGAACTTAGACGCCATCAGCCCATCTGCGGCCGCATCTAGATCTGCATCTGCAAAGACGATGAATGGTGCATTTCCACCAAGCTCCATCGACACTTTCTTCACGGTCGCTGCGGATTGGGAGAGAAGTAGTCGTCCGACGTTCGTTGACCCAGTAAAGCTGATCTTACGAACCTTTTCGCTCGATGTTAACGTTTCCCCGACTACAGAAGGTCGCGAAGTGGGAACGACATTAAATACACCTGCAGGCAGTCCAGCATCTTGGGCGCACGCGGCCAACGCGAGAGCAGACAGAGGCGTGTCCTCAGCTGGTTTGGCGACGAGTGTGCAGCCAGCTGCCAGCGCCGCTGCGGCCTTGCGTGCAAGCATGGCATTCGGAAAGTTCCACGGAGTGATCGCTGCACAAACACCTACTGGCTGACGCACCACGACGATGCGTTTGTCCGACGAAGGCGCGGGAATGACGTCGCCGTAGGCCCGCTTTGCTTCCTCAGCGAACCATTCGATGTAGGACGCTCCATACAAGATTTCGCCGCGCGCCTCTTTAAGCGGCTTCCCCATCTCGCGCGTCAACAGAAGCGCCAGCTCGTCAGCGCGCTCAATGATCAGATTGTACCAGCCACGCAAAAGACTGGAACGCTCCTGAGCAGGCCGTGCGGCCCAGTTACGCCCAGCCGCATAAGCAGCAACTATGGCTCGTTCAGTCTCGTTTCGTCCACAATCGGCAACGGTCGCAAAAACTTTACCGTCAGCTGGGTTGACCACGTCAAAACGAGATTGGGAGTCCGCAGCTACCCAGCGTCCGTCGATAAAGGCGTCAGTTGGAAAAGCACGGTCGGCATCAAACATATCGGATGATCCTGCAAGCAACAAGAACGGGTATAGGGGACCGGATACGCATGATATAGAACCAGAAAATCAGCGTCCTTAGGTCCAGTTTGCGGTTCAGGTCTCCGTCTGCCTGCGCTTCCTGTCGAGCAGAAAGGCTGGAGACAGCATAACAAGGGCCGACGCCACCAGTACTCCAAGCGCCACATTGATCATCGCCGGATAGCCCAAGCCAGAATGTAGCAACCAGCCGGCAACCATCGGCCCCGATGCCAATCCCAGCTTCGACACGAAGCCGCCAAAAGCTGAGGCTCGTCCCGCAGCGTCGAACTCAGCCGTCATCCCGAGCAGGTAGGCGATTACCAGCCCCCAGGTAATCCCGGTTCCGCAATTCGCCATCATGTAGGCCCATGGTGCTGCGCTGAGATGAAAGATCGATGTTCCGACAAGCGTCAGCACCATCGCCGCAAGTAGCATTTTCCCGCGTCCGAATTTCAGCCCGAAAATCATCACAAGCAACGGCCCGAGCAAAGCAACCCACGTCGAGAGCCCCAAAGCGAGCGAGACGAAGCTGCGCTCCAGACCGTATCCAAGACCAAGACGGATAATGTAGGCAAGCAGGGCCATATTGGCGGCCTGAAAAAGGAAGATTGCTGCCAGGGTCATGAGTAACGGCGACCATTCAACTTTTGCTTCCTTCGCTGCAGAGGCCAAAAGCTTGCGATCAGCGGGATATCGATCAAGGAACGGTACCATTAGCAGCGTTACGAAGCTGAAAAGGGCAAGCGCAAAGAAGAGTGCTTGCGTGCCGTAAAGTGGTGCCAAAGGTGGCAGGATCATCACGGCCAGTCCGCCCAATCCAAACTGTACAAATAGCAACATACCGAAAGTGCGGTCTGGGTTGGCCGTTCGCGCAATGACAGCGAAAGCGAGCCCCGTCAAAATACCCCCGACAATTCCATGTAGGAACCGAACGGGCAACAGCAGACTGAACCCTTCAATTGCGACGGAGCTTAGGTCGATTACGATGAGAGCGACGAGCGCCGCTATCGCTACGGGCCTCCATGGCAGTTGCTTGACGAAAAGCACTGCTACGAGAGCACCGAGCGCTGCTCCATAAATGTTGGCCGAGCCGATATAACCGGCCTGTTGTTCGGTGAGTCCAAGACCGGTTACGAGACCATCCACGATTGCAGCCATTATGTTGACATAGAACAAGCCGGCGGTTGCAAGAAAAGCCAGCAGCATAGCCGCGAACAGGCCGTCGGGAGGCGCGGTTGGTATAGCTCGTCCATGTGGACTGCTTAAAGCAACTTTGGTCATTTGCGCTCCCCGCAGACCTGTCCTATTGCGCCGCTTGCTTTCACCGCGCGGCCCCAAGCAAATTCGTAGTCGTCGCTCACGTAGTAGTAAGCCGCACCGTTCGGCAGCAGCACGGCCGAGAGGCCGCCAAAGCCAGACAGGAATGGGATCCAGACGTCGTCTTCGCAGCTGCCGAAATCGCGATAATTCCAACCCCAGAAACCATTGTTATACTTGAAGTCCGGACTGCCCGCCTGATGACCACGGTCTCCTGCTTCTTCTTGCAACGCGCCTCGCAAAAGCGCTGGGTCGAGCACTTGCTCGCCACCGATCTCTCCAGACCGCTCGCTCAAAAAAGCCAGGATTTTCGCGAGGTCGCCGCGCTGCATGACAAGGCCCCAGCCTGTGAAGGGCTGCGCAACGGCATCATAAGTGCGCCGGGTTGTCCGCAAGGTGGGGGAAAGGCCTAGAGGCTCCCAGAGCGGCGCAACAATGAGCGTTTCATACAAGTCGGCTCGCTTGCCTGCGCGCTCGCGCAAAAACTCAGCCATTGCGGCGCCGAGAAGGTAGGTATCCGTTGTATGATAGACGAAGGTAGTTCCAGCAGCTTCGCGCCGCGGATATCTGCCACAGGCCAAGGCAATCTTTTCTGCGTGCGTTTCAACGATAAAAAAATCAGCCTGCACAGCTGCGTTTTCATCTGCGTCAGGCGTCGTCTCGATGTAACGGCCTGTTACCATATCCAGCGCGTGTTCGAAAGTAACGCCGTCCCAGCCCCCTTCAGCGGCGCACTCAGGCACATAATCCGAAATCAGAGCATTCCGCGCACCTGGGTAGAGTTCTTCCATCCGCATCAGGGCGAAGCCGGCGAAAATCGACTTCGCGAAGGAGTAAGATGGTATCACAAGGGAGTCGCAGTAGGGGTAAGGCCCATAGCGGGTTTCGCAGCCTCCAACATATTGAAAGCCGTCTAAAACAACACCAAAGCTGGTCATCGCATTCGGCTTAACATCATCGGGCGATCCAAACCCAGACAAATCTATTCCCGGAAACCTGTTGGCAAGCTCTTCTATTGGACGAGTTTGCAGGCGGGCCGCGACCTCACGAGCATATGCGTTGAAAAGATCAGCCGTCGCTGCCAGATCATCCGTAACATATTTCGCATCTACCAAGCCCCATGCGTCGAACTGAAAATACGCGCAAGTCTCAGAGCTGATCTGGTAGGCCAGACGTGAGATATCCCCATTGGCGGAATACAAGAATGTGAGCAAGCCGTTATGGGTACAGTTTGCGTTCTTCTCTATAAGTGCAAAGGGAAGAGCAGCACGATTCCAATCACCTTCGCCACTTTCATGCCAAACTTTTCCAGGGGTCAGAACATACTCCCAGAACGGATGATCATTTGCGATCAAGCCCCGCTTTTCTGGCAGCAGGACACCATCTCGACTAACCAGCTCGAAGTCGAAATCCGGCAGCATATCCATTTTTGTGTTTTCCAACACCGCGAAGTTTAGCCGGTCACGCAGGATCTCGAAGCCGCCACGCGAATCGCTGCCCTTAAAAATCAGTCGTCCCCGGAAATCCGCCGTTGCGTCTTCAGCGTCTACTAACGGAGCGAACGCGCCGGTGCTGGCGGGTCGTTTCAGGCTGGCATTCCCGTTTAGGAAGTCCGGATCAAAAAACTGGATCTGATTAGCGACATCGGAGAGCCAGCGACCGGTGACGCTGATATTGTCAAACCAGCAGATATCGCTGTCGCTGTCGCCGGCAATACGCGCTCGAAGGATCAGGCGAGGCAGATCATCAAAGTAGGGAGAAGTTACATTGGCGCCATGCAAGGTCACTCCGTCATCCTGACCATCGCGCACTTCAAGAATGGATATCCAGTTTGAGCCATTGTCGATACTCGCGTCCAATATGCAGGCATCACCGCGTTCCAGATCGCTAGCGGCAAAACTGCCAGACACGCTTACCTGTTCGTATCCTGAAGTTGTGATAGCGGCGAATGCTGCAGCTTTCTTCTCTAGGCGAAGAGAAACATTTCCCTGAAAGGTCGTGAGTGAAATTCCGCCATCACCCGCCGCCCCCCAGCCATTGGCTTCACCGTCCTGGAAACCATCCGCGAATATCGGTTCAGCTGCGGCGGGTGTTGCGCAGCCGGCGAAGATCAAGCTGCTCAGTATTGCAGCCAGTGCAGATCTCAGCACGTTACACCCTTTCCTTTTAGAGTATCAATTAATGGGCCGAGTTGGGTCTCATAGGCCCGCCATAACTCGGTGGAGCGAGCGTGAATGGGTTCGCGCACCTGAGCTGCACTGGCTGTCGCAGTCGGCGCGGCGTTTTGGTGGAAATTCAGGCAAGCGTCCTCCCAAGGCAGGGCAACATAACGCAGCAGCCGCTGAGTCTGTTCCTTCGGTTCTGTCACTAACATCTCATATTCGACATCGAGGATGCGTCCGGGGAAGATAGAATGCCAATGCGCCATCAGCCGTCGATAGGCAGCGATGTAGCGCCCGAGGTCAGACTGGTCATAAGAGAACGGGTATCCCATCCGAAAGAGGGTTTTCAGCATGGCATGGCCGCTGGCGATCGGGTTCCGGCGTAAATGTACGATCCTTGCTTTTGGAAGGGCCTTCGCAATGAGCCCCGCATAAAGAAAATTAGCAGGTGTCTTATCGAGTAAATGAGCAGCCGCGGGGCCGTAACCCGCTACGGCGCGCGTGTATCTCTCGCCAAGGTTTTGCATATCGCTTTGGCTCGCGGCACGGATAGTCGCCTCTCGATTAGGCTGAGGCCCGGCTGCGCAGGTGACGGCATAGGCGAGATCATTTACCTCGCCAAGGCTTGCGACCATCGAGTGACTTGAAAGGATCCGGTCTACTAGGGTTGTACCGGAGCGCGGCAATCCGATTACAAAGATAGGCGCGGCATCATTGGCTGCAGTCTGCGTGCGCGCCGCCCAGTCCTCCCCGAAAACCGAGGCAATCTGGAGCATGGCATCGACGTCCGAAGTAACGTTGTAGCTCAGACGCCGGCGTCTCATTGCGGCGCCTTCAGACAAGTGCTCAAACGCAGACGCAGCGTCTCCGACATCTTCAAATTCCTTCGCGAGCGCGTAGTGCAGCGGTACCCGTCCAGGCGCGCCGGGCGCCTCAAGGGCCAGCCTGGCAAGTGTTTCAGGTATTCGATTATTCTTCGTCGTGGATCGCCGCAAAGTTGAGCGCATGTACCAGCTATCAACATTGCGCGGCGCTGAGTCGATAATCTCTGTGTAGACCTTTTCTGCCTCGTCCAGCCGGCCTAATGCAGTCAGCGCTGTCGCTGTAAGTGATTTGCCAGCCTGCCAGCCGCCGGAGAGGGATTGTAATTGATTTCCAGCATCCAACACTCTCTGAAATTGACCCAGTTGCAGCCATTTCGCACCTAGCAGTTCACATTCGGTGCGGCTGAGATTACCTGACTGCGCAATGATACCAAGACGGTGGAGAGCGTCTGCAATGCGGCCGCTTACAATCATCAAATCGGCCATAAGAAATTGAACATCCGTCCGCTCGGGATGATCAGCCTCCGCAACACAAGCCAGTTCATGCATCAGGCCAATGTCATTCGCGCTCTGCGCGATTTGCGCACCAAGAACCCAGCCGCCAACGCGGCCGGGAAACTGGTCACGCAAGCGCGCCGTTAACTCGCCAGCCTCTTCGAGAGCGCGGCGCGAAATCAACTCCTGAGCCTGACGCTCCATTTCGAGGGGAGACACCGGCCGAGCCGGCGAATTGCCGGCCCCCTGCATCAGAAGTTCAGGTTGACGCTGATGCCAAACGTGCGGGGCAGAGCAATAAACGATCTGCTGTTACTACCTGCAAAGTCTGCTGCAATGTTCGGTCCGAAGGCATCGGGCGTGAACGCGCCAGTTACTCCCTCATCGTTGAACACGTTTTTCGCGAACGCTGCTATACTCCAACGATCCTTTTCCAGAGTGGCCGTTAGATCCCAGATGGAAAATCCATCAAAAGAGGCCGATTGCAGAACTCCAGGATCAAGTACGTTCTGCGTTTCTGATTGATAGAAACCGTCCAGACGCCCAATGAAAGTCAAGTCGCTCGACAACTGCCTCGTATAGTCCAAAGCAAGATTGAGCGCATGCTCAGGTACACCTGGCAGGGGTGATCCATCCGGCGCCACGAGCACTGGTGTACCGAACCCCAGCGTTGGCGGTTCGAACAACGGAGCGGTAAGCTCCGACTTTACGTAAGCGTATCCGAATGCATACCCAAATGCCTCGCCAAGCGGCCCACTAACTTGGAATTCCAGCCCTGAACTGGCAGCCTCGTCGCCATTCACGACGGCAAAGAAGGAACCGATTGGTGCGGAAGTGTTGAACTGCGGATCTTGCCAGTCGATGAAGAAGGCACTGAGATCATACCGCTGACCCGACCAAGTCCCTTTCAATCCGGCTTCATAGTTCGTTACGGTGTCGGACTGATAAATCTGCCATGCGGGATCGTTGGCAAATCGACCGATTGTTGGCACGCCATTATTGCCGCCCCGCCGATAACCTTCTGAAACGGTCGCATACAGCAGATCGTCATCACTAAACTCGTAGGCGACGTTCAATTTGTAGAGGACATCGTCCTGAGAGCTTTCGAAAGGAGTCGAGACCTGGCCGGCAAATCCATCATAGGCTCCGACCCGGACGAAGGTCGATACGTCTGAGGTGTTATCGAACCATCGCAGCCCACCAGTGACGCTTAGATCTTCGCTCAAATTCCAAGTCAATTCACCGAATAGGGCAATTTCCTGAAAATCCTCGTTCCGATCATACGTGAAAACATTATCTGTCGAAACGAAGTCGAATGGGGGAAAAAGATTGTCCGCATACGTTTCAAATCCGATCAGATCGCTGACTTGGCTCGCTGATCGGGTCTGATCCTGATAGTAAACGCCTGCGACGTAATCAAACATTCCGCCGGCATCGGAAACCAAGCGAACCTCTTGGATGAACGATTCATCACCGAATGTTCGTTCTGCGGTGTAAAGCGGGCGCGGATAGAAGTAGTAAAACTGAGGGAATGTATTGGCGTAGAATCCGGTGTTGTCCGAAGCGCTTGATCCCTGGTTCTCGTAATAAGACGTAGCTGATGTCAGAGTTGCGAAGCCAAGATCGATATTGGCTTCAAGGGACGCAAGGTTGAACTCGCGTTCAGAAGGTTCAAGAATGACTGCTCCATTCTCATACTGACCATAGGGGTTACCAAACCCGTCGTTGCCGAGTGATGGTTGGCGGCGTCCACCAACATCGTCCTCTTGGTGAAAATAGTTGAGCGTGAAGTCAGTCGATGCCGTAGGCTCAAGTCGCGCACTCGCGCGAAAGTAAGTGGACTCGAACGTGTCAGCATCTTCTACCGAGCGGAACTCCGCGCCGGCAGGACCGCGTGCGAAAAGGCCCTGCGGACGTGTCGGAACGCCGTTTGCGTCGAGCACATAAATGTTTGTATAGTCCGTTATGCCCGGGTAATCCTGAACCAGCGCATTGAAGCGAAATGCCAGCTTGTCTCCGACCGGCACGTTGAGGACGCCACTATAGGCAAGACCAATACCTTCAGAACCGTCAACACTGGATGCAGTCGCTCCAACGCGCCCCTCGACTTCACCCAACTGCGGAGCCCGGACGAGAAACTTCACCGTGCCGCCCATTGCACCTGAGCCGTAAAGAGTAGCCTGCGGACCACGAAGCACTTCGACGCGCTCCAAGTCGATCAGGGCGATGTTTGCAAAAACCGGCGTTTCATTGACGTAGGTCGAGACGGTCGCAACCGACGGCACGGCAAAGTCGCCGAGTGCGGAGCTGTCTACATTCAGGCCCCGTATGCGGATCGAGTTGAACTGTGCTCCGTTACGCGGCCCCTGGTCGATAAGGCTTACACCCGGAATGGCGCGGAGCAGCTCAGCCGAGTCGAGGGTGATGGCCCCCTCGATATCTTCGCCCGAAATCGCTGAGATGTTGTAGGGAACATCAAGGATGTTCTCCTCGCGGCGGCCTGAGGTTACTGTAACCGTATCCAGGACACGATCTTCACTTGCCGCTTCCTCATCAGCCGCCTGAGCCAAAGCGGCCGGCGGAATAAGCGCGGAGGTGCCCATGATCAATGCCGCGAATGCGATTCCGCGGTTAGTGTGGAAACGGATGCTTTTATTCGACATAATGCTGCCCCCTACTTGGTTGACTTGAGTGCGCGGATACGAGCGGTTGAATGGGTGCTTTCCGGCGCATCTGCTGCATCCCGGTTAGGCTTTAAAGGCATGGTGAGTGGGCCAAGGCCGGCCATAGCGGACCGGCGAGCCGCAGCATCGACATGAAACGGAAAGGACAGCGGCGCATCCCGAAAAGTCTTCAGAGTCTGGCCTAGACCATGCCAGCCTCGCTCCCGCACGCGCCGAACAAGATCAAAATCAAGCTCTACAGCTGCAATCTCGAATCCAGTGCTGCATTCATAAACAATTTCTCCGCCGGGACCGCAAACGACCGAACGCCCCATCCCGGCCTCGCCACCGACGTTCACTGCGAGCATGTAGCATTGGCTAGTTGCAGCGTTGGCGCGCGCCAAGGCTATTTCGACATCCCGGTCGATGGTATTCGTCCGGGTCGGTGCCAGTATTGCCTCGGCTCCCATAGCCGCCAGCGTTCGTATCGCCTCGGGGTACCAAATATCATAGCATATCACCGTACCGAACCGGCCGACGCCCGGCACGTCAAACACGACGTAGTTCTCGCCCGAGGAAATATTCTTCTCGTACGGAGCAAACGGAAACATCTTGTCGTAGCGCGCAACAGTTTCACCCTTGGGCGAGATGACTGGCGTAACGTTGAAAATCCTAGAGCCGCGTGTCTCATAAAGCGAGCCCGGCACCAGCCAGATGTTCAGCTCACGCGCCAAGTCACAAAGTTTCTGCTCAGTCGGCCCGCCTGCAGGCTCGGCCTTACTGAGTGAGACCCCATTCAGTGACAGCTCCCCGATCACAACCATATCGATCCAGGGAAATCTTTTTGACGTCTTTCTTATGCTTTCGAGTGCGCCATCCAGGTCATTACCTGATGACTCTGTAAGCTGGATAAATCCCACGCCAATTTTCGACATCAGGCTTCCTTTGCATCGAGCGGCGCAATGTGTATGCAGCCTGCTCAACACTCACGATGACGCAATGCGCAGAAGTTATTAGGGCCAGTCAGCGCCTTTCAATGGTACCAATTGAGCAGTCCTCATCCTGCACGGACAAAAAGGGCGCTGTCCGCCTTGCCTCCCTTGTCATCCATCCACCAGACTTGATCATCCTTTAGGCTGACCCGGTAACCGACGGCTTCTCCATAGGCCCATTCGCGCCACTGCCGGTACCACAAATCACCCTCGACCCACCATTTGCCGTCGTCTCGGTCTTCTCCTGCATCACCAGACTGTCCCGTCATCCTCCCATCAGGATGCAGGATGATCGTGCACGTGTCGCCATAGACTGTGCGATAGAAAAGCGTGGCGCCTGACATAGCTTCGGCAATTTCCGCACCAGAGATACCCGTCAGGCTGCTTTCATCAGAAGATGGCTTGCCCTTCGGCGCTGTCGAGATGGCTACCTCACGCATGGCGGCAGACAACTCTGCTATTCCCTCTCTGATACGGTCGGCTGGCAAGCTCGTGACGCCGAGCCGGAAGGTGTTTGGTGGTGCACTCGTCGCCGCGAAATATCGATCAACCGTTTCGATAAGAACGCCTCGCGCTTGGGCCGCCCGAACGAGCTTCTCTGTAGTCAAGGCCGGTTCACCACGCACCCAATAGGTCGTGCCTCCCCGAACGGGCGCCACTGCAATCGATAGCGGGCGATAATGATTCAGTGCGTCGCGCAGAGCAATAAGCCGCGTCTCATACACACTGCTGAGACGTCTGAGCATAACGTCATAATGCCCGAGCGCAAGAAAGTGTGCCGCTGCTCGCTGGTTGTTCGGTGATGGACGACCTGTCATTATCGCGCGCAACCTGCGTGCTGCAGCGATAACTTCAGGTGGACCGACCATCACTCCGAGACCGATTCCGGGCGCCAGCACTTTCGACAGACTGGCAATATAAATGACGCGATTGCCGCCATCCAAGGCGCGTAGGGATTGAATTGGGCGTTCAAGATAATTGAGCTCGCATTCGAAATCATCCTCTATGATCAGAAGATCATTCTTCTCAGCAAGCTCAAGGAGAGACAGGCGACGCTCGAGCGAAAGGGTCACAGCAGTTGGTCTCTGGCGGCTAGGCGACACGACTACAACATCGCAAGCTGATATTCGATCATCAATAATAAGACCGTCATTGTCGACGGGTAGATGTTGCAGCACGGCGCCCCGCCCCTGCAACAACGCTCTTGTTTCAGGCATCCCGGGTTCCTCGACACCCGCGATCTTGCCTTCTGAAACCAGGAGCATTGTGGCGAGATGCAGGCCCTGCTGCTCCCCAGACGTTATCAGGACTTCGTTATGCCGCGCTTCGATTCCGCGTCGCGGAAGCAACTTCGTCCTAATCTCCTCAATAAGTAGTTCATCGTCCGCTTCACCAGCGTCCACAGACCAAATCTCTACTTCACCCGCAGCAAGTGCGAGACGGCTCGCTTCGCGCCACTCTGCTATTGGGAAAAGAGAGCGATCGTAGCGCCCTTCCAGGAAAGGAAACCTGTAGGACTGCCAATCTGGCGGTGAGGAAAGGATTGAACGGGGCCGGTTGGCTTTCTCAACAAGTCGCCTGCCCATTATGGATGGACCGTCGGCGCTTCGAAGCTGAACAATCTGGGTTGGGAGGTTCCTCATGTTCTCGCGGACATGAGGCACAAATACTCCTTTACGCTCATGAGAGATAAGATGACCTTCAGCTATCAGTGTCTGATAGGCCAGCAAGGTTGTGTTTCGCGACACGTCGAGTTGAGCGGCGAGTTTTCGGGAGGACGGTAGCCGGGAAGAGGCAGGCACGATGCCGCTGCCGATTGCAGAGATGAGCGTACGCCGGATCTGTTCTTGTAAAGAAAGGGGGCCACCTCGATCCAGCCGGAATATCGGCGCTAAGGCTTCTGCGGAGAGCGGTTTGAGATGCGGGATTTTGACCATGAGCTTGACCTGAGCCCCGATTGGTCCCGCATTCAAGTCGAGAATTGCCCGCAATCCGCCATTCGGCGACAGACAGTCGATGACCGATTTCGGCGATGAATTGCCCACTGACGAACGCTCCGCTCTGTCTGCACTCAGCCACAAAAACTGCCGCTTATCGTTGCGAGCTATTACCGGAGTTTGAGCGATCGTCCGCGCTGCTACGGACAAGAACCGTGCGCTTCGTCTGCTGGTTTCTGACCGTTTAGGTCTCGATCAAGCGGTGTCGAGTTGAACGCCGGAGAGCCTGCCAGTTCCTCTGTTACCTCGGCGACGGGTCCCACTGACCGAAGCCCTACGCGGCGAAACGCCGCGAAACACCTTCACAGTTGGGACCCCGGTGGGACCCAGCGCTATTTATGGTGTTTCTTGCTGACCCCCAAGGCTCGTAAGTCCCTGTTTTAATGGTGCACCCGAAGAGATTCGAACTCCTGACCCCCAGATTCGTAGTCTGGTGCTCTATCCAGCTGAGCTACGGGTGCCTTCCCAAAGAAGGCGGACACATACAGGCAGGTTTGCGCCCTTGCAAGCCTGTCTGACACGGGTCTTGGGGGAAAACTGCTCTCAGGGCGGCGGGGCTGTGGCCTCATCGTCGACCGTGCCGCGAATCCAGCCCGTGAAGGCAGCGATTCGCGTATAGATTCCGGGGCTTTCGGCCCGGCCACAGCCAAGGCCCCAGCTGACAATTCCGACCTGGACAGGCTGGCCGGTGCTGCCATAGCGGACCAGTGGACCGCCGCTGTCACCCTGGCAGGAATCGATGAAACCGTCTCCGGCGCAGATCTGTGTGGCGGGATGGACCGTGACGTCGCCATACGCCTCTTCAAGGCCATAATCGCTGATCAGGTGGGCGATCTGGGCCTTGCAGGCGGCGCTACTCACAGCGGGCACCCGACCCTCCTGCAAGCGCATCCGGGGCGCGCTGAGATGGCGGCCGGTGCGGCTGACGGCCCGTTCGCCGGGGCCGCCTTCTTGCTTGTTGCCATAGCCGGCGACGTAGAAGGCATCGTCAACCTCGCCTGCATCCGGCACGGCCTCAAGCGTGGCGACGGGGCCAGCCCATGTCCCGGCGATGCGCAGGAGCGCGATATCGTTGCCGGCTTCGGGGCGACCGGACTGATAATCGGGATGGACGACGATCCGGCTGACCGGGAAGACCGTTCCGGCCGCCATGCGGCGCAGGTCGCCATGGCCGATGGCGAGGATGATCGGCCCGAACCGGACGAGGTTGCCGTCGGCGTCGGGCACGTATTGCACCGCGCGGCCAACCGCCTCGACGCGCGCCGTCTCGACGCAATGGGCAGCGGTCAGGGCCCAGGTGTCGCTGATCATCGTGGCGCCGCACTCATGATAAAGCCCGCTGCCCTGTATCGACTGCAGGGAGGCGATGCCGGGCCAGTCCTCGGCACGGGCATCGACGCCGCCGACCACCTGCTGCGCGGCGGCGGGCTTGGAGAACAGCCACAAGGCGCAGGCGGCGAGCATGACCGACTGGAAGAAAATTGATGCGCGCAGGCCAACCTGTTGCATGATCTTTTGTCCCTTGAGGTGCGATCATAACCCGGGTTGGGCCATGCGCCTATTCAGGCAGGGTCTAGGGTGCCGCCCGAGCAGTTTTCCGGGCGATTCCGGTGGTGGCGGATATCCAGTCAGCATAGGCGGAAACGCGCATGTAGATGCCGGGGCTTTCGGCCCGGCCACAGCCGAGGCCCCAGCTGACCACGCCGACCTGGACCGGCTCGGCGCCGGTGCCGCGCTGGACCAGCGGGCCGCCGCTGTCGCCCTGGCAGGAATCCGAATAGCCGGTGCCGGCGCACAGCTGCCATTCGGGCGACACGGTGACGCCGGCATAGTCTGCGCCATAGCCGTATTCCGTAATAAGGCCTCCGATCTGAGTCTTGCAGGTCTTGGCATCGACCGGGGGCACGAAACCTTCCTGCAGGACCATCATGGGGGCGCTGAGATGGCGGCCGGTGCGGCTGAAGGCTTCCTGTTCGGCGGCGTTCTCGCCGGACTTGCCATAGCCGGCGACGACGAGGTCTGACCAGGGCTCGGCCATGGCGGTCACATCCCCTGTCAGGCCATCGAGCCGGGAGACGGGGCCGGTCCAGCGGCCTTCTATGTTGAGGAGGGCAAGGTCATTGCCGCGCTCGGCCTTGCCGCGCCTGTAATTGGGATGGACCACGATATTTTTCACGAGGAAGACGGTGCCCTTCTGGACGCGGCGCAGGTCGCCGGCCCCCACGGTGACGGTGATCGGGCCGAAGCGGGCAAGATTGCCGTTTTCATCCGGCACGTACTGGATGGCGCGGCGGCCATTCTCGATGCGAGCCGTCTCGACGCAATGAGCGGCCGTCAGGGCCCAGCTTTCGGATATCATCGTGGCGCCGCATTCATGGTAGATGTCGCGGCCCTGGACGGATTGCATCGAGGCCATGCCGGGCCAGTCGGCGGGGTCCGCATCTTTTCCGGCCACGACACAGGCCGAGGCGAGCGCCAGCGTGCCGAGTGCAAGGCCCCATTTGGCGAATGGTTTCATGATGTCCCTCCCTTTGTCCTGCCCGCAGTATACACGCCACGTGCAATGGCGCGCGCCAATGTGCTGGCGGCGAGTTCGCCGATGCGGGCGACGCAGGCGGGGGCCGGATCCGGCAGGGCCCGCTTGCCGGTCGACAGGACGAAGACCGCATCGCCGTCAAACGGCGCAAAGACCGGCCGAATAGCGCGCGAGAAGCCGGACAGGGCCATCTGGGCCACGCGTTTGGCCTGGTCGGGCGTCAGGATGGCATCGGTGGCAATGCAGGCGATGGTCGTGTTCTGGCCGAGGCCGGGATTCATCTTCGCGGCGCCCCAGTCTTCCGGGTCCATGGCGAATTCGGCGGGCGGGCGGGCGCCGCCGAATTCGCCGTCAATCTCATAGGGCCAGGCCCAGAAGGCGTCGGTGCCGGGCATGTAGACCGAGCCATAGCAATTGACGGCTGCGAGCGCGCCGATTGTGATCTTCTCTTTCGTGACGATGCTGGCCGAGCCTGTGCCGCCGAGATGGGCGCCTGCGGCGGCGCCGAAGCCCGCGCCTGCCCGGCCCAGCGCGAACGTAGCCGATGCGGTGTCATAAGCCTTGCGGCCAAGCGCGGCATAGGGCGAGGTATCGCCCCAGTCCTTGTTGCCGCCATTGGCGAGGTCATACAGGATGGCCGCTGGCACGATGGGTGATTTCGGCACGCTGGGCAGGTCGATCAGGCTGAAGCCGCGCCCGGCTTTCTTGAGGCCCGCCGCCACGCCGTCGGCGGCTGCGAGGCCGAATGCGCTGCCCCCGGCAAGAACAATCGCGTCCACGGCATCGACTAGCGTACCGCCGGCCAGCAAGTCAGTCTCGCGCGTTCCGGGGCCCCCGCCGGCGACGCACACTGCCGCCACGACGGGTTGGTCGGGGAGAATCACCGTGGCGCCCGTGCGCACGGACACATCTTCTGCCTGACCGATTTTGATGCCGGGGACGTCTGTTATCAGGTTCTTTGCACCCGGCTTGGCCATCATGTCTGCCTTTGTCTTTTCATTCCTGCACCCATCTCATAAGGTCAGCTGGACATTGCGCCAAGCAAAGGGTTTTTTCATGTTTCGCCATTTCCCGACTCCCGCCCGTTCCTTGGCACTGCCATGCCTTGCCCTTGCCGGCCTTGCGCTGGCCGCCTGCGCGCCGGCCAAAGACAATATGACTTCCACGGCGGAGGCCGCCCGCAAGGCCGCCGAGACCGCCGAAACGCTGAGCCCGCCACTGGGCGACCTGAGCTGGACCAAGGGCGCCATGGTCGCTGCGGCCAACCCGCTGGCGGTCGAGGCCGGCCTGGAAGTAATGCGCAATGGCGGCAATGCCATTGATGCCGCGATTGCCGTTCATGCCGTGCTGGGCCTTGTCGAACCGGAAAGCTCCGGCCTCGGTGGCGGCGCGTTCATGGTCTATTACGACCGCGCCAAGGACGAGATAACTGTTTTCGACGGCCGCGAAATGGCGCCGGCCTCGACCACGCCCGAGCATTTCATCAAGGATGGCGAAGTGATGGGCTTCATCGACGCCTGGCAATCGGGCCGGTCGGTCGGCGTGCCAGGACAGGTCGCGCTCTACAAGGCGGCGCATGACGCCGCTGGCACGGGCGACTGGGCAGCGGATTTCGCGCCCGCGATCCGACTGGCCGAAGAAGGCTTTGACGTGTCGCCTAAGCTGGCCGAGACGCTGGCATCAGAACGGCTGCGCAGTTTCATCAACCTTGACGACAATCCGGTAACAGCCGCCTATTTCTATCCGGACGGCCAGCCACTGCCGGTTGGCTACCTGCGCAAGAACCCGGACTATGCCGAGACACTGAAGGCGATTGCCGCTGAAGGTCCGAGCGCTTTTTACAATGGCGAGATCGCCGAAGGGATTGTGGCGGCGACGAATGCCGCGCCTGAGGGCGGGCACATGACGCTGGAAGACTTGTCCAATTACACGGTCAAGACGCGGCCAGCCGTCTGCGGCACGCTGCCGACCGGCTACAAGATCTGCTCGGCGCCGCCGCCCAGCTCGGGCGGGATCGCGCAGAACGAAATCATGGGCCTTTATGACCAGATGAAGCCCGGCCCGAACATGCGTGTGTCGGAAGACTATTTCCTCCGGATATTCGTGGATGCCCAGCGCCTCGCCTATGCCGACCGCGACTATTACGTCGCCGATGCCGACAAGGTGACCGTGCCGACCGCCGACCTGATCAATCCTGACTATATCAAGGTGCGCGCAACCGAGGCCTTCGCCCCGGACGCCCATGCGACACCGGGCGACCCAGGCGTTGCGCTTGGCCGCGATCCGATGATCGGCATGTGGGGCCAGGACAAGACAGAGCACGCGCCCGGCACGACGCATATCTCGATCATTGACACGGACGGAAACGCCGTGTCGATGACGGCGACGGTGGAAGCAGCCTTCGGTTCGTCGCGCATGACTCACGGCTTCCTGCTGAACAACCAGCTGACCGACTTCTCGCGCGTACCGACCGCTGGCGGCCTGCCGGTGGCGAATGCGCCTGGCGCCGGCAAGCGTCCGCGCAGCTCGATGTCGCCGACCCTGGTGTTCGACGAGGGCGGCGACCTGTTCATGGTGACCGGTTCGCCCGGCGGCAATTCGATCATCGCCTATGTCGCCAAGACGCTGGTCGGCGTGCTCGAATGGGGCCTGACGGCTCAGGAATCGATCGACCTGCCGAATATCATCGCGCGCGGCGACATAGTCGGCGTCGAGGTAGACCGGGCCGGTGGACCGGAGAATGCCGAAACGCTGCGCCAGATGGGCTACACGGTCGAAGAGCGCACCGGCGAGAATTCCGGGCTTCACGTGATCGTGGTGCGTGACAATGGCCTCGAAGGCGGCGCCGACCCGCGCCGCGAAGGTATCGCGAAGAAGCTGGAATAGAGCGGACTGGTATCCCTGGGGCTCGTCCTGCGACTTAGCTCAGGATGAGCGCTTCGGGCAAAACGTAATGCGGTGAACCATGGCCAAGCTCTATTTTTCCTATGCCGCGATGAATGCGGGCAAGTCGACGATCCTGCTTCAGGCGGCGCACAATTACCGTGAGCGGGGCATGGACGTGCTGTTGCTGACCTCGGCGCTTTATCGCGAGGACAGCGTCGGGCACATTTCCTCGCGCATCGGGATCAGTTCCGAGGCGACGCTCTATTCCGAAACGGTCGACCTGTTCGCCCTCGTGCAGGACGTCATGGCCAAGGGACGGCTCGACGCGATCTTCGTTGACGAGGCGCAGTTCCTGACCAAGGCGCAGGTCTGGCAGCTGGCGCGGGTGACCGACTACCTGCGAGTGCCGGTGCTGGCCTATGGATTGCGGACTGACTTCCGGGGCGAGCTGTTCGAGGGCTCGGCCGCGCTGCTGGCGATTGCCGACAACCTGCGCGAGATCCGCACGATCTGCGAATGCGGCAGAAAGGCGACCATGGTCGCGCGCATCGGTCCTGACGGCAAGGCGCTGACAGAAGGCGACCAGGTGTCGATCGAAAAGACGACGTACCTGTCACTCTGCCGGCGCCACTGGGAAGAGCGCATGGGCCGCTTCCCGGTGGACTGAGGCCGAAAAAAAGGCCTCCGGTTTCCCGGGGGCCTTTGCTGGTTTCCTGTGAGAAGGAAGATCAGAAAGCGAAGCGCGCCATGATCTGGAAGACCGGGCCGGCTTCTTCGGATTCAAGCTCATACTCATCGAAATCGCGATCCATCTGGTCGATCTCGTTGTCGAACTTGTTGAAGATATCGTCCTTTGACGCATTCAGCAGGTTCGAGCCGACAGCACGGATGGTGAAGCTGTCACCAATACTTTTCTCTACGAATATTTCGAGGTCGGCGCCGTAGGACGTGGTGACTTCCTCGGAATTGATGCGCTCCTGGGCATCGCCCTGCTTGCGATAGGTAACGCCGAAGGCCGCGGCATAGACAGGCAATTCCTGGATGAAGCCGAAATTGTAGACATATTCCGATTGGCTGTTGAAGCGGCGCTCACCGATGAAATCGTCGATCTTACTATCGAGCAGCGAGAGGTTGGCGAAGACACCTGTGTTTTCCATGCTGAAGGCAATGAGCGAGGTCGAGAGGTCGAACTCGATGCCGTATATCTGGCCGTCGCCGACATTTTCCGGCGTCAGGACGAAGGAGTTCGGATCGTACACGGCGAGGGCGGCAGGATCACCGGTGAGTGCCTGGTCACAGGTGAAGCCTTCATCGTCCTCGAAATTGCCGCAATAATCATCTGACGGCGCGCCGGTCTTGGTGACTTCGATCAGGTCTTTGACATCACGGTAAAAGACGTTGACGCCGAACACGCCGGTCTTGCCGATGCGGCGCTCATAACCCACGTCGAGGCGCCAGGCCTTTTCAGGATCGAGCTGGGGATTGCCAAGCAGGTCGCGGTCACCATATTCGACGGTCATCAAGACAGGCGAGACGAAGTTGAAGTTCGGACGGCGCACGGTGCGCGCCACCGAAGCGGTGAAGCGGTCAAGGCTGGTGGCATCATACTTAATATGTGCTGACGGCAGCAGGATCGCGTAGTCATTGCTCTGGTTCTGGAGGTCTGCGTCGACCGTCTGGTCATTGATCGAGACATCGGTTGTCTCGTAGCGCAGGCCAGCTTCCCAGTCGGTACTGCCCATTTCGCCGTTCAGGACCGCGAAAATGTCGATCCGGTCTTCCTCGATCGAGCGGAGCCCGCCATCTTCGGCTTCGAAGTCGGCATAGACGAGACCGAACTGGGTCGGCGTCTCGCTAAACTGGTCGTAGCCAGTGAGCGTGTCGAGATCCAGCGCGTCTTCTGCGACGCTGATAGCGGTGTCGCGCTGCTTGGTCTGGTAGAAGATGCCGGCTTCGAATTTCAACGTGTCGGAAATTTCGAATTCGTAGGCTAGTTCGGCCGAGAATTCCTCGTCCGTGATGTCGGCGCGTACCAACTTGCCTTCAACGACCGGCACTTCGCCGCCATCATCGTCGACGTCGAAATCGAGCTCTTCCTCGAACTCGCGCTCCAGCTCGTCAAAGCTGGCGAAAGCGAGCTTGAACTTGGTTTCACCGGCCGACCATTTTTGCGCGAACTTGCCTTTCACGCTGTAATTGGTCTGTTCGATATTCGCGACGTTGGCATTGTCGGTCAGCAGGTTGCCCCCCGGCAGCGGACCCGACACGCCGGTTGGAATGTCATACTCGAACGAGCGCTCGTCGTCGTTACGATCCGTGTAGACGATGAAGCCGTCCAGCTCCATCTTGGTGCCGTCGCGCGCGTCGGTCCGGTCTTCGGGATTGTCAAATTCGTTGGTGCGGTAATCCGGATCGTTTTCCAGGCTGTCACCATAACGCAGCGACGATTTGAGCTTCGGGTTGTAGCGGCCTTGCACGTTGGCGCCGAGCAGGATGCGGCCCGGGCCGAGCGCGCCACCATAGACGCCGCCAAAGCGCGGCTTTACTTCGCCATCGTCCGAGCGCAGCGCACCGGCACGGATATAGCCGTCATCCAGTTCGTACCCGTCCCGCAGGACGATGTTCAGTGTGCCGGCGACTGCGTCACCCGAGCGGCGGGCGGTTGCGCCGCGAACGATCTCGACACGATCGATCATCTCAGCCGGGATACGGTCCATGAAGAAGGAGCGGTCGGCATTCGAGCCGGGCACTTTTTCGCCATTGATGAGGATTTGCGTTTAGCCAGGATCGAGGCCGCGCAGGCGGGCGCCATCGCTTTCGATCACGTCGGACAGGAAGGTGACGGAGGGAATGCGCTTCAGCGCATCGCCGGCGGTCAGAGGTTCGAAACGCTGGAAGTAGTCCTGGCCGTAGGTTAAGGTCTGCACCTTATCGTCGGTTCGGTCGCGATAACCGATATAGCCCTGAACGACCACGGTTTCGGCACGCATGATTGGATCGCCTTCGGCATCGATCGGCGCGGCTGGATCGACGGTTTCGGCAGGCTCTGCGACCTGGGCATGAGCCGTGATGCCGAAGCCGAGGTAAAAGGCTACGAGGCCTATGCCACGCAGGCGTGCGTGTTTGTCTAACATGGAAAAATTCCACGCCGCGATAGCAAGGCAGCGTCACGGATTGGCGACACATTTCTGCGAATTTTATGACAGCGGCTTTGCGGCAACACTCGAAAAAAGAAGGGGTGGCGGCACAGTGCGAGTACGGCTATAGGCAAGCCTAGATTCCGACCCTGATGGAGACAGACATGTCCTTTGCCCGCCTCGTCCTCGCCGGTGCTTCCACCATCCTGCTTGCTGCCTGCGCCACTGTTGCGCCAGTGCCGACCGCGCCCGTCATGGTGACTGCGGAAACCGCTCCGGCCGGCGCGACAGGCGACGCGGCTGACGATCCGGCTGTGTGGCGCCACCCCACAGATGCGGAGCAATCTCTTATTCTCGGTACGAACAAGCAGGAAGGCCTCGTTGTCTACGCCCTCGACGGGTCCGAGCGCCAACGCCTGCCGATTGGGCCGATCAACAATGTCGATGTGCGCCAGGATCTCGGTTTGGCCTATGACATTGCCGTTGCCAGCAATGATACGCAGGGCATTTCGGTCTTTTCGATCCACCGCGCCACAGGCGAAGTGAAGCACGTCAAAGACGTGCCGACGGGCAAGACCGAACCCTACGGAATCTGCCTCGGCAAGAGTGACAATGCAGGGGTTGCAGGTGTCACCTACAAGGACGGCACGATCGAGCTCTGGGAGCTGGACGGCGAGGCAGATGGCATCACAGGCAGGCTGGCGCGCAGTGTGAAACTGGCCACGCAGCTGGAAGGCTGCGTGTTCGATGAAGAGAACGGCACGCTGGTGATCGGCGAGGAGGGCCATGGCATCTGGAGCCTTGCCTACAAGGATACCGTTTCGGTTCCGATCGAAATCGATACGGTCGCTGCTAATAATGGATTGGTCGTCGATGTCGAAGGCATCTCGATCTGGCGGGGCCAGGATGGCAAGGGCTGGATCGTTGCTTCGGCGCAGGCGGCTGATCGCTATGTCGTTTACGACCGCCAGGCACCGCATGCGGTGATGGGTGTGTTCACGCTGGTCGCCAATCGAGAGGCCGGTATCGACAAAGTCACGCACACGGATGGCCTGGACGTGTTTTCAGGTGCCCTGCCCGGCTACCCGCGCGGCCTACTCGTGGTGCAGGACGATGGCAACCCGAATTCGGAACAAGACCAGAATTTCAAGCTGGTTGACTGGTCGTCCATAGAGGCAGCGCTGGGTTTGCCGGTTCTGGACGCCGAATAGGCACAGGAACGCCTTTTATTTCTCCCTATTCCTGCCCCAATTGGGGGCGAGGATTCGTGAACGAGGAGAAACGAAGGAGACTTCCCGTGGGCGCGAAACGGAATGCCATTCTGGGACTCATCACGATTGCCGCCTTTGTCGGCTGCGGCCTGCTGGCAAGCGCCGAGGCGCAGGATCTGCCCGATGCGCAGATTGACTATGACGGATTCCTGGGTCTGAGCGGCGAGATTGCCGCCTATCGCCAGACGCGGCTTGTCGACCTGGAGACATTCAATGCGATGAAAGCCGAGCCCGGCACGATCCTGCTGGATACGCGCAGCTCCGAGGCGTTCCACATGGGCCATATCGAAGGCGCGGTTAACCTCAACTTCTCTGACTTCACGGACGACAAGCTGGCCAAGGTGCTGGGGGACGCGGACACGCGCATCCTCATCTATTGCAACAATAATTTCAGCGACAATGTTGCCCCGGTGATGCTGAAACGCGTGCAGCTGGCGCTGAATGTGCCGACCTTCATAAATCTCTACGGCTATGGATACGAGAATATCTATGAGCTGAAAGATGCCCATTCGATCAAGGATGCCGACATTCGCTGGGTGTCGGACTGGCCCGAAATGGCGGCCGCTTCGACCGTTCAGGAAAACTAAACTGCCTATCTGCTACCTTGCTTTTGCGGGCGCGAGGCTTCATTTGCGCCGCTGTACCTGAATAGCAGACCCCGTGAAGAGGCCCGCCTATGACCGCCAATGCATCCGCAGCTGCTGCTGCCGCGCCGAAAGTGAACCCGAACGCACCGACCGAGGAAACCGTCCTCTGCGTCGAGCATTATACAGACCGGCTGTTCCACTTCCGCATCACGCGCCCGCAGAGCTTTCGGTTCCGCACTGGCGAATTCGTGATGATCGGCCTGCCCCGGGAAGACGGCAAGCCGCTGCTGCGCGCCTATTCCATCGCGTCGCCGGCCTGGGACGAGGAACTGGAGTTCTATTCGATCAAGGTGCCCGACGGCCCGCTGACATCGCGCCTGCAATCGATCCAACCCGGCGACAAGGTGCTGCTGGGCAAGAAGCCGACCGGCACGCTGGTGCTGGATGCGCTGACCCCTGGCAAGCGGCTCTACATGTTCTCCACCGGCACGGGCTTTGCGCCGTTCGCCAGCCTGGTGCGCGACCCTGAGACCTATGAGCGCTATGACGAGGTGATCGTCACGCATACGTGCCGCGACGTGACTGAACTGACCTATTCGAAGAACCTTGTGAATGACCTGGTCAATGACCCGCTGGTCGGCGAAATGGTCGAGGGCAAGTTGCGCCTGTATACGAGCACGACGCGCGAGACATCTGACTGCATGGGCCGCATCACCACGCTGATCGAGAACGGCAAACTGTTTGCCGATCTGGGCGTGCCGAAACTCGACCCCGCGACCGACCGGGCGATGATTTGCGGTTCAATGGAGATGATCCAGGACGTCAAGGCCCTGATGATTGCCAACGGCCTGACCGAAGGCTCGAACGCGGCGCCGGCCGAGTTCGTGATCGAGAAGGCCTTCGCAGGCTGATCTGCGTTCGCTATTGCGAGGGCACGAAAGAAACCTGACACCGACGTCACGTATTGACATCGCCCGCCTGCCCCGTGTCCACTCCCCGTCAAAACGAGGGGAGACGGTATGGCGGTTTCACGCAGGACGATGCTGCTGGCAGGCGGCGCGGTTGTGGCGGGCGGCGTGGCCATCCCAACCGGACGACACCTGACATGGGGCGGACGCGACTTTACGCGCCCTGACTACAATCCCGACTATCCCGACGCGCCTGCGGGCGAGGAAAGCTGGATGAACTGGTCCGGCGTGGAGCGTGCGACGCCTGAGGCCATCAACCTGCCGGTCAGCGAGGATGAGCTCAGCGCCCTGATTGCCGGAACAAATGGGCGCGTGCGTCCGTTCGGCAGCGGGCATTCCTTTTCCGGCCTTGTGCCGAGCGAAGGCATGATGGTGGATGTCAGCCGCCTGACCGGATTGAAGTCAATCGATGCGGAGACCGGCGTGGCCGTGTTCGGCGCGGGCACCCGCCTGTTCCAGTTGGCGACCGAACTGGCCGGGGTCGGCCGGGCGCTGCCGAACCTGCCGGACATCGACGTCCAGACACTGGCCGGGTCCTTCTCCACGGCGACACATGGCACCGGCGAGACGCTGACGGCGCTGCATGACCATATCCTGGGCTTCCGGATGGTGACGGCGAGTGGCGAGATACTGGACGTGACGCCCGAGAGCCATCCTGACCTGTTCGCAGTGGGGCGCGTGTCGCTCGGCGCGCTGGGCGTGATGACTCAATACACGCTGCGCACGGTGCCCGCGTTCAACCTGCACCGCACGGTCTGGGTCGAGCGGATCGAGACGCTGATGGAGCGGGCCGAGGAACTGGCACACCAGCACCGCAATTTCGAATTCTACTATTTCCCGCACACCGGCTATGCCGCCGGGATCAGCCACGACCTGCACGAGGGCCCGATTACCGGCAAGGGCGAGACCGAGGATGATTCCACGCTGGAAGAGCTGAAAGCCTTGCGCGACTCTATGGGTTGGTCGCCGTGGCTGCGGCGCAAGATCATCGGCGCGGCCCTGCCCAAGGGCGTGGTCGAAGATGTCAGCGATAATTCCTACAAGCTGCTGGCGACGACGCGGCCGATCAAGTTCAACGAGATGGAATACCACCTGCCCCGCGCGAACGGGCTGAAGGGCCTGACGGAAGTGATCGCGAAACTCGAGCAGCGCAAGGACGTGTTCTTCCCGATGGAAGTGCGCTTCATCGCGCCGGACGATGCGTGGCTGAGCCCGTTCAATGACGGTCCGAGCATGTCGATTGCGGTCCACGCGGCAGTGGACGAACCGTATGACTATTTCTTCTCCGATATCGAACCGCTGCACCGCGCCAATGGCGGGCGCCCGCACTGGGGCAAGCATCATTCGCTGGGCAAGGACGACCTGATGGCGCTGTATCCGAAATTCGGGGATTTCATGGCCCTGCGCCGCGAGATGGACCCGGCGGGCAAGTTCTTGAACCCGCACCTTGCCAAACTGTTCGGGGAGCCGTTCGATGCTTGAACTTTCCCGCCGCAACCTGATCCTGGGCGGCGCCGCCCTAGCTGGAGTAACCGCGCTGATGATGAAACCCGGAGACAAGAGCGGGCCGCGCGATGCCTATTTCCTCGACGTGCAGAAGGCGCTGGTCGCCGCTGGTATCGCGATGCCGACCATGGTGGTGGACCGGGCGCGCCTCAACGCGAATATCGACACGCTGAAAGGCTTCCTGCCGCCGGGCATGGGCTATCGGATCGTCGCCAAGTCCCTACCCTCGCTGGGGCTGATCGACCATATCCGCAAGCGGACGGGCACAGACCGGCTGATGACATTCAACCTGCCCATGCTGCTGGAGATTTCGCAGGAGATGCCGGAGGCGAGCCAGCTACTCGGCAAGCCCCTGCCGGTTCAGGCGGCACGCCAGTATTTCGAACAGCTGCCGCTCGAGGTTTCCGGCGCAGCAGAGAACATCCAGTGGCTGGTCGATACGCCCGAGCGCGTGGCGCAATATGCGGCGCTGGCAGATGAGTTCAGACGGGACCTGGCGCTGAACGTGGAGCTGGACGTGGGCCTGCACCGGGGCGGCGTGAGGCCGGGAGAAGTTCTGGGCACGATGCTGGCGGCAATTCTGGCGCACCCGCGTCTCCGCTTTGCCGGCTTCATGGGATATGATCCGCATATCCCGTCGCTGCCCACCGCGATGGGCTGGCGCGACCGGGCGATGGAGGGTGTGCGCAAGACCTATGCCGAGGCGCTGGTTCAGGCAGGTGACGTGTTCGGCGCCGACGTTATGGCGGGGATCACGCGCAATGCGGCGGGCAGCCCGACCTACCGGACCTATCAGGACACGGAGATTGCCAGTGAGGTGTCGGCAGGCTCGTGCCTGGTCAAGCCGACGCATTTCGACACCGAGCTGCTGGAACCGCACGTTCCGGCGAGCTTCATCGCGACGCCAGTGATCAAGTCTCTGCCTGTCACGCACATGCCGGGGCTGGAATTTTCCGACGGGGCGACGCGGGCGTGGAACCCGAACGCGTCGAAGACCGTGTTCATCTATGGCGGCAACTGGCTAGCCGACCCGGTCGACCCGCCGGGGCTGGAATACAACAAGACGTTCGGGCGCTCATCCAATCAGGAGATGCTGAATGGCGGACCGGAGCTGGAAATCAGCCCGGACGAATTCGTCTTCCTGCGCCCGCACCAGAGCGAGGCGGTGTTCCTGCAATTCGGCGACATTGCGGTGTACGAGGACGGCGCCATCGTCGCGCGCTGGCCGGTGTTCGATTATTCAGCGTGAAAGGCATGCGGGAACGCCTGTGCCAATCGGGTCCGGTGCGCCATTCCTGCGCGCAGTAAAAGAGCGGCACCTCCCTCTTGCTTACATTACAAAAAATTGTGGCGGATATGGCCCGATTGGAGCTGTTTCCTGCGTTCGCCGCCTCGACAATCGGGCGGGGATGGGGTGAGCTGATCTTCATTGTACAGTTCTTGTAAAGCAACGGAGGCCCCGCCATGAAAGTGGGCAGTAGAGTATTTCCAGCCATGATGTTCCTGGCCCTTGGCGCGTGCGTCAGTGCGCCGCCTGACCTCAAGGACAACCAGATCGTGCCCGGCGAGCGGGTCAGCAATGTCGAGCTGGGCATGACATTGTCCAGCCTGTTGTCGCTGCAGGGAAAGCCGAGCCGGACCATCCCGATCGCGCACACGAATGCCACCTCCTATACGTTTGACGGGATGACCGTGGCCGCCGACGACAGGGTCTACTGGATCATCGCGCACGATCCGCGCTTCTTCACCGACCGGGGCGTGTCGATGGGATCGGAGCAAATTTTTGCGCGCGGGACCTATGGCAAGCCGAAATGCGTCGTGACCCGCGATAACGTCACCGTCTACGATTATGGCAACATCTATTTCGAGGTGGATAATGCCACCGGCAAGGTCGGGCAGATCGGCGTGCAGCGCAGTACACAGACGTGCGACAGGGCATCGTAGCGAGGCCGTGCAAATGAAAGACGCCACCGGCTGTGGGCCGGTGGCGTCGTCAGTGGATTGAAACCGGCAAGAGTCGTCTTGCAGGCTAGAAGCGGCGGACGACCGAGAAGACACCATAGCCGGTGAAGTCATCGTCATTGTTGCCATTGTCGAGATCACCGGGATTGACCACAGCGGTTGCATCGAGTTTGACGCCCCATTTTTCGGAGAAGAAATACTCGACGCCGGCCTGGCCCAGCGCACGGGTTTCGGTTTCACACGAGGAAAAATTGCCGTCGCACAGGAAGTCCGACGTGAAGCTCATTTAGCCTGCACCAGCCCGCGCATAGATGGCGGAATTGTTCTCGCCAAACGGACGCCGCGCCACGGCAAATGCCGAGACGAAATAGTCGACGTCACCCAAGATGAATGTCCCGGCGGCGGCTTCGGCCTCGCGCCGGAAATTCTTGTTGATATTGTAGCCATACCGGCCATTGAGCAGGTATCGGGTTGCGCCAACGCTTACACCCGCGCCGACTTCGTGGTTCTGCGCCGTCGCGGTCAGTGCAGGCAGGCTCATAGCGGCCAGGATAGCCGCGGCGCCGACGATAAATTTTTTCATGTTTGTCCCTCCAGAAACACCTTGTTTCCTTCGGCGGGCAGAATATGGCCCGCCTGAATAAGCAAACTTCGTATCGCGGCGGAGAAACTGCCAAAATTCGCATCGCGTTGCCCTCCCCTTCTGCGACCCCTTCCCACCATTAATTTGGCGCATGCTTATCCTCCCGCGTGCATGCGAGGCGGTGGCATGCGGCGGAGGACAGGTCGCCGGCTTCAGGAGGAATCCAGCAGGGCGAGCTGGAGGCAGGCTTCATTATGAATGTCCCGCAAGGCCTCGCGCTCGCTTTCCGGCACGCGGCGCGACCGGGCCCGCAGGTGGCAGGGGCGCGAGGCGATAGCGGGGCGCTGAGGGCGCGGGTGCGGGCGAGGTGGCGCGTCCCGCGGGCGATATGGGTGGCAGGATCGTCGTAGACATCGCGCAGGGCGGCCAGACGGCGCACCAGCGGCTGGCTGGGCGCCAGTTCGTCGGCGCGCGGCAGGTAGTCCCAGGGCTTGGGCGGCGGCAGCGGAAGGTCGAGGCGGAGGATGCGCGGACGCGGGCCGCCTTTCGGGCGGCGCGGGGGTGGTGCGGTGGGGGTACGTGGAGCGGGGTGTGCCACGTGGCATGGGCGGCAGCGCAACCTGCGCGGCGCGCGACCGACCCCCTGGCAGCGGACGCTCCAGCACCAGCAGGCGGCGTGTCAGCGCTTCAAAACGTGCAAGGTCTGCCGCAAGGCGCGCCCGGATGGTGCGCAACAGGAAGGGCTTGCAGGCGAGCCGGCCGAGGCCGAGCGAGCGCCCGATTTCGTGCAGCAGATAATCGCCGCGATGCGATGACGACGAGCGACTGGAGCGGGGTGGAGGGCATCAGGTTCATGCCGGCCAACATGCCACAGGTTCCTGTCCGGTCGGAAAGGTAGCGCTCTTTCCAACAAAACGTGCAGTCAGGCTTCAGATGCTGCGATGCGGCTCTGAATGGGCCCATTCGGCCAGCAGGGTGCGCAGGGCCGAGACGAAGGCGAGCGGCTGGTCGAGCATGACATGGTGGCGCGCATGCGGGATGGAGATGAACGGCACCTGGTGGCCGAGCAGCTTGCGCATGTAATCGCCGACATCGTCCGGCATCAGGTCGCTTTCCTCGCCGCGAATGATGGCGATCCGGCATTTCGCGGCCTTCAGCATGTCGCCGGGCGCATCGTTCGGTTCGAAATGGGTCCAGATCGAGGGATCGAATTTCCACGTCCAGCCATCGTCCTGCTTCTTGAGGCTCCAGCGGGCGATATAGTCCATGGCGTAGTGGTTCTCGCAGAGCTGCGGCGGCGCAAGACGGAACCGGCCGAGGGCGCTGGCGAGGTCGTCGTAGATGCGGTTCGGACGGCCTGACCGGGGCGGGCCCTGGTGCGGACGCTCGGGCGGGTTCACGGGACTATCGACAATGACCATGCCGGTGAAACGGTCGCCATGCCCGGCGCCTGTGACGAGCGTGACGAAGCCGCCGAAAGAATGGGCGACGATGATCGGCTTCACATAGGCGTCGAACAGGCCGGCATCTTCGGCCACGGCAATTTCCTCAGCCGAGAACGTGGCCATGTCATAGGTCTCTCGCCAGTCGCTTTCGCCCATGCCGGAAAAGGTGAGCGCGGCGACATTGTAGTGCTCGGCGAAATAGGGCGCGATGAAATCCCACCAATGCGCATGCGCGCCATTACCGTGGACGAGAAGGAGGCCGGGCTTGCCGCGCTGGCCCCAGCGCTGGTAGCGGACCTGCGCGCCCTTTACCTCGACGGAGCAGGATTCGTACGGGGTTGCGACCGCGTCCCGGAACCAGGCGGGCGCAGGCGGCACGGCGCCCCTGTATTCCAGCAGCGGACCACCCTCGGATGGCATTTCCATCGGCTGGTCGCGCACGATTCCCTCGGGGCCTGAACTCATGGCGGATCCTCTTTACCTGACGCCCCTGTCATAAATGCGGGACCGGTTAAGACAAGCCTGACGCTGGGGATGGATGGGTTCGCCGCGCCTGCCTTCTCTGAGGACATGGGGGATTGGGTGCCGGGCGGAAAGCCCTTTGACCCTCTCTGGCTCCCCCCTTGGGGCAGGTGAATCGCATATGACTTTTTAGACTTTTCAATTGCGCCCAGATTGATTCTTTAAGACGGCAGTTTTGTCTGTTTTGGGGGCTGCGATGTCGGGTTTGAGTACGCTTTTCGAGGGGGTTGAAGACCGGCGGGC
>Ga0222686_1000131_pt1 | contig 32069 bp, 32 predicted proteins | sample AntAcemetage1159_FD_181400 | JGI IMG/M metagenome (GOLD analysis project Ga0222686, IMG submission 181400) | Saline water microbial communities from Ace Lake, Antarctica - #1159 | ecosystem: Environmental > Aquatic > Non-marine Saline and Alkaline > Saline | place: Antarctica: Ace Lake...
CTTCGATAACCCGCAAACGAATCTCGATCATCTGAATACAGATTGCGATCACCCAAACACGAACTTCGATAACCCGAATACAGATCTCGACAATCGGAATACGATCTTCGATAACGTATTGATGATTGATCAGGCACGGATGATCGCTTGCGCTCGTCCAAATGTAGCCAGGAGCTTCGCTCGTGGGAAGCTTAGGAGGGGACGCTTCCAATCTCTGTGGAGGTTCGCGAGCAATGCTCGCGACTTCTTCAAATCATAGTTACCTCCCTACCACGAGCGAGGCTCGTGGCTACATGTAGCATTATTCAAGAATGTAGTAGAAATTGGAATCACCAACGATTATCTATCGGATACGGAAGACCTTATCGGTCGAAGCCAATCGAAGGTCAGGCGAAGGAGGAGCGGGAGGCGTGTATAGATGGATTGTTGGATGCATTTAATGTTTGGCGATTCCTCGTAGGACCAGCCCTTTAGGTATGGTCCTCGCGACCCAACGATTTTGTTGCTGCTCTAGCACGAGCGAGGCTCGTGGCTACATGTAGTAACATTAAAGAATGTAGTAGGAATTGGAATCACCAACGATTATCTATCGGATACGGACGCCCTGATCCTTCGGAGCCAATCGAAGGTCAGGTGAAGGAGGATCGCTCGCGTTTGTCCGTTTCGAAATGGGGATGGATTGGGTTTGGTCTGCAAGTGTGCTGACCCTGTATGAGCCAAATCTATATGAGTTCACCCCAAATGTGATCAATACTCGTCGTTCTTACCACTAAAAGCTTACTCTAAACCCTAACCCGCATTGAGACCCTGCCAAGCAGTGGTCCAAAATTTTTTAAATACACTTAAAATAATCAAACGGCTCTAAACAAACTTTGCACTTGTAATGCGCCTTGCAACTGGTGCTGCCAAACTCACTGACCTTGGTAGTTTCCTGAGCGCCACATGTCGGACAAGCAATTGCTTTTGGTTCGGCGAAGAGGAGTGATTTATCAGAGTTGCCTTTTTCAGGTGGAGCGATGCCGTAAGCGCGAAGCTTTTCTCTAGCATCATCTGTTAACCAATCTGTGGTCCACGGTGGGAAAAGCGTGCTCAACACTTTTACGTTGTCACCAAAATGCTTGTGTAAAATGGTTTTGATATTGGTAGAAATGACGTCCATTGCCGGACAGCCGCTGTAAGTAGGTGTGATGGTTACCTCTAGAAGTTCGCCTTTCCATTCCACTCCACGAACAATGCCCATGTCTACCACATTCAAAACTGGAATTTCAGGATCCTTCACTTCTGTGAGGATCTGCATAATTTGATCTGTGGTGAGGGCTGTGTTCATTTTACCATTTTGCATCAGGGTAGGAGCGGGGAATGTGTTGCATTTCAGCCAAGAGGAAGCCCAGGTGTTCTGAATGAACGCCTTTTTTACCACCGCTGTGCATCCATCCACTTTCTGGAAGGTCCAGTGTTGCTTGTGCCAATACATCTGCCACATTCGCGTGCCAGTGTTTCGCTATCTTTTCTAGGTCAACTCCTATTCCAGCAGCCAGTGCTTTCTTGTCTAGGCTGTCAGGCGTGAGCATTTCGCCTGAATAGTTCCACAAGTAGTTTAGACTTTCTTGTATTTTGACTTTACTTTCTTCTGTGCCATCACCCAAACGAATCATCCATTCTGAACTGTGTCTGCGGTGATAGGTCACTTCCTTGATAGATTTTGCAGCAATGGCTACGAGCTGTTCATCTGCACTCTTCATCAATTCACTGTAGAGCAAAAAGGAATAGTGGTCATACAAGAATTGACGCGCAATGGTGTCGCCAAAATGACCGTTCGGTTGCTCCAGAAGAATCACATTGCGGTATTGACGCACATCGCGAAAGAAGGCCAATTGATCTTCGTCTCTTCCATTTCCTTCTACCTTTCCGGCATAGTCAAGAAAAGAGCGCGCTTGCCCGATTAGATCCAATGAGATGTTCGTCAACGCAATGTCTTCTTCAAGCGCAGGACCGTGTCCGCACCATTCTCCAAGACGCTGTCCTAGAATCAGTGAATTGTCTCCCAAACGGAGGATGTATTCAAACTTTTCTTGCTGCTCCATTACATGTGCTTCAATTCATCCGGCAAATCGTAGAATGTTGGATGACGGTAAATTTTGTCATTCGCAGGATCATACATCGAATCTTTTTCGTCTGGTGACGAAGCCGTGATCTCAGATGCTGGAACAACCCAGATGCTTTCACCTTCTTGTCTGCGCGTATAAACATCACGTGCATTTTCGATGGCCATTTCAGCGTCAGTAGCATGCAAGCTTCCAACGTGTTTGTGGCTCAAGCCTTGTCGGCTGCGAATGAAAACCTCAAAAAGAGGCCAGTTTTTTTTGCTCATTATCGTAAGGTAAGGATGGAATTAAGCAGCTTTCGTTTTCTTTCGCGCAGCGCGCTTTTCAGAATGAGCAATGGCGGCGTCACGCACCCATTCTCCATCATCGTATGCTTTGTTTCGTGCTGCAAGTCGTTCCTTGTTGCAAGGTCCGTTGCCTTTAATGACATTGTAGAATTCGTCCCAGTGAATTACACCAGAATCATAATGCCCGCGCTCTTCGTTCCATTTCAAATCTGGATCAGGAAGCGTCAAGCCTAAAATTTCTGCTTGGGGAACGGTCATATCTATAAAGCGTTGACGTAACTCATCATTGCTAAAGTGCTTGATTTTCCAACGCATTGAATCTGCAGAGTTGGGAGAATTGGCGTCAGTTGGGCCGAACATCATTAATGATGGCCACCACCAGCGATTCAATGAATCTTGCGCCATTTCTTTTTGTTCTGGAGTTCCTTTCGCCATGTCTAACATGATTTGAAATCCTTGACGTTGGTGGAAACTTTCTTCTTTGCAAACACGCACCATAGCCCTCGCGTAAGGACCATAAGAGCACTTGCAAAGTGGAACTTGATTCATAATTGCAGCGCCATCAACTAACCAACCAACAGCGCCAATGTCGGCCCAAGTTAATGTGGGGTAATTGAATATAGAAGAGTACTTCGCTTTGCCTGAATGAAGATCAGCGAAGAGGTCATCTCTTTCAACACCTAAAGTCTCAGCTGCTGAATAGAGGTAAAGTCCATGTCCGGCTTCGTCCTGCACCTTCGCCAATAAAATAGCTTTACGCTTGAGGCTTGGGGCACGCGTGATCCAGTTTCCTTCAGGCAACATTCCAACTATTTCAGAATGGGCATGCTGACTGATTTGACGAATCAATGTTTTGCGGTACTTGTCTGGCATCCAGTCTTTCGGCTCTATTTTTTTGTTCGAAGCTACATATGCTTCGAAGCGGTCTACCATGCTTGTCTCTTCCATAACTTTTCGGTTCTGCAAAAATCCGCTACAATTTTACGAAATTTCCCTCGTACTATATGTAAATACCAGCTTCAATCAGATGTTCAAATCTCCAGTACGAAGCCATAATTTGCTGCATTAAGTTAAGTTCGTGCATCTTCGCGTGAACTGCAATGAATTAACCATAAAGTTGAAATTTCATCGTGGCCTCTGATTGGGATGGCATTCTGGTAAGGATGACCGCTTGCGTTCATCCAAGATGAGCAAATTGGTGTAGCGCTCATCCAAAAAGAGCAAATAGGCATGGCGTTTAAAAATAGACTTTAGAGCAGGAATAGAAACTTCCATTTTTAGAACGCCCCCTCCTTATAAGTGCTAAAAGCTATTTCTAATTTCTAAAAGCTAGCTGCACCGCCGTATGTCGTCTACAAAGTTCTTCTTAACGACTACAAAGTTGTTGTCGGGGGTGTTGATTTGGTTCGGAGCTTTGCATAGGGAAGGGGCTTGAAATAATCCTAAGGTATCAGCTCTTCGTACTTAGTTTTTAGACGCTTGCCATCTAAGAGCTGAATGCACACTCTGACAAGGATGACCGCTTGCGTTCCTCCAAGATGAGCAAATAGGTATTGCGTTCATCCACTAGGGCGAGAACCGAGATCAATATCTTCCCTCCAATAAAATCCCTAGCGGCAGTTGTTGCATGAGTTTATGTTTAAGTGATCACCTTCATTTAAGTACCTTTGACCAAATTTTGAACCATGCGTCACTTCCATTCCCTTACCATTTCCGATGTTCGAAATGAAACCTCTGACTGTGTTTCCATCGCATTTGACATTCCTGAAGAGGTGAAAGCGAATTTCGATTTCATTCAAGGTCAGTACCTTACACTTCGTTCAGAAATAAATGGCGAAGAGGTGCGCAGGTCGTATTCGATCTGCAGTGGAAGACACGATGGTGAATTGCGTGTGGCGATCAAACGTGTTGAAGATGGAAAGTTCAGCACCTACGCTACCCAGTCATTGAAGGTGGGTGATGTAATTGAAGCAATGCCGCCAATGGGGAATTTTTATGTTGAGCTTGACGCGAAGCAACAACATAACTACGTTGCTTTTGTGGCTGGAAGTGGAATCACACCGGCCATGTCGCTCATGAAGACAACCTTGATCGAAGAGCCCGAAAGTACCTTCACCCTCTTCTATAGCAACAAAACTTCAGGTGAAATCATCTTCAAAACGGAATTGGAAGATTTAAAAGACCGTTTCATGAACCGTCTACGCATCTTTCACATTTTAACGAGAGAGCCAAACGATATTGAATTGTTTACGGGCAGAATTGACGCTGAAAAGTGCGAAGGATTGTGCAAGAATTTCCTCGATGTGACTGAGTGTGACGCTTTTTTCATCTGCGGACCAGAACAAATGATTCATGCGGTAAAAGGCCAGTTGATCAAAGATGGTGTGGCAGAATCTAAAGTGCATTTTGAGCTCTTTACATCTCCTTTAGCCGGCGCTTTGAAAGAGGCGGTTAAGAAGGAAGTGAAAACTGCAGACAAGGGCAAAGCTGCATCAGTTGAAATTGTCTTGGACGGAAACAGAATGGTATTCGATCTTGCTTACGACGGTGAAAACGTGTTGGATGCCGCCCTGAAAAAAGGAGCAGACCTACCGTTTGCATGCAAAGGTGGGGTTTGCTGCACGTGCAGAGCTTTGCTTGTTGAGGGCGAAGTAGACATGGATGTGAATTACAGCCTTGAACCAGATGAAGTTGAGCGCGGATTTATCTTGACGTGCCAGTCACATCCGCGTACAGAAAAGATTGTTGTTGATTTTGATCAGCAATAATTATTGAGCCATTTCAGACAGCTCTAACCAGCGCATTTCTTTTTCATCCAATTCAGGAATTACCGTTCCCAGTTCTTTGCTGACTTCAGTCATCCGGTCAACGGCAATGCTTGGGTCAATCAATTCTGCCTCTAAACTTTTCTTTCGCTCTTCTAGTTCGGCAATTCGTGAGGTAATCTGCTCTAATTCGTACTTATCTTTGAATGAAAGCTTTTTTGGTTGGGACGAAGAAACAATAGGTTCAGGCGCTTTTTCAATTACAGGTGGCGCAGTTTGAATCTTTCGTGCTTCGGCTTCTTCTTTGTCTCGAAGAGTTCTGTAGTGCGAGTAGTTTCCGGGGATATCGCGAAGCTTTCCTTTCTCGCCGAAGAGCATGATGTGATCAACCAGCTTGTCCATGAAGTAACGATCGTGACTTACAATCACCAAGCAGCCCGGGAAATTTTTCAAGTATTCTTCCAGCACTGAAAGGGTGAAAATGTCGAGGTCGTTTGTTGGCTCATCAAGAATCAGGAAGTTCGGGTTCGACATCAAAATGGTGAGGAGGTACAGTCTTTTTCGTTCTCCACCACTCAACTTCTCAACGTATTGAAAATGCATGCTGCGCGGAAACAAGAAACGCTCAAGTAACTGAGCCGCCGTAATTTTCTGTCCGCCTTTCAACGGAATCACATCGGCAATTTCACGAATAACTTCAATGACCCTCAAGCCATCTTTGAAGTTCATGCCAGATTGCGTGTAATAGCCAAAAACAATGGTGTCACCCACAACTATTTTTCCTGAATCAGGTTGTTCTGTGCCGGTAAGCATGTTGAGGAAGGTAGATTTGCCAGAGCCATTTGGCCCAACAATGCCCATCTTTTCACCACGGAGGAAGTGGTAGTCAAATCCGTCAATTAGGGTGCGGTGTGAGAAGGCTTTCTTCAACTTATGCAGCTCAACAATCTTCCCACCCATGCGGTGTGGATTGAGTTGGATAGACATGGTATCATCTTCCAAGTTGACATGCGCCGCTTTTTTTACATCAACAAATGCGTCCTGGCGGTATTTTGATTTAGTAGATCGGGCTTTCGGCTGCGTTCGAATCCATTGCAATTCTTTCTTAAATAAGTTCTTGGCTTTGTCGCGGTTCACCATGGCTAGTTCTTCGCGCTCAGCTTTCTTCTCCAAGAAGTAAGAGAAATTTCCTTTGTAGCGGAACAATTCTCCTTCGTCAAGCTCAATGATTTCGTTACAAATTACTTCCAAGAAGTAACGGTCGTGTGTGATCATGAGCAAAGTCATGTTGCTCTTCACCAAGTATTCCTCTAGCCACTCAATCATTTCAAGGTCCAAGTGGTTGGTAGGCTCATCAAGGAACAAGAGGTCTGGCTGACTAATGAGCACTTTCGCCAAGGCAACACGTCGTTTTTCACCCCCACTCATGGTAGCTACGGTCAACGCGAGGTTGTGTAGGTTCAGCTTCCCCAGAATTTGTTTCGCGTCAGCTTCATAATTCCAAGCTCCAGACTGATCCATGCGTTCGATGGCGGTTTGCATCAAGTCTTGGTCTACGTCTTCGCCTTTCATCAAGACCTCTTCGTAGAATTTAATGGCACGCACCATTTCGTTGTCTGCGTCGAACAGATTTTCAAGAATAGAAAGGTCTTCGTCCAAGCCATGGTCCTGAGCAAGGTAGGCCATGTTCACATCGTTGTTGAAAACCACAGAGCCGTTGTCTGCTGTTTCCTGGCCATTGAGAATTCGCAACAAGGTTGTTTTACCTGTCCCGTTTCGCGCCACCAGCGCCACTTTCTGGCCTTTGATAATACCGAAGGTGAGTCCTTCAAAAATCATTTTTTCTCCGAAACGTTTGGAGAGGTTTTCTACTGAGAGGTAACTTGTTCCTTGCATTGCGCGAAGGTAATTAATCAGACTGCTAGTGTGACGTGTTTCGCACTGAATTCGTACTAAGTTGCAAAAGAGCGGCTACATTGGAGTAGAGCACGATTGGAACGATGAGTGCGGGTAACAAATTGAAGGGGAAATGCAACATCGCCACATTAGGTTGGTCAAATCCAAACGCTTGGAAAGGACTTTCTACTGACAAAACGGCCCTTACCACCACATTCAAAAGCAAGATGAGCGATGCCAAATTCCATAGCATGAGGAGCTTTGGACTCATTATCTTTTTGACGAAATAAGAATAGCTGACCAACGGAGCGGTGATCCCCATGATGATATCGAAGTTAGTTCCCTCAAAAGTTAAATCGACGGAAAGGAGATGGTCCATAAAAAGCATCCAAAGCATGATCTCAACAGGCACGCGTACGATGTGGAGCTGGGTCAATAGTTTGAGGTCTAGCCCTTTTAAAAACACTCTTCCTTTTGGTGCAATGAGCAGTCCGATTAAAAGTGCCACGGAAGGCGCAATCATAAGGGCTTGCTTTGGAGGCAGAGAAGTGGTGTCGAAATAAAAACCGCTCACTGCAAGCACACTTTGAAGTCCGACCCAAAAGAGGAGGACATACAACACAATTTTATTTCGCCCAGAGCTAAGCCAGAACATCCAAGAGACCAGAAAAGCCGAAATGAAAAGAAGAACTGCGCTCATGAAAATGCGAAATTGGGTGCTTCGAAGTTAATAGGTTGTAATATCAATTTGACTAAAGGTAGAATTCCTCAAACCATCTTTCACCAAACTTGAGGTTGAATTTGTAATCTTGCATTCTGTTATCTGAAAAGACAATTATGGAGTGGAATATTAAAACGTATGAAGCGCTAACGAAGGATGAATTGTATGATTTACTTCAGCTTCGCATTGAAGTGTTTGTGATTGAACAAGAATGTCCTTACCAAGATGCAGATGGGAAAGACCAGAATAGCATTCATGTGTGGACGAACAATGCAGAAGGTCAACCCATCGCTTATTTGCGCATTGTAGCGCCAGGTGGGAGCTACGCTGAGCCTTCCATTGGTAGAGTTGTCACGAAAGAAACCAACCGAAAAGGCGGATTGGGTAGGGAACTAATGAACCAAGGTATTGCTGAATGTCTTGAAGTATACCCTGACCAAACCATTCGCATTTCGGCCCAAGAATACTTGCTGGGTTTTTATACAAGTTTGGGATTCGAACAAGTGGGAGAGATGTACCTTGAAGATGATATTCCGCACCTTGAAATGATCCTTCTGTAGGTGCAGACTGCTGTCTGTTCTTGAACGATGTGCGCCCATTAGACACCCACCCCAGTTAGATAAATTCCATGACACCAGAAACCACCCGTTTACTTGAATCGCTCATCTCCAATCGCAAAGCAATGCTTGCTGAGCTGGGAACATGGAGTGAAGAAGCGCTGAAGTTCAAGCCTGAAGCCGCTTGGAATGCGCTTCAAGTGGTAGACCACATTATCAACTCTGAAAAGGGAACGTTGGGGTACATGATGAAGAAGACCATGTCCCCTGCAAGTGAGCTTCCCACACTGGAAGGATCGAACACAGTAGCGGCTGAAAAACTGAATGATGCTCTGAAGTCAGATAGTAAATGGAAAGCTCCAGCTATTCTTCCAGACCCATCAGATGCGCGTTCGCTCTCAGAACATGCTGTCTATTGGGAAGGACTGCAGTATCAGATTCAGCAATTTTCTGAAGCCTTAGATGATTCTTACACTGAGAAACTAATTTTCAAGCACCCGTATGCTGGTAGGATTGATTTGGATCAGACGGTTGCCTTTTTGGCTAACCACATTGAGCACCATATGTACCAGATTCAGCGCATCAAGTTAGATTTACCTAAGTAATTTTTTCTTCAACTTGCTTTGTTCTGAGCAAGCCGTTACAAAACAAAGGCGGGGGCGGGCGGGTCCCTCTCGCAAGCTGATAGATTTAAGAATGGAGCTATTCAGCACAGCCAGAATAAGCGTTTACAAACCCATTTCTACCATCTGTGAATTAGTCGATCAATAAAAACGATTTTCCCTTTGAAGGTAAGCATGAGATCTAGTTCTTCGCTCTGCTTGGATGGCAGGCGGGGGCGGGCGGGTCCCTCGCGCAAGCTGTTAGATTCAGGAATCGAGCTATTCAGCACAGCCAGAATAAGCGTTTACAAACCCATTTCTACCATCTGTGAATTAGTCGATCAAAAAAACCGATTACCCCTTTGAAGGTAAGCATGAGATCTAGTTCTTCGCTCTGCTTGGATGGCAGGCGGGGGCGGGCGGGTCCCTCGTGAAAAGAAAAACACTCACATGACAATGTGCGTCTATCAGGTCTTACAATACCTATCTATCAGGTCTTATGCTACCTACCCGCCTGCCTGCCTACCTACCAATCATCCTACCTGCCTACTTACTAGATCTTATACTTCCTGCTTTTCAAGCCCCATCATCTCATCAATCCGTACTTTCCGCCGGCACAAATCTATACTCACACAGCTATAAACCGACTTGCTAATTGATTACAAACCGTTTGGTCTCTAGCTTTCCTCCGCTGGTCATTCGAACTAAATAAATGCCTGTTGGAAGTGGCCTGAGCACAATGCTGCTTTGACTTGACTGGCCCGGCAATCCCACCAGGTACTCTTGCAATAGGCGCCCTTCCAGACTGAATACTTCAAGTCTTGTATGGGTGTTTTCTAATGATTTTACTGACACTGTAACAGGGCCATTTGACGGATTAGGAGTGACTTTGAGTCGAGTTGTGCTTTCCTGCTCATAGGTGTTATTGCTCTCTTGTTCAGTAAAGCCATTCTCTATTGGTGCATCTGAGCAAAGTGTTTCGAAATTAGTAGCATTGCCCAAATTGAATGGAAATGTCAGCTCTTCTGACACGATTCCTTCAGCTCTTAATTCCAAGCCAACATTTCCAATATTCAGTTCAACTTCTGCGGCCATGAATTGTCCATCGTAGAATCCATTGCAACCGCACTTAAAACTGTTATCCAATCTAACAGCATAAGCACTTCCAAAGCCTTCGCCAAAAGACCTGGTTGTTCCAACTAGAACAAGTCCGTCATCCTCGGTTTTAACTGCATCAAATGCCACATCTTTTTCATCACCACCAAAAGAGAACGTATATTTCACGTCGCCATGTTCAGTAACATAAGTGACCATGTAATCAAGACCTCCTGCCCCAAAACTGGCCGTTGCCCCAATAATGGCATACATGTTATTTTCTACATGTGTGATGTCCAATGAATGATCACTTGATCCAGCACCAATGGATTTAGCGAAAATAATTTCGCCCTCATTGGTCATTCTTATGAGTAGAATATCATTGAAACCCTGTCCTTCGCTGTTCGTGTCACTTGTCATCAAGAGGTCTCCGTTGGCAGCAATAATGATGTCAGAGGCTATTTCGTTTGCTGATAAACCATATGATTTGGTGAAAAGCAACTCACCTTCACTGTCTAACTTCAATAAAATAGGGTCATAACCTGAGGAGGTTGAAGTGCTATGGTGTCCCCAGATATAAACATTTCCATCACTATCGCTCGTAATTCCTCTTGGCGCTTCATATTCTGGTCCGCCATAAACTTTGTACCATTCAATCTCCCCTTCGCTGGTTCCTTTTAGTGCGAAAATATCAAAGCTTCCTTCAGGACTGAAGCTAGTTGTAATGCCGGTAATCAGAAAACCATCGTCGTCTGTTAATTCCATTGCATAAGGAAGGTCTTGGTTGATTCCGTTCAAACCAATGCTCCAGTTCAATTCTCCTTCTGGAGTGAATTCACCTATGAAAGTATCTGTGTTTCCCAGTGGATTCCACGATTGAGAAGACCCCGTAAACAGATAATTTCCATTGCTTTTTTGAATAATTGCATCAAGGCTTTCGTTCATTTCCCCACCAAAAGTGGCATTCCATAACGTGTCTCCAAATTGATTGGTACGAATGAAAAATGCGTCATTTGAGCCTGATCCAACGCCTGATGAAAATCCGCCTAAAATGAACCCGTTATCTGGTGCGTTTGCCACGCTTGTGAAGGTGTCTACACTGGGGGTTGAAAAGACTTGTTGAAATTGCTGTGCTACCAGTCCTGTTGACCAAATGAGCGCAACAAGTGAGAAAAGAGTTTTTTGCATTGTTTAAAGTTTGAACGGTTAGATTCGTTGCTTAGGTGAACAACTTATATTGAATACGCCCGTGTTACTGCCATGTCTGTGGGCCCCTTACTGATGGCGTAGTCAGTTTTTAACCCTCAAATTTGTAGGTGCTTTCTGAAGGGCCGAAACTCCTTATATTTGGGCCATGCAAAAGTTGAGTGTTTCTATTGTAATACCCTGTTTGAATGAATTAGCATACATTGAAAAATGTGTTCGCTCTACTCAAGAACAGACTTATAAAGAAGCGCCCATTTCAGTGTTTGTAGTGGACGGTTTGAGCACAGATGGTACCCGGGAAATAGTGAAACAACTTTCTACTGAATATCCCTCCGTTAACCTCATTGATAATCCTGATAGATTTACGCCCAAAGCGCTTAACCTCGGAATTGAAGCGTCTTCAACTGATGTGGTCATTATTCTTGGAGCGCATGCAGAGATTGCGCCTGATTTTGTAGAACGAAATGTGGCACATTTGAAGGCTGATAAGCGCATCGGATGCGCTGGTGGGGTCATTCGAAATGTTTATGAAAATGAGACCGCTGAAGTTATTGGATTGGCCATGAGTTCTCCTTTTGGTGTGGGCAATGCCCGTTTTCGAACAGGAGGAAAAAAGGGACCCGTTGACACTGTTGCCTTCGGAGCCTATCGCAGAGAAGCGCTCAATGAAATCGGACTGTTTGATCTAGATTTGGTGCGAAACCAAGATGATGAATTAAATTACAGGCTTACTAAGGCTGGGTGGAAGATCTTTTTTGATCCAGAAATCAAATCTGAATACTACGTAAGGTCTAGCTATGCAAGGCTTTTTAAACAATATAGACAATACGGATATTGGAAGGTTTACGTCAATAAAAAGCACAATGCTGTGACCTCTGTCAGACAACTAATTCCTTTCTTTTTCGTTGCTTACATGGCTTTAGCATTGGTCGTTGCTTTTATTCCTTCTATCGGATTGAGTCCTGTTGTTTTGGGTGCCTTTTTATGGTTCCTCGCAGGTATTACAGCAACAATTCTTGTCAAAACACCTTCGTCAAAGTATTCGGGTGTTTTATTTACCTTTTTGATACTTCATGCAAGCTACGGCATTGGTTATGGACAAGGTATTTGGCAGTTTCTTATTTTAGGCAAATCTCCTTCGAAAGCAGGAAAAAAATTAACAAGGTAAAAGGTGGAACACACTTGGCAATCACGCGCACTCTCTATTCATGGTTTTTTGACCATGCTTCTTGCGTTTCTGCTTCCCGTAAGTAAAAAGTTGGTGCCTCCTGTAATTGTGCTTTGGGCCCTTACTTCTTTCTTTTTGTTCCGAAGCGCAAATGCGAAATTGGGGTGGAAGGAATTGTTGCCGCTCTTGGCCTATTATTTCTGTAATGTAGTGTGGATTATTGGGAGCGAAGACAAAGACGCTGCGTACTTCTCGCTGGAGGTGAAGGCGTCTTTGCTGGTGTTTCCTGCAATTTGGTTGTTCGTCCCGCAGTTTGAATTGAGAAGAAGATTGGATGTGCTATTGGCGTTCATTTGGGGCTGCATTGGGTTTGCCCTCTTCAGCTTGTTAAGAGCATTGTGGTTCTATCTAATAGATCCAGAGGTTGGAATGTTTGGCTCTCATTTTTTAGGGAAGTGGCTGAATTTTCGAATAGGAGATATTGGAGTATTCTATTATGCGGAACTAGGCTGGTATTTTCACCCTACCTACCTCGCTACTTATGAGGCCTTTGCTTTGGTCGTTTTAGGACGAATGTACTCCCGAAAGGTATTCGCTCTTGGGAAACCTTGGGTCCATCATTTGACTGCTGCTTTGCTTATCATTCACATTGGACTTTTATCTTCTAGAGCCGGTTACCTATGCGCCCTGTTGGCTCTTCTTCTAGTGGCGATGTTGCAATTCAAACGAAAGCGCACCAAAGAAGCCATTGCTTACCTCATTTTAGGGATATCACTGCTCGCATCGGTGGTGCTCTTTTCTCCCACATCGCAAAAAAGACTGGAGGAAGCTGTAAGACCAAAGACTACTGATGTCATTTCTGATAATGCTGAAGTGAGTGTGAAAGCTTCAAGCAGCACCTCAGGAAGAATGGTGGCCTGGAAAACGGCTGTAGAGGTTCTTATAGATCATCCACTCGGAGTGGGAACTGGTGACGTTGAAAATGAGCTCATGATTCGCTATGAGTTGGCTGGTGAAGATTACGCTGCGCGAAAACACATGAATCCGCACAATCAATTCTTACAAGCAGGCGTAGCTTTTGGCTGGCCTGGTATATTTACCTTGTGCCTCGTCTTCCTCATGGGCTTTCTGCTCGCTTTGAAAAGAAAAGATTTTCTATTTCTTAGTTTTTTACTTCTACTGGGCTTAAATATGCTCTTTGAATCCTTTTTAGAAGTGCAATCTGGTGTGGTGTTCATTGCTTTTTTCTTTACCTTTTTCGTGAAAAGCCCAACACACAAAACGTATGCTTAGTATTTTGATAGCAGTAATCATTGCCAGACAATACCTTGCAGCAGCAGCAACTTTTAGGAAGAACAAATGGCTCTGGGGCTCTATTGGTGTCGCTGTTTTTATTGGAACACATTTGATCTTGGTATTGGTTTTAGGCCTTTTTATGGCCGTGAAAGGGACAGAAGAAATCCAAGGAGAATTTATTTGGGACATCGCAGGAATGGTCGCCGGATTTGGAATTGCTTATGGCGTTCTAGAGTTGATGAAAAGGAATGCGAGAAAGGAGAAAACCAGTCATAATCAAGACCTCCTTGATCAGTTTGATGAAGCGGAATGATCAAACAAGCACTAACGTCCTCTGCGTTTTTTGATTTCGAAACGCCCGTTGTTCAACAATTTTTAAGAAGCAGTGAGGCCAAGAGCACAGAGGAGCTCATGCTCAAGCTCTACCTCCGCGTGCGAGATGAAATAAAGTATGATCCGTTTGCCATTTCATTTGATCAAAATGATCTGAAAGCCAGCAGGGTCATTGAGCAAGGATACGGACATTGTATCCACAAATCAGTTTTGTTGATTGCCGCCGCTAGGGCCATTGGAGTTCCAGCCAAGTTGGGCTTGGCAAGAGTTCGGAATCACATGGGGACATCAAGACTAGAGAAAATACTGCAGACTGACGTGCTGAATCCTCACGGGTACGTTGAGTTATTTATGCACGGTAAATGGGTGAAATGTACCCCTGCCTTCAATAAAGAGCTGTGCGAACGATTGGGTGTTCAGCCTTTGCCGTTTGACGGATATATAGACAGCATTTTCCAGCAATTTGATCGCCAAGAAGAAGGGTTCATGGAGTACCTTCAAGATCACGGACAGTTTAACAACGTTCCTGTTGCTTTTCTCAAAGAACAAATGCTGCTAGATTATCCTCATCTATTTAATGAAGAAGGTACCTTTTTAAAAGAGCTATTGGGCTAATTAAGCCTCTTGCACCTCTGCCTCTTTCTTAGACTTCGCATAAGTGCTTGCAGCTTTTACAAAAGCGGTAAAAAGCGGGTGTGGTGCAGCAACTGTACTTTTATATTCAGGGTGAAATTGTGCAGCAACAAAATAATCATTGGCCGGTATTTCAACAATTTCAACCAATCCGCTATCAGGATTTGTACCCGTTGAGATCATTCCTGCTTTTTCAAACTCCGCTAAGTAATCATTGTTGAACTCAAAGCGATGACGGTGCCTTTCTTCCACTTCTTGCACGCCATAAGCCTTGTGTGCCAGGGAACCTTTAGCAAGCTCACATTCGTATGAGCCAAGTCGCATTGTGCCACCTAAATTGGTGATTGACTTTTGCTCAGCCATCAAGCTTATCACAGGAAATGGAGTGTATTCTTTGATCTCAGTAGAATGCGCATCTTTCATATCAAGCACATTGCGGGCGAATTCAATCACAGCACATTGCATGCCTAAACAGATGCCGAAGAAAGGAATGTTGTTTTCACGCACATACTGAATGGCTTCAATCTTCCCGTCAATACCTCTAGAACCAAACCCTGGAGCAACTAAAACGCCATCAAGATCTGCTAAAAGGGTTGCCACATTTCGCTCATTGATAGACTCACTGTGGATCCATTCAATGTTTACTTTTACTTCGTTCTCAGCTCCAGCATGAATGAATGATTCAGCAATGGATTTATAACTGTCTTTCAACTCAACATACTTTCCAACAAGTCCAATGCGCACTTCGTGCTTTGGATTCTTATGGCGATCTAAAAACTGCATCCACTTTTTCAAGTCGGGCTTTTTCTTAGATTTCATCCCAAGCTTTTCAAGCACCACTTCGTCAAACTTTTCTTCAAGCATGAGCAATGGGACATCATAGATTGTGCTTGCATCGATGCTTTGAATAACGGCATTGAATTTAACATTGCAGAAACGTGCAACTTTCGTTCTGATTGCTGAGCTTAATTCATGCTCTGTTCTGCATACAAGAATGTCTGGTTGAACACCAAACTCCAAAAGCTGCTTTACAGAGTGTTGAGTAGGTTTCGTTTTCAATTCACCTGCCGCTTTGAGATAAGGGATCAGGGTGAGGTGCACTACAAGAACATCATTGGGTTTTTCCCACTTCATTTGACGCACCGCCTCAATGTATGGAAGTGACTCAATATCGCCAACCGTTCCGCCAATTTCCGTGATCACAACATCAAAGTGGCTCTTCGACCCAAGGATCTGAACACAACGTTTGATTTCGTCTGTAATGTGAGGAACAATTTGAACCGTTTTCCCAAGGTATTCCCCTTTTCGCTCTTTGTTAATCACAGATTGATAAATCCTACCGGTGGTAACATTGTTTGCCTGTGAGGTCTGAACGTTCAAAAAGCGCTCATAATGACCAAGATCCAGATCTGTTTCTGCTCCATCATCCGTTACAAAACATTCTCCATGCTCATAAGGATTCAGGGTTCCTGGATCCACATTTATGTAAGGGTCAAGCTTTTGGATGGTCACTCGGAAGCCCCTACTTTGTAGAAGTTTGGCGAGTGAGGCAGAGATAATTCCTTTTCCAAGGCTGGAGGTTACACCTCCTGTAACGAAAACGTACTTTGTAGATTGATTCATTGTCCCGTATATTCAGCAATACGGGAAACAAAATTAAGTAAATGTGATGGGCTGTGAAGACCTTTTCGGAAAAAAGATTCAGTGTGTTGAAATCTATTTCATTCTCCGTCTAAATTCCGCGTCAATGACTGAACGATTTTAAATTTGCTCAGGAACTCTCCTGCCACAATTCGAATGAGGGTATAAGCGGGAATAGCAATGATCATACCCCCAATGCCTCCTAAAGCGCCAGCCAACGAAATCACAATGAAAATTTCAAGCGGATGGGCATGAACGGAATTCGAAAAGATGTAAGGTTGGAAGATGAAGTTATCTAGCAATTGAATGGTAGCAAACACAGCTACAATCTTCAGTAATTTTGGAGTGAGCTCCGGTTGTAGATCAATAGATAAATTAGAAGTGATGGCAATGAGTATCGCTATTACCGCCCCAATGATAGGACCTATATATGGGATTAAGTTAAATAGTCCTGCCAAAAAACCAATCAGAAAAGCATTCTTAACCCCAATGATTGAGAGTCCTAAAGTCACCAATAAGGTAACAATGGATACCTGAATAAGCAGCCCTAAAAAGTACCGGGTTAACAGCAATCTAGAACTGTGCATGATGTTCTTCATCCTGTCCATGTGCTTGTCTGGCGAAATGGTCATGACTATGCGGTCAAATAAATGCCCATCTCGAAGGAAGAAGAAAGACATGAATAGGATAGAGAAGAAGGAAATCAAAGCGTTCCCTAAAAACCCGAAAATGTTATTGAATACTTGCTGTAAGTCACCAAAGCTGATAAATTGTTTGATCTGATCAACGATGAAAATCTCATTGCTTCGGTTATCTCCACTCAGGTTAAACCCAGAGAGATTGTCCATAATCCCGTTGTAACGGATCTCAATGTTGCTGGCCAGCGCATTCACATCAATGGCATTCAACGTGCTGGCCTCTTTTGCAATCAGGGGTGCTAATACATTTAAAAAAGCATAAATCAATCCGAGAAATGTGATAATCGTTAATCCAGCGGCTAAGGAAGAAGGCATGTACTTCGTTCCAAACTTAACCTTCTTGAGCAATTGAACCAAAGGAGCGCCAATGATAGAAATCACAACAGAAATAATCAGATAAATCACTACGTTTTGGAAGTACCATAAAGCAAAACCAAGTACGACCAATCCCAGTAAACCCGCTATGTAACGTAAATTGGGACTCACGATTTTATAGTGTGCCGCTTTGGGTAGTCATTGTATGCCAGTGTTCCACAGCCGTTTCCGGCATGTTTCCAGCTTTCAATGTCTAACTCTACGCACGACACTCCATTGGTAGGCATCTGCACCATTTCGCCACTGAGATAGTCAATCAGGTATGACATTCCCGGATTGTGACCAAAGATGAGGACCGTTTCCCATTCATCATCGAACCGATTAACTACTTCAATGAGCCTTGATAAAGGTGCTTCGTAAATCTCCTCTTTGAGTGCTATTTCAGAATGTGGAATCTGCAACGCATCTGCATAATGACCGGCGGTTGTTTTGCATCGCAATGCAGAAGAACTAACAATTTTATCAGGACGCTGCTCTGTGTCACAATACCTTTTCGCCATAAATGGAGCATCTGAAGTTCCACGTTGGTTCAATGGGCGATCAAAATCGCTCATGTTCGCATCACTCCATGCAGACTTCGCATGTCTTACAATAATGAGTTTTCTTTTCATTGATTCGAAGGTAAGCAATCTCAATCATCAGTTCTACTTTGTAAGCCATCTAATCGTTAACCGTAAATTTCTTGGTTCCATAGGACCGAAGGCATATGAGGTGTCAAAATCATCTGAAAAAGGTTCACTTGGATTAATAAGCGGAGTGTCCTGCGTGTAATTCAGCAAATTTCGAACTCCAATTTCGAACTCCCAATTGGATTTGATTGGCTGACTGAACATCAGGTGCTGCAAGCTGAACCAGTCACTTTGAGTAGGACGTTCAAATGGAGCGCTGAACTCAGGCAAGCGCATTGGTCCGTAAAGGAGCGCATTCCAAGAAACCTTGGTATTCGTTTTCTTCCATTTGTAACTGAAGCGTGCGGTGCTCATGGTTTGCGGTGTGAAGAATTGTAACTCCTTAACATCACCATTCCTTTCAAAAGATTCAAGAAATGTGGTACCTACGGCGAAATTCCATCCTGCATTATGAGTAAAGTTTGCACTCAAAGAAGCACCTTGAGAAACACCATGTCCTGATAGGTTTGAATAAACAATGGCGTCATCTATTGCATTGTAATCAGGCAATATTTTATTCGTGAAATAGGTGTGAAATAAGTCGAAATCAATGGCTCCATAACCATTAGCACCTACGAATGAGTGTCTAAGGTTTGCACTGTAGCTGTATGAGATTTCAGGTTTGAGCTCTTCTGAGATAACAATCTCTCTTGCGCCAGACAACGCAGCATGGTCTTCAGTAATCAAATTGACTTCTCGAAATCCCTTTCCAGCACTCAAACGAACCGTGGTTTGGTCATTTACATTCCATTGTGCGTTCAGTCTGGGAGCTGCAATAGCACCATGGAACGGATTTAAATCTACACGAAAGCCTGGCTGTATTCTGAATCTGTTGCTGATGCGCCACAAATCTTGAATGAAAATGCCTGGTTGATATGTGATCCCTTTTTGAAGCACTGAGGTATTGTCATTGTAGCGTTCAATCCGCTGGGTTGTGCCGATTGTTATGTCGTGGCCCCCCTTCACTTTATGCCAGTAAAGGTTAGCGAAGAAAATTTGATGCTCAGCCGTAAAGTGAGTGGTGCCGTAATAGCTGTCTTGAACATGGTTGCTGATGGACCAATCTGTCTGCCAAACTTTGTGTTTACCAGGTGTAGCAGACCCAAGCACTTCAAAACGATTGGTTTTGATGAATTCGCCATAGACTTCATCTTGTCCCAAATGTTGATCTTGATCAAAATCAAGTTCGCCCCCAAAACGATCTTCGTAAAAAACCCGTGTTGCGATGTTTAATCTTCCGCCTTGGTCATTTCGGTGCTGCCATTTTGAGAAAAGACTAGCTTGATTGAGTGTAGGAATGTCAGTAAAACCATCGTTATTCCTGTCAAAGCGCATACTGTTTTGCTGAACATCTGCGCTGATTAACAATCCGTTATTTTCATTCAACGGGATATTGACGGCCAATTCTGTTTGTGACTGAAGGAGTGTGCTTGAGCTGATACTTGCACTTGCACTGAACTGTTCGGTTGTTTGTTTCGTGATCACATTGATGACGCCTCCCATGGCCTCTGAACCGTACAAAGCAGAAGCAGGTCCTTTGATGATTTCAATTTGTTCAATAATAGAGGTAGGAATGCCACTTAATCCATAAATAGAAGCCAAGGCTCCAACAACGGGCATGCCATCAATGAGTATTAAGGTATAAGCGCCTTCAATGCCATTGATGTGTATGTCTGAAGTAACGCAAACGCCACATGCAACCACTTCCTGAATCCCGTTTTGAAATTTGATGCTTTCTGTTAAAGTTGATACGGGAATTTCTCTGAGGAGCTGAGCGCTCATGACCTCAATTTTGGTAGGCATGTCGCGGATTGACATCTGTGAGAGTGACCCCGAAATGACGGCTTCTTCCAATGAAATGGCTGCTTCCTTCAACCTAATTCGAACATTACTAGAAGTGGCCATAATTGAAACAGACTTTGATTCAAAGCCAATGGCACTAATTTGTAGGAGAATTTTGCCTTCTAGCGGCTGCGTGTATTCAAAGTAACCCTCACTATTCGCGCTAACTTGAAATTCATCACATACTATTGTGGCATAAGCTACAGGTTTTCCTTCCCAAGAAATTTCGCCGCTTACTTGGGCACTTCCACTAAAATAGACCAATACGAATAATAGTACTAGACCAATGTTTTTTAATCCTTGCGTTTTTAGTTGTCTCATTTAAAATTTAGGCGAATCTAAAAAACATATTGCACGAATAAAAACGTTTATAATAAAAATGTTAATTTTGATGAACGAAACAAAAACGGAATGTTGTGGCAAGTCAAACGGTAGAGAATTATTTAAAATGCATATATACGCTTCAAACGAAGGTAGATGGTGTAGTAGCTACAAATGCGATCGCAGAACGACTTGAAACAAAAGCTTCTTCCGTAACAGATATGTTGAAGAAGCTGAAAGCGAAAGGCTTAGTTGAATACGAAAAGTACCAGGGAGCGCGTCTGTCAGCTGAAGGGAAAAGACTGGCAGTAGACATCATTCGGAGACATCGTCTGTGGGAAGTCTTTTTGACGAAAGAACTCAATTTTTCTTGGGATGAAGTCCATGAAATTGCAGAGGAATTAGAGCATGTTGAGTCAAAAGAATTAATCATCAGATTAGATAATTACTTGGGGAACCCGAAGTATGATCCCCATGGAGATCCTATTCCTGATGAACATGGAAACCTCAGAGATGAACGTGTGAAGTGCGCCTTGAGTAATTTGAAGGTCTCAGAAAAAGGCATTGTCATTGGAGTTGAAGAATCTTCAGTCGATTTTCTTCAATACCTAGATTCCATAAAATTGACGTTGGGAACGGAAGTCGAGATTTTGGAACGTTTTCCTTTTGACCAAAGTGTGAAAATCGGTATTCAAGGGCAACAACTCCAAGTGTCGAAAATGGTTGCTAAAAACCTTATTGTCAAACCAGTTCTTTGAACGCAATTACAGATTTCTTTTTAGGCTTGCATCCAGTTATGGCAGCATTAGTGGCCACACTTTTTACGTGGTTTATGACGGCTGCTGGAGCGTCTTTGGTCTTTGCTTTCAAAACCATGAAGCGAAAGATGTTAGACGGCATGCTTGGTTTCACCGGAGGGGTAATGGTAGCAGCCAGCTTTTGGTCTCTATTGGCTCCTGCCATAGAAATGAGTGATGGCGAAGGGTTTGTTAAAGCAATGCCGGCGGCTATTGGTTTTCTTACAGGTGCGCTCTTTCTTTTTGGATTGGATAAATTTCTTCCGCACCTCCACATCAATTTTAGTAGAGAAGAGGCTGAAGGGGTTGAAACAAATTGGCACAAAACTACGCTGCTTGTCTTGGCCATTACACTGCACAACATCCCCGAAGGGCTGGCAGTTGGTGTCTTGTTTGGTGCCGTTGCTGAAGGATATGAAGGTGCATCTATTGGAGCCGCCGTTGCGCTGGCAATTGGAATTGGAATTCAAAACTTCCCTGAAGGATTTGCCGTGAGTATGCCTCTGAGAAGGCAAGGAGTTTCAAGGGCGAAATCGTTCTGGTATGGACAGCTTTCTGCTGTGGTAGAGCCTGTTGCAGGTGTGTTAGGTGCGCTATTGGTTATTCAAATAGAACCCATCTTACCTTACGCTTTGGCTTTTGCTGCTGGTGCAATGATTTATGTGGTCGTTGAAGAGGTAATTCCTGAGACGCAAAGAGATAAATATACAGACATTGCCACGCTCGGATTTATAGGCGGCTTTATAGTTATGATGCTACTTGACGTAGGCCTGGGCTAGGCAATGAGCGCAGGAAGATCAATTCCTCCAAAATCACCTGAACTCATGAGCAACCACACTGCGTTTTCTTTGCTTTGTTCTGATAGAAATTGCGCTACTTCTGCGTGACTCGTTAAAACAATCAGGTCTTCTCTATTGAAGGCACTTTTGACATCTTCAACGGTGATCATTGGTAATTTTTTATGTTCCACAACACGTGGGTCGAAATAGACTAGCGCCTTGTCTGCCGCATCCATAGATCCTTCATATTGGTACAAGAACTCTTTATTCAAACTGCTGAATGTATGAAGTTCCATGCATGCTACGAGTGTGCGTTCCGGAAATTGCTCTTTTGTAGCACTGGTCGTTGCCTGTAGCTTTGAAGGCGCATGTGCGAAGTCGCGGTAAGCAACAAACCCTTTGCGTTCTGTGAGTTTTTCTAGCCTTCGCGAAGCTCCAGTAAACGATTGAATAGCACCATAGAATTGTTCTGAGGACACGTCAATTTGTTCGCAGGCAACGCGCGCAGCCTCCATATTCATTAAATTGTGCTGACCGAAAATTTGCAAAGGAATAGTTCCGTGTGCTGTTTGAAGTGTGGTGACCCCATCAGCAATTACATGCGCAGGCACCCCATAAGCGATCTTCTTAAGTGAAGTAAATTCATTCGCCAGTTTTTTAACCTCTGGATCTGCCTCACAATAAATGAGCTTTCCTCCAATTTCTAGCTTTTGCACGAATATTCTGAATTGATCTACATAAAAATCGAATGTGGGGAAAACATTCATGTGGTCCCACGCAATGCCACTGATTACGGCCACATTTGGGGCGTACAAGTGAAACTTCGGCCTGCGATCTACTGGAGATGAGAGGTATTCATCACCTTCAAATACCGCAATATCAGTGCTTTCTTGAAGACTTACGCTGTTTTTCAATCCGTCTAGAATGGCTCCAACCATGAAGTCAGTTTCAATGTTCAATTCGTTAAGAACATGTAGAATCATGGCGGTGATGGTTGTTTTGCCATGACTTCCGCCAATCACTATTCGGGTCTTCTCTTTTGTTTGTTCGAACAAAAATTCTGGATAAGAGTATACAGGAATACCAAGTTTCGTTGCTTCCAGCAGTTCTGGATTGTCTTCCCTAGCATGCATGCCAAGTATGACCGCATCTAATTCTGTATGTATTTTGTTGGGATACCAACCAATGGCCGTGGGCAATAAACCTGCATCTTTCAGGCGTTTACGTGACGGTTCGAAGATTTCATCATCAGAACCAGTAACAAGGTATCCTTTATCGTTGAGGGCAAGTGCAAGGTTGTGCATTGCGCTTCCACCGATGGCTATAAAGTGAACATTCATACTACGAAGGAAAAACATTCAAGAAAGACAATGACCCGAATTTGGAATAACAATCAACAACGCCCAGTCAATATGACCGCTAACCACATTTCTGTGTCACTGGAACAATTTCACCTTGTATCTTTGTAAGCAATGACAAGAACAGCAAAAATGTTTTTAGGTGTCATCACATTACTACCGTATGTGCTGCTTGTGCTGTATATATTGTCTTTCTTTAAGGGGATTATAGACATATCTTCTCAGGCTCCTGCTGATGCCGCTAGTCCGGCTGTGTTTCTCCTGTCTATGGGGCTCAGTGCTGTTACATTATTACTCCTAATCCTCTTGAGTATTGGTCTGTTCATCTTCTACTTAGTTCATACATTGAACAATCCGAGGTTAGACAAAAATCAAAAAATTATCTGGGCTATTTTACTAGTCACATCTAGTCATCTTGGAAATTTGATTTACTGGTTCTTTCAAATTTGGCGCGAAGAAGATGACAGATTGGATCATGACTATTCCAGTTGAACCGTTCACAATCGCTATTTTTCCGCTTTCACAAACGTCCTTTGAAAAAGTAAGGGTTTTCATCATCTTGCAGCATTATTGATCTTATTATGAACTCTTTTGTGCAAAACTTCAAATTGGGAATCAGCACCTACTTCAGGAGCTTCGGTTTTATTGTGAAAAACAAGATGATGCACTTTTACTTGTATCCGCTTGCCTTCGTTATTCTGTTCAGCGTGGGCGCAGCTGCAGGAATAGGTGCACTCAATGACTTAATTACTGATTGGGTGAATGGATACATTCAGGTAGAAGAATTACCGGGAGCTGATGTGTGGGATAAGACATTAAATTTCTTGAAGAGCATGGCAACCTATGCCATTAATTTCATTGTTTGGCTCAGCCTAATCATTGTTTTTCACAAGCTCAATAAGTATTTGGTACTGATCGTAATGTCTCCAGTTATGTCAATCATTTCTGAGCGCACAGACGAAATCATTACTGGGAAGAACTATCCATTTGATTGGAGGCAGCTCCTAAAAGACGTTTGGCGCGGTGTGCTCATTGCCCTGCGCAATCTGTTCTTTGAAATGTCCATTACCATCTTACTGCTGGGTTTAAATTTGGCAATCACAGCATTTCTGCCTTTTCTTAGCATCATCACCACACCGCTGGTGGCAATAGCGCTCTTCTTCATAGGTGCATACTACTATGGGTTCTCAACAATGGACTACACAAATGAACGTTACAGGTTGTCAACTGGTGAAAGTGTGCGTTACATTCGGAAAAACAAAGGCTTAGCGGTTTCAAATGGATCTATCTTTGCACTTTGGCTGGCTATTCCTGTGCTAGGAACATACATAGGTACAGTTTTCGCCCCAGTCACTTGCACTGTAGGAGCAACACTTAGTATGTTGGAAAAAGGAGATTTAAGTCCCAAGTCAGAAGAACTGGTAACCAAGTAAATTGGTGAAATTCAAGGGGTTTTAGCGAAGAACAATCAATTTAGTTTTAATGCTCAAGGTCTCCAGCTGAACTTGTACAATGTAGTTTCCTATTGGAAGGAGCTCTACAGAAACAGGCTGACCAGTGTAGGTTTGATTCAAAACGATACGGCCTGTCATATCAAAAACCGTGACCTCTTGAACAGCTTCGGTATTGCCATTTACAATGTTGAATGAAACGACAGCCGGATTGGGGAAGACAGCAACATTTGATTCAAATTGTTGCGTATTCACCTCACCAAATTTGAAGAATGTTCCGTCCAGAAAAGAAATGTCGTCATTGAAAGGGTTGAGGTGTTTTTTAAAATTTGACCAGCTGTTGCTAAATCGGGTGAAATGGTCTTGTCCTTCTTCAGTATCGCAAGCAGAATTGCCACCATGCATAGTACCAATGAGTCTATTGTTCTGATCAAAGAATCCAGCACCAGTGCTCCCAGAGGCTGTGCTTCCAGAAAACCATTCATTTACAGTCCAGACATCAATACCGCCCCAAATACTTGATAAAGGCGCAGTGTCATCATGGGTGTACTTTTTAATATTTCCTTTGGGGTGATGAACAGTATACACCTCTTGAGGAGTTACCCCAGAAGCATCCCATCCAGCATAATATACATTCCAGGATGGGTCTGGTCTTTTACTTAGCTCAAGCAAGAGCATTCCGCCATCGGCATCAACCTCTATCAGTTCTGCTCCACTAATGGAGTAATTGCCTTTATTTGCGATAGAAGGGAAACAATTTAAACTCTTAAGGTTGAACGTAAATAACCACGTATTAGGATCACCCTCAAGATTATGACTGCTCGTAACAAGGTAAGGCACACCATCAAAATTCGCATTATTTAAGAGTGTTCCAGTGCACCATCTTGTGCCGTCATCTACGGTAATAAGCACAGTAGATGACCCTACTTTATTGACTTCGAGGTTATCAAGACATTGCAAGTTTAGCATGCATTCAGTTGAATTCAAGTAGTCAGTTGATTCTGCAATAACATTTCTATAAGAGTGCGCTATTGTGCGGATTGAAATGTCCCCATCTTGCCTTACAGCATAGGGTTCATAGTATTCAATTAGCAAATCTTCTCCCATAATGGCAGAGGTGGTGAGCAGTCCTGAATCTTTGTTGTTCTCGTTTGTCAATGCCCCAATAACTTGAGTTCGATCTGGTGAGTAGAGGTAAAGGACACTTCCTTTCGGTAAGAAAAAATCGTCAAACGTTACGCTCAAGGCTTTAGCACCTTCTGAATGGATACCAAGAATCCAAATGCGATCACCATTTGGCAGGTTCGTCCATCTACCAGAATTAACAAGGTTAAGATCAACTACTTGTTTTTGCGCAAAACGGAGTGGGATATCTTTGTCTTCTGTTTCAATTACATCTTCCGCAAGCAGCGCATTCGCGTCAATATTTTCAAAGGAAATGATGTTAAGATTTTCAGTAAGGTCTTCCAGAAGGTCCCATGAAACGGGTTCTCCGGAGCGTGATACTTGTGCATTCAAAACCGTTACATCAAAGATGCAAAAAATGATCAATAGCAGGTATGAAGTTTTTTTAAGGAGCACTGTTTCAAAATGACATCTAAAAGTACACATTTAATATTGGATTCACAACTACTGATTTCATGTTCGTTTCATGTGTAAGTGTCTGAATTACAACAGGAAATATTGGTCTTATTAGGGTAATTTACCTTATTCTTAAAGGTGATTTTCACTTTTGCCTTTCCCCTCTATTCCTTTTCCGTTCATCAAAATTTCGACCGTTTGATACAGAAAAAAAAAGAATTTCACATGAGACGTAACATTCGTCTAACTAAATCGTCATTTAAGTGACTATGACCAGAGAAGAGTTTAGCGAGCATATTCTCCCTTTGAAAAACAAGGTGTTTAGATTGAGCATTTCTTACATGAAGTGTGAAGATCAAGCACGTGATGTTGTGCAAGACGTATTAATGCGTTTTTGGGAGAATAGAATGGCAGCAGATGCCATTCGCAAACCTGAGGCATGGTTGATGACAATGACGAGAAATCGATGTTTGGATTTGCTGAAACGAAAGGGCCGCAGGTACGACGAGATTTCAGCTGATTATTCGATTAGTGATTCTTCTTATACCCCAGATGTTGCTACTGAGCATGCTGAGAAAGTGAAGAAACTACGAGAAGTCATTAACAGTTTGCCAGATTCTCAACAGAAGGTGATACGTTTGCGTGATCTTGATGGTATGACATACCAAGAGATTGTAGACGAAACAGGAATGGATTTAAACCTGGTCAAAGTCACCATTTACCGTGCACGAAAAGCGGTGAAAAACACCATTGAGAAAATCTACGCTTATGGCTTGGAATGAAGATAATTTAAGAGTTCTGATTGATCGTTTCTGGGAGGGCGAAACTTCAATTGAAGAAGAAGCGCTGCTCCGAAGTCGGTTACAAGCTGAAGAACTACCTGAAGAATATGAAGGTGTAGCAGCCTATTTCGAATCACTTGAATCACCTGCCGAACTGGGAGATGACTTCGATGCGCAGATTCTTAGCTCAATCAAAGAAGAGACAAAAGTGCGCAAGCTCAATCCTCGGTGGTGGTTAGCGGCAGCAGCTATGTTCGTTACCCTCCTCAGTGGATATTGGTTCTTTCAACCAGATAATCAACAACTGGCAAGCGACGAATATACTCAAGCTGAAATTCAACAAGCGTGGGAACAAACGCAAATAGCGCTGAAGAAAATAGGAAGAGAGATCAATCAAGTGCAAGAAAAAACATTGAAAATAAAGAAGTTTAACGAAGCCAAAATGGCCATTCAATTCGGAAAATAATGAAGTATTTAATAACATTCATGGTAGCACTTATTGCTACAACGGGCTTCTCTCAAACTGCCATAGACAAGTATTTTGCGGACTTTGATAGTGATGATTCATTCACAAGCATCAGTATCTCTGGAAAGATGTTTCAGCTATTGACTCATATTGAAGGGGAAACCGATGATGAAAAGGAGATTCTTGAAACAGTTTCAAAACTGGAAGGCATGAAAATGCTTGTTAAGGAAAGAGTAGCTCCTGGTGAGGGAATGTACCGCAGCGCAATCAATCGGTTGGGTTCTGAATTTGAAGAACTCATGCGCGTTGAAGACAAAGAAGAAAACTTGATTTTCTTCATTCGTGAAACGAACGGACAAATTAGAGAACTCGTATTGATTGGCTCTGGAGAAGACGAACTCTTTATCATGAGCCTCATTGGCGACATTGATCTCAACCAGATTGCGAAAATTGGAAGAGCCATTGAAGTAGACGGATTTGAACACCTTGAGAAAATAGGAGACGCAAAATGAGGTACTTCATTCTTTTAATGATTGGCTGCGGGATTTCGTCCAATGTTTTAGCGCAGAGCAATGCGCTTCAAATCGAAATGGATGCTCTTCGCGAGGTCCAACAGGAATTTAGAGATGAGATCAATGAAGCCTATAATTCCGAGGGTGAAATCGATCCCAAATCCATTACTCCTCCTCCTTCTTTTACCAGAGGGTTTTTCTATCCTAGCGTCATCAGAACCCTTAACATTGGTCAGGAACCCATGATCAATGAGTTTTCAAAAACCATTGATTTATTGATCATTGGACGGTGTGATAACATGACTAGCTCTGATGAACTTGACTTCTTCAAACGGATGACTGCGCAATTGAAATTGGATGCGTATGAAGTGTGGATTGAAATGGAAGGGAATGAACGCGCTTCATTGCTCGTCAAAGAGAATGATGGCCTCATTACTTCATTCGTACTTATTTTTGACTCCATAGATTTAGGCGGATTAATGGTTCTTGATTATATGGGAGAAATGACACCTGAAATGCTGTTCGAATTGAAAAATGTGGATGTAGAGAAACTGACAAAGTCCCTTGATAATTCCATGCTTAAAAACTTTCTTGATTTATGAGTTCATCAATCGTCTTGGAGACAACCAACTTGACCAAACATTACGGGAAGATTAAAGCGGTGAGCGACATGAACCTCTCAATTAAAGAGGGGAGTGTGTTCGGGATTCTAGGTCCGAACGGCAGTGGGAAATCTACCACCCTCGGAATGGCCCTTGGGGTAACGAAACCTACCTCAGGCAGTTTCAAGTGGTTTGGTGGAGAAACAAATCACCATGTGCGAAAACAAATTGGAGCAATCTTAGAACGTCCGATCTTCTATCCTGCTTTTACAGCCGAAGAAAATCTCCGAATTACAGCCCAAATCAAACAAGTAGATCGCAGTAGAATTGATGATGTTCTGAAGTTGGTGGGGCTCTATGACCGACGTTCATCAAAATTTAAGACGTATTCGTTGGGGATGAAACAACGCTTGGCCATTGGTTCTGCAATGATCTCTGACCCCAAGGTCTTGATCCTAGATGAGCCAACAAATGGGTTGGACCCGCAAGGAATAGCAGAAATTAGAGGCATCATTTTAGACATCGCCAAAAAGGGGAAAACAATTGTTTTGGCCAGCCATTTATTGGATGAAGTTCAGAAGGTATGCAACGAGTTTTGTGTCCTTCGAAATGGAAAACTCATCTTTCAAGGCGCCGTTTCTGAAACAGGGAATTCTGCTCAACAAGAAGTTGAGTTTGGAACAGCAAACGGAAAGGGACTCGATTTCGCCAAAGAACTTGACTTTGTTGAAGTGATTGAGGTTTTGCATTCAGGTGTGATAAGAGCTCACTTAGATTCTGGCTTTTCTGCAGAAAAACTCAATGAAATAGCTCATTCAAAAGGCTTGGTTTTTAACCACCTGGTGGCTAGAAGTCAAACACTTGAAGAGAAGTTCTTAGAGATCTTGAAGAACGATGAAACGTTAAAGTCATGATGAGATTACTACGAATAGAGTTATTGAAACTCGCTCCAGCAAAGTACTTCTGGATTCTCATGATGATGTTCCTCGTGATCATGATGGCCATTCCGGTTACAACTGTGTTTTTAAGTGATTGGATTGTAGATTCTTTTCTGTCGGAAGTAGGTGTTGAACAGATCAATGTGCTATTCGATTTTAGCGATATCTGGCAAAACTTTACCTTCGTCTTTCAGTATTTTACCGTACTGCTCTCTAGTTTAGTGGTCATTAATGTGGCTCAAGAATTTAGTCTTTCAACCGCAAGACAACAGGTTATTGACGGACTGAGTAGGCGCGAGTTTTTCCAGGGAAAATTGCTTTTCATTGGAACAATGGCATTGGGGGTGACGCTTGTTGCTGCTGTTTTGTGTTTGGTCTTTGGGTACATGTATTCGTCGGTAACCGAGATGGATACTGTCCTGAGTCACATCCAATTTATACCAGCTTATTTCCTTCACCTCGTTCACGATTTTCTTTTCGCGATGTTCATTGCTTTGCTGATTCGAAGAACAGGTATTGGGGTGGTTGTTTTGATTTTTTACGGATGGATGGAGGCAATTCCTGAGGCTATTTTTCGCTACGGCTTAAAATGGGAATGGGTAGCAAACTTGCTTCCGAATGGAGCAACAAAGATTTTGATAGGGAATCCTTTTCCAAAGTTCATATTGCAACAAACTGATGTTTCAGTTCAGCCAATAGACTTGCTTATTTCACTGGGATACATAGGGTTTTGGTTGTTCATGAACCGCTGGTTGATCATGAAAAAGGACTTCTAATTCAGAAGAACTAACTTCGCCGAAGATTTGAAGAAAATGGGGAAGGCACTAGCTTTTGATTTCGGAGTAAAACGAACTGGATTGGCCATTACTGATGACCTTCAAATTATCGCGTCCCCCTTAGAAGGAGTTGAAACGAAGGTGTTGTGGGAAAAGCTGACGAAGCTCATAGAGACTGAACGTATTTCAGAATTTGTAGTGGGTGACCCATCGGTATTTGGTGAGACTCATAATAGTGAGCCCGTTAGGGCTTTTGTAACGAAACTTCAGAAAACCTATCCCGAAATTCCTATTCATCAAGTTGATGAGTCTTTTAGCTCTAGAGATGCGATGTCAGCAATGCTCCAAGGGGGGATGAAAAAAGCGAAACGCCAAGACAAGAAAAACCTAGACATGGTTTCAGCGGCGGTTATTCTTCAACGCTACCTCGAATCTAAATAGTTACCTCCCGCATTTATACTGCGTTAAATCACCTTTGTAATGAACGTTTTTTCCTTTCTTGGAATGCGCTTTGTAATTGAACCCCCTCTGAGAGACACATGAGGTAAGGGCCAAGGATAGCACAAATGATGCTAGCAGTGCCACTGAGAATGTCCTTGCTTTCATGTTCTTCTAACTCAAAAAGAGGCTTACTTATTGGCGCGCTCTCTAGTCAATTTTATAAACAGGCATCTGCGTAGATCCATTTCCACTGATGAGCTTGATGAGGTAGGTTCCTGCTGAAAGCGAAGAAAAATCAAGGGTGTTTATTACCCCGTTCATTGATCCATTTAGAATTAATTTCCCTGTAAGATCATATAGTTCAAAGTTTCCGTCAGCCGCATTTTGCAGACGGATGGTCAAAGTAGATTGAACCGGATTTGGATAAATAGTTACTGAAAGCTGATTCAGCTGTTCAACTGACATTCCACATTGTCCTGGTTCCCATTCAGTGATGCCGTTGTTGTAGTATGCAATGCATGAATTGCTATAGGTATTACCATCACATCCACATACCGGGTCAAAGATGGTAAAGCATAAAAAATCATCGTCTATGGCAGAAGCATCAGGACAAGAGCAAGGACCTTCAGTCCAGCTGGTAATTCCATTGTGGAGTTCAGCTTCGCAAGCGTTCCAATAGGTCTTATTGTCACATCCGCAAACGGGTTCGAAATCAATGCCGCATTGATAATTGATATCGATGAGGTCTGGATCTTCGCACGGCTCATTGCAAAGTGATTCGCACGCTTCAATGTCTTCAAAGAAGTAGGGCGAATAATCTATTCCGCCAACTTCCCAGCCGCATCCACTTACTGAAATGCATTCACCGTTGACCAAGGCGATTCCCATAGCCATGTCGCACTCTCCAAAATCAATATCAGCTAAATCCAAACAATCTTCTTCTGTGCATAAAGCGTTGCACTCAGCAAATGAAGTGAAAGAATAAGGCGAATAGTCAATTCCTCCAACTTCCCAGCCACAGCCAGAAATAGTAACACATTCACCTTCTACCACGGCAATTCCCATGACCATTTCGCACTCTCCAAAATCTATTCCTTCTAGCCCGAAGCAATCATCACCTGCTAAACAGGCATCGCATTCATCGAATGAAGTGAAAAAATAGGGCGAATAGTCAACTCCGCCAACTTCCCAACCGCATCCACTAACTGAAATACATGAACCGTTGACCAAGGCGATTCCCATAGCCATACCACAAAGGCCGAAATCAATTTCAGCTAAATCCAAACAATCTTCTTGTGTGCATGAGGCGTTGCATTCTGCGAATGAAGTGAAAGAATAAGGCGAATAGTCAATGCCCCCAACTTCCCAGCCACAGCC
>Ga0222686_1000133_pt1 | contig 31831 bp, 50 predicted proteins | sample AntAcemetage1159_FD_181400 | JGI IMG/M metagenome (GOLD analysis project Ga0222686, IMG submission 181400) | Saline water microbial communities from Ace Lake, Antarctica - #1159 | ecosystem: Environmental > Aquatic > Non-marine Saline and Alkaline > Saline | place: Antarctica: Ace Lake...
CTCAAGTGTAGCTCAAGAGCATGATCTTACGCTTTCAACTATTACTACAGGTCAACCTACAGTAGGTTCCTCAAGTGTAGCTCAAGAGCATGATCTTACGCTTTCAACTATTACTACAGGCCAACCTACAATAGGTTCTTCAAGTGTAGCTCAAGAGCATGATCTTACGCTTTCAGCTATTACTACAGGCCAACCTACAATAGGTTCTTCAAGTGTAGCTCAAGAGCATGATCTTACGCTTTCAGCTATTACTACAGGCCAACCTGCAGTAGGTTCCTCAAGTGTAACTCAAGAACATGATCTTACGCTTTCATCTATTACAACTGGCGCTCCTATTGTCCTTAGCATTACGATGTCAGAGCGTGAAACCCTTAATGCTGACCCTATTTCCACTGGAACCCCCTCGGTTGGTTCATCAAGCCTTGATCAAGATCACGACCTGTCGATTGATGGTATAACCACTGGTCAGCCTGTTTTAGGATCAGAGGTTTTAGTTCAGATACACAACCTGACAGCCAACAACATCAACACAGAGCCAGCTACTGTACAAGTATCAAGCATCGGTCAGAATCACGTTATTTCCATTGATGGTATAACCACTGGTCAACCTTCTGTCCCATCTATATCAGCGTTTGAAGATGAAACTTTAGTTGGCGATAATATAACCACTGGTCAGCCCTCTGTTTCCACTACAGTCATGGTTGAGACACACATCTTTGCTGGCGTAGGGATTACAACTGGCGTCCCTGTTGTTGGTCAATCTGCAATTAACGGGTCTGAAAGGCGAGTGGTATCAGTTACAGCTAATTCAGATAACATTGCTACATTATCTAAAGCAGAAAACACCGCTAAGTTTAACAATAGTCAAAATAGGGCAGCGTAATGGCATTTATAATTAAACAGAATGACACATCCCCCTCCCTTGAGGCAACACTGTCAGATGCTAATCTTGTCCCTGTGGACATTACCGCTGCTACTGTGATGCTTCATATGAAGGCTATTGGAGGAGTTGTAGTTCTTGATCAACAGATGACAATCACTAATTCCACTGGTGGTGTTGTTCAATATGATTGGCAGACGGGTGATACCTCTGACGTTGGTACATACTACGTTGAGTTTGAGGTTACATACTCAGATAGCAGCATCGAAACCTTCCCCAATACTGGTAACTTACCTTTGGTCATTACAAGAGAGTTAAACTAATGGGAACTTTGTTAAAGAATATAGAAGGTAAAATCCTTAAGGCTGACGATGAACAACGTATGGTCTATGGGTGGGCTTCTGTAGTTACAGAAAATGGTGAAGCTGTAGTAGATCGTCAAGGTGACGTAATCGAAGTCGGCACACTTGTTAAAGCTGTTAATGAATTTATGGAGCATGTGCGGGTCGGCAAGGCTATGCACGTTGGAGATCAAGTGGGTGTCGTTGTACATTCCCTTCCTATCACTAAAGAAATTGGTGATGCTCTTGGTATCCAGTCTGATCGTGAAGGGTGGGTTGTCGCTTACAAAGTATTCGATGATGATGTCTGGGCTATGGTCAAATCTGGTGAACTCGCTGCGTTCTCTATAGGTGGACGTGCTATTAAGGAGGAAATCTAACTTGCCTAATCTCCTGAAAAACTTGCACCTTGAAGAACTTTCCCTTGTGGATCGTCCTGCCAATGCTCAGGCAATGGTTAGCCTCTTCAAGCGTGACAATTCCAATGAGGAAATTACTAAAATGAGTGAAGAAATGGAAGCCAAAGTTAAGGCGTACATGGAAGACAAAGGCTGTGGTCGTGGTGAAGCTATGAAAGCTCTTAACTACGACATGGGCATGGAAAAGGCTGATGAAGCTGTGGAAGAGGTTGCTGAGAAAGCTGCCCCTGAAGTTGAAGCTGTAGAAGCCCCTGAAGTTGACGTTGAGGCCCTTAAAGCTGACGTTGAACGTCTTTCTGAGGAAAACCAACATCTCCGCAAAGGTCTTATCGACAATGGGTACGTTATTCGTGCTGATTCGATTGAGAAGAAGGCGGAAGAGGAAATGATGGACATCAGCGGTGAGATGGTTGCTAAAAGCGACATCCCAGCCCCAGTCCTGAAAGCACTTGAGGCTGCTGAAGTAGCCAAGCGCGAACATGAACTAGAGAAAGCTGACCTTGCGTTGACTAAGAGTGCAGATGAAGTTCTGCCACACTTTGAAGCTGGTGCAGCTAAGACACTTCTGAAGTCATTCTCAGAAGATGAAGCAATTATGGTGATGTTGAAGGCCGCTGATGCAGCTTTTGCAGCTTCCATGCAAGAATTTGGTAAGTCCGATGTAGATGGCGAGTTCGCTACCTCTGCCGATAAACTGGATGCTCTCGTAAAGTCCTACATGGACGATAACCAACTGAAAAAGAGTGAGTTCGCCAAGGCTTATGCTGCTGTAGCTAAGACCGATGAAGGCAGGGCACTCATCAATAAATCCTATAAAGGGGAATAATCATGGCTGTTATGCAATCACGCGACAACCGCACTTTTATCGCTGGGGAAGACCTTTCCGCAGCACAATTCAAATTCGTAACTCTTGAAGCAGATGGTCAAGTTGACCTTGCTGACTCTGCTGGTGAAAACGCTATGGGCGTATGTCTTGCTGGCTCTACCGCTGGTAACGCTGTAACCGTATGTGTTTCTGGCTCCGTAATGGTAACTGCTGGTGGAACTATTACCTCTGGTGATGCTTTGCAAACAGATGCCGCTGGTGACGCACTTCTCGCTGCAACTGGTGATGTAATACTTGGATACGCCCGTGAATCTGGTGTAGACGGTCAAGTCATCGAAATGGAAATGATCCAAGGTGGCAACGTAGCAGCCTAACCCAGCATTTAAAGGAATAACATAATGCCTCTATTAACTCCCTCACAAGTACATATCGACCAGCCGTTGTCTAACTTGACGCTGGCATTTGTACAAGACCAAGCTAGTTTTGTAGCTGACAAAGTGTTCCCTACTGTAGGTGTTGCACGTCAGTCTGACAAATACTACATCTATGACCGTGCGAACATGAATCGCTCAGGTGATGTTAAGAAACTAGCTCCACGTACCGAAGTAAATCGTATTGGTATGGCAATCTCCAACTCCTCATACTATGCAGACGTTTATGGTCTTGGCATGGACTTCGATGAGCAAACTCTTGCTAACGAAGATGCAATGTTGGAAATTCGCTCTGCTGGCGCACAGACATTGACAACTCGCTTGTTGATCCATCGTGAAAAGCAGTTTGCTGACACGTTCTTCCAATCTGGTGTCTGGACAACAGATGCTGCTGGTGCAGCTAATGGTGTTGGTACTCCAGTCTACTGGAACGACTACACTAACTCAACACCAATCTCAGACGTTACTGTTGGTGCTCGTACTATGCAGTTGACTTCTGGCGGCTTCAAACCAAACACAATGGTTGTTGGTAAAGAAGTTCGTGACATCTTGGTTAACCACCCAGATATCCTTGCACGTTTGAATGGTGGTTCTACCATCAACAACCCTGCATTGATAACAGACGGTAAACTGGCAGAAATCTTTGGCGTAGAGAACTTCTTCGTCATGGAAGCTGTAGAGAACACTGCTGCTGAAGGTCTGGCAGAATCTTCTGCCTTTATCGGTGGTAAAAACGCTCTGTTGGTACACGCACCCCGTGGCGCTGGTCTAATGACCCCTGCTGCTGGTTTGACATTCGCATGGAACTCAATTCCCGGCGTAAACAACCTCGGTATTACTGTTGAATCATACTCTGACGATGCTCTTAAGCGTCAACAGGTTGCAGAACATATCCAAGTTAAAATGTCCTATGACATGAAAGTCACAGGCGCTGACTTAGGTTACTTCTTCTCAGCAATCGTACAGTAAGTCTAGCTTACTACACTAACGGGAAACCCTGAGCTTAGGCTTGGGGTTTCACCCAACTATAATAGAACATAACAGTATTCATATAATGGAGAGTCCCTATGCACCCCACATACTTGGGTTGGCAGGTCGATTGGCCTGTCTTTATTAAAATACCTCTTTCTGCCAATGGCAAGAATTGGAAACGTGGAGATCATTTTAACTGGTTAGAACGAAGCCTAGAGCAAGATAAAGTAGCTTCGCTGTACGTCTCTGGTTATTTGTATCACAATGTAGAATTAGAAGTTCAGACTAAAGTTGGAGATCGACTGTCTGAACTAGCTGGCAAGGAACTAGAAAGCCTAGTGAACCTGCTAAACGTAGAGGTTAAGAGTAGAACCTCTAGTAGTTCAGAGTTTGAAGCTAAGAAGTGTAAGAAGTCTAGGGTTGACGACAAACAACGTGGCCTTATCAGACGCTTCCTTAATGCTAATCGCTGGATTACGGAAGACTTCTACGACATACGAGATAAGGTTCTCGCAGAGTAATAACAACGGAGACGACTTACATGGCATGGTCTTACGATCCTACAGACTTAGACACCACCACGGCCTCAGGTCGTCTCAACACAGTACGTCTGTTAGTTGGAGATACCGATACGGTTGACCAACAGGTTCAGAACGAAGAGATTACTTTTGCACTGGGTGAGAACGGTAATAACGTATATTACTCTGGAGCTTGGGTTGCTCGTGTCATTGCCTCTAAATACTCCCGACAGGTAACGACACAAATAAGTGGTGCCTTGAGTGCTGACTACTCAGACCTAGCCAAGCAGTACAAGACACTAGCAGATAACCTAGAGTACCAAGGTAAGACCGCAGGTGCTTCGGTGGGTGTCCTAGCCGGAGGTATCACGAAGAGTACCGTTGAGGCTGTACGGGCTAATACTAACCGTATCGAAGGCTCCTTCCGCAGAGATAGATTTAAGAACCCACCAAGCTACCAAACACCTGAATACGAATAAGGAGTAAGATATGTCATTTCGCTCCTTTGATATGCTTAATCTTATTAGAGACTTTGGGGAAACCCTAACTCTGCGTAAGGTTACAACGGCTGGAGATTATAACCCAGCTACAGGTGCCATAGATAACTCAGCTACAACCGACTACAGTATCACAGCTTACCTCTATAATTATAATGCAGGGGTTATAGCTGGAAACGATGAGGTTGTTCGTGGAACTCGTAAGTGCGTTATATCAGCTTTAGGTTTAGCTGCTGTCCCTGACTTTGATGACCTGATTGTAGGCAGTGGTGACACAGTTAAGATCAAGTCAGTTATGTCGTTATTTTCCGCTGGTACTGCCGTAGGCTATATCTGTGACGTAGGGGAGTAGAAACATGAAGGCACAAAATCAGTTTGTCAAAGTTAACGCTTCGTTCTACAAGAAGATGGAACACCTAGAGGACATTGTTGAGGATGCAGTCAAAGAGGAATTGATCTCTATAGCTCAAAGTGCCGTTAGTTTCTCCCCTGTTGATACTGGTGCATATGTAACATCCTTCTCTTTTACTACTGGAGCGGGTCGTCCAAGGGGTAAATCTTCTGACAATAAGCCTAAGAAGCAGAACCCACAACAGAAGATGCAAGAGGGCTTTCAGAACCTCCTCACAGACATCAACAAAATTGACCTAAAGAGTACGGCAAGCGTCCAACTCAGGAATGGCTCACCTCACGCCTCTGATGTAGAGAACGGTGGGCCAACTTGGAGAAGGGCTGGGTATAAAGTTTTTGCACAGGTAAGGAATATCTATGGCTAGTATTCACAACGATATTCGGGCTGCACTTGAGAGCAAGCTATCGACAACATCAGGTCTCCCTTCCATAGCCTATGAGAACGTAGCCTTTGAGCCTACAACAGGCACTAGCTTCATTAAGGTGCAATACCTCCCGACAGTTAACAAACCCGCTGTAAGGGGCTTAAACCCACAGTTGAGATACCAAGGTGTCTTTTCCGTCACAGTCTTCGCCCCCGAAGGTCAAGGCCCAGCTACCGCAGACGACTATACTAACAAAGTGATAGACGCCTTCGCAGCAACTACTGATATCTCATTTACGAATGGTGATACAGAAACAATCATAGTGTCTATTGACTACGCTGAACGTCAGCAAGGGATGATAGATAGTCCTTGGTACTTTGTTCCGATCAACATCGGATGGTACATTTATGCTTAGGGTATGTAAAACCTGCGGGGTAGAAAAGCCACTTGATAGTTTTACTAAGAACTCTAGGTGTAATTATGGGGTCACGCATAAATGCTTAAATTGTTCCGCAGATTATCACTCAGATTACTATCGCAACAACACTGAGCAACGAGCAAAAACTCAAAAGAAGTCTGTTGCTAAACGAAGAGCTGGTGGTAGAGACGTTAATAAACCCTCTAGGGAATACAATAAGAGAAACCCAGAGTACAAGAGATTTTATGCGTCACAAAGAAAAGCCCATGTAAAAAGAGCCACCCCCTCTTGGCTAACCGACTCTCAAAAGGCTCACATCAAAAGAACTTATAAGTTGGCGCAGACAATAAGAGATGCGACAGGTTTAGATTATCATGTAGATCACATCATACCCCTACGCGGGGAGAACGTCTGTGGACTGCATGTACCAGAGAACTTACGGGTTTTACGGGCTGACCTCAACTTATCTAAATCCAACATTTATAAATAACTTTCCACAGGAGAATATAACATGGCCTTTGCACAAGGATCACGTTCCAGTCTATCATTTATAACCGAAGCAACTTTCGGTACAACACCCGCTGGAAGTTTTGCTAACCTTCCCTTCAGCACCCACTCTTTAAACCTAACCAAAGACGTTCTTGCTGGAACTGACATTCAAGCTGACCGTATGGGTAGAGTTAACCGCCAAGGTAACCGTCAGGTAGGGGGAGACATTGTAGTTGACCTTCGTGATGGAGACTTTGATGTACTGCTTGAATCAGCTATGCTTAACACTTGGGCCACTAACGTGCTTAAGGTTGGGGTAACACCAAAGTTTATCTCAGTGGAAGATTACGCTGCTGACATAGATCAAGCTCGTTTGTTTACAGGCTTGTCAGTTTCCACTATGGGTATATCCCTTGCTCCTAACCAGATGGTAACAACTACCTTTGGTATGGTTGGTAAGGACATGACCATAGGTGCCACAGAGAAGACACAGACTGCTGCCTCTGGCGCTGCACCATTTGATGCTTACTCAGGTGACATTTCCATCGGTAACGTAGGTGCAGGTTCTGCGGTAGCTATCGTAACTGCACTAGACTTCACCTTGAACAACTCATATGCACCTACCTTCGTCATTGGCGATGATAGCGCACCCTCACTTGAGTATGGTCGTGCAGACGTTGAAGGCACCCTGACAGCTTACTTCGAGGATGCTTCTCTCATCAACCGTTTCCTCAATGAAACTGAGACTGAGATTGAAGTATCTGTAGACGACCCTACAGGTGCTAACTCCTATACGTTTCAGTTCCCACGAGTAAAAATTAACTCTGCTGACGTTGGTGTCGATGGTCCAACGAGCCGTATGATCTCTATGTCATTCGTAGCCCTATACGACACGACAGAAGAAACTAACCTTAAGATTACACGCCCATCGTGATAACGTAATACCTTAGCTAAGGTAGTGGAGGCCCCTGAGTCGGGTCAGGGGTCTCCACGTTAATCAACCCGACATAACCTCCCCGAAAAGGAACTCCGACATGGACTTAAAAGACCTGACCCCTAATTTAGATGACGTTGTTGTTGAGATCAAGCATCCGACAACAGGAGATGTACTAAAGAATGATGATGACACGAATATGACAATTACTATTCTTGCGCCCCATTCTAAAGAGTACAAGAAGTTCCAACACGAACAGATCAGCAAGCGCCTGAAGAAGGCTCAGAAGAGCAAGTCTCAGGATGTTGACTACTCAGATATTGAAGAAGCTACGCTGGAGGTTCTAGCCAAGACAACTAAGGCTTGGGACATTACATATGGCGGGGAGAAGCCTAAGCTCACTGTCGCTAAAGCTAGAGAGCTCTACGAAGAGGTCTTCTGGATTAGGAACCAGATTGAGGAGGTAGTAACTGACTCTCTGGATTTTATGAAGGTCTGATCTGTGAGCTTGTTGAGTGGTCTAATCACCAGTTTAAACTCAACAGGCCAGATCAGAACGGCACTACAGAACGAGAACATCTTGAACAAGTAGAGAGGCAGACTGGACGTAGAGTAGAAGCATTGGAACCCCCGACACCCTTTCCTGCGCTTATATCTCATGTCTGGTCTGCCTTTATTGCTTTAAGCTCTAGTAGAGGGTCAGGCTTTAGTGGCCCAGCACCAATAACCTTTGAGCAGATTAAAGCGTGGAAAGAACTTACGGAAGCATCTATTGAGCCTTGGGAGATTGAGGCTATCAAGAGAGTAGACCTAGAATATTTAAGGGTGGCAAATGGCTGATATTAAGATCATAGTAGATTCCTCTGAAGTTGCCACCGCAACAAATAGGGTTGATCAGTTAGGCAATTCTGGCAAAGTAGCTAAGAAAGGCATTGATAAAGCTACAAGAGGTATGAACCAGTTCGGAGCTGTTGCTAAAAACGGCGGCAAGAAGATGAATACCTTTAACATGCAGCTACAGCAAGGTGGCTACCAACTTCAGGATTTCGTGGTTCAGCTTCAAAGTGGTACGAGTTTCTTTACAGCATTTGGTCAACAGGGTTCTCAGTTTGCCGGGGTCTTTGGCCCCAAAGGCGCTGTCATTGGTGCTGTTATTGCTATCGGCTCCGCTGTAGGGGGGCTTTTAGTAAATTCTTTGATGGGTGCATCTAAAGAGGTAGGTAACCTAACTGACGCTCTAACTAAATACAAGAGTCTGTCAGATAAAATTGCAGACTCAGATGGTTTGTCTAAAGAGTTTGGAAAATTAGTTGTAGAAGCAAGGTTAATAATAGAGGCACTTAAAGCTATAGAAGGCATTAGCATAAAGAAACAACTCGCTGAACTTGGTGGCATAGGAAAGGTTCTTGAGACCACCAGTAAGCAAATGACGATGGGTGGCTTCCTGAACCTCGTCCCCACTTTCCAAGAGATTACACACCTTTCAGCCAAGACGCTTACTTCTGCACAGGATTTTCTTGGGTTGACTGAAGGCACAGTTGCAGAAATGGCAGTTTACGCTGGTGAGTATGCAAGGGCATTAATGGCTGTTCAATCGGCAGGTACACTTGAGGCTCAGGCTGAAGCCGCTGGCAAACTTAGTAAGTTCCTAAAAGAGCATGTAGAACTTCATGGAGAAGATACAAAGAACCTAGAGCAAATAACTGAGTTACAAGAAGTTCTAATGAGCTTAATGGCAACAACGGCGGCAGAAACTAGAAATACCTCGGATTCCATGAAGCTGGTTTATGAATACTCTGAAAAAGATGAAGCCAAAAAAGATAAAATACTTAAGGCTGTACAGGCTATAAAGAAGAACTTAAATGACAGCCTTATAATAGAAACTAGAAGAATTGAGGTGGCTCAGGCTGGAGTCAATCTGGATGAGGTTAAAGCTAAACACGCAAGAGAAGACTACGAGCTAAAAAAGAAGAGCGAAGGCATATTAGGCAAAAACCTTAAGGAGGCTATGGCAGCTTATGACTTAGCGCAGAAAGTAATAAAGTCTGAAGCTGATAGGGCCGCTGCCAATAAGCAAAGAGGGGCAGAGGAAAAGAAGTTAGCAGTTGAGAACGCAGCCTACGAAAAGAAAGCTAAAGGGGATCAAATAGCAGCGATTAAAGCTGCTAAAGAAGCTAACGATTCTGCTGAAGAGCAAATAAGGCTACAGAATCAAACCATAGCTTTAAAGCAGATAGAAGTAAAGTTTGGAAAAGAGACAGGTTACTACGTTAGGCAGACTGCAAGATTTGAGCGGGAGAACTTAGCACTTAAACTTGAGCAAGCTGGTGTAGATGAAGTTCACATAAAGTCTTTACTTGAAGGCAATATGGTTATCGAAGAAGCTAACAGGCTGCTTAGAGAGCAAGGTGAGATTACTTACAGAATAATGGAGAACAGTGCAGCAGCAACAGCTATGCGTAAGTACGCTGGGCGTAGCACTGTTGGAACCCCACCAAAAGATCCTACAGGAACTACAACACCGTTTGGTAAGTCTCAAGCAGAGATAGACGCAGAAACTATAGCATCCTTCCAAAAGCAACTTGACTTAGAAGATGCACTCTTTGGAAAGACCGAAGCTAGGCAAAAGGTTCTTCAAGCACTTGGGGTAGACCTTGCAGCTAAAGCACCTAAAGATGCCGCCCGAATGGAAGCTCAGATCACCAAGACCAATGAGCTAATTGCTGTTGAGCAAAGACGACAGGCGTTAGTAGATTCAATAACTGGCTCAATAGAAGATGGCTTTATGGCTATGTCTGACGGTACTAAGTCCGTAAGTGACGCCTTCAGGAATATGGCTGCTGAGATTGTCAGAGAACTCTACAAGGTTTACGTCATGCAAGTGGCTATTAAAGCACTTAAGTTGGCTATGGGTATTCCTTTCGCTGACGGTGGTGTCATTAGTGGTGGATCTGAAGTTAAAGCCTACGCTGATGGTGGTATAGTCGGTGGACCTACGACATTCCCTATGGCTGGCGGTAAGACTGGTCTCATGGGAGAAGCTGGCCCTGAAGCTATCATGCCACTTAAGAGAGGTGCTAACGGTAAGCTAGGTGTCCAAGCTGAAGGTGGCAGTGGTGACATATACGTTACCAACAACTACAGTATCTCAGCAAATACATCTGAGGATACTAAGCGCCTTGTTACTCAGACCATTCAACAGGCTCAACCAGCTTTAACTCAAGCTGCTAAAGCATCAATAATGAATGATCGTCGTCGTGGTGGTCAAATGAAGTCAGTCTTCGGTTAAAGGAATAATCAATGGCAATCACCTATCCACTAGCGACACCAACATCTATCGGGATTGAGAGCATTGAGCTTAGGGCTGTTAATGCTGTAGCTGTCTCTCAGTCTCCTTTTACATATAAGCAGCAGACTATCTCACATGGTGGGCAGAAGTGGGAAGCATCAGTTAGTATTCCCTCGGTACATCGTGATAAGGCTGCACAGTGGAAAGCTATGCTAGTTGGACTTAAGGGTCAAACTGGTACGTTCCTCTTAGGTGATCCTGACTATGCTACACCACAGGGTACTGTTAGTTCGTGTGTACTTACGGGTACTGCTGGTTCTGACTCAGCTACTGTCGTTATGACTGGCACACTACTAGCGGGTGACTACATTCAGCTTGGGTCAGGTTCATCAGCTAAACTACATCAGGTACTCTTAGATCAAAGTGGTGATGGTAGCCTAGAGTTATGGCCTTCACTTAGGTCTGACTACACAAGCTCTACTGTAACCTTTAATTCCCCTAAGGGTGTCTTCAGGCTCTCAACTAATGTGACCTCATGGTCGATAAACAATGCGTCAACATATGGCATCTCGTTTGAAGCTGTCGAAGCTGTGATATAAGGAAGTACAATGTCAAGAGTCCTGACACCTCAAACAATAACCGACATTTCTGCTGATACAGTCTACCCGTTCTTTGCCGTTGAGCTATTGTTTGATGGGCTTAACGTATTACGCATGTGGACTGGGCAAGGAACTTTAACTTTGCCTGATGGAACTGAGTGGGTAGGTTTGGGTAATCTACTTAATATATCCTCCGTTGAAGAAACCTCAGAGATGGCTGTTAAAGGAGCAAGTATTACTCTAAGTGGTGTGCCATCTAATACGTTGTCTTTAGCACTCAATCAACAATACCAAGGCCGTGTGTGTAACATATACTTTGGAACTGGGGTTACGACATCCTTAAATCAAATATTCTCGGGTTACATGGATCAGATGAATATTGAAGAGGGTGCTGAGACATCTACCATTGAGCTTATGGTGGAGAACAAACTGATTGACTTGGAGAGGGCTAGAGTTGCTAGGTTCACCTCTGGTTATCAGAAGTCAGTTTACCCCGGTGACCTTGGGCTAGACTTCATTGAAGACCTACAAGATAAGAAAATACCGTGGGGTAGAGCCTCTAATGGTTGATTATAGACAAGAGTTCTTAAGTCAATCTGAAGATGAAGTAACACCACTAGCTATATTAGAGTGGGAAGAATCTGGACACCCAACACAGGAACTCCACATAGATTGGGACTCATACAACAGACTAGAGGATGCGGGACAACTTAAGTTCTTTACCGCTAGAAAAGATGAACTGTTGATTGGGTACTTTGTAGTTATTGTTGTGTCACCTTTGACAACTAAACATGAACTGATGGGTGTCTACGATGCAGTATATGTCCACAAGGACTACAGAAAGTCTACAGTTGGTAAACGGCTATTTAAATTTGTAGAAACCTGCATGAAAGAAGATGGCATATATAGAGTGCTGGCGTCTTCATCTGCAAAAAGCCCCATAGGAAACTTTCTTACTCGCATGGGATACCATGAGGTAGAAACTAAGTACGAGAAGGTATTATAATATGGTTGTCTTTACTGCTATTGGTGCAGGTATTATTGCCTCATCGTTTGGGGTTGCAATAGGTCTTACTGTTGCCTCAAGTGCCTTTCTTGTAGGTCTTGTAACTACTGTAGTCCTTGGTGCAGCCATGAGAGCACTGATGCCTAAGCCTTCCTTTGGTGGTTCTAACCGTGGCTATCAAACTACAGCTATTGGCACAGCACTAGACCACCAGATCATCTATGGTAAGATGCGTGTTGGTGGCGCTCGTATATACGATGAAGCTACAGGTACAAACAATAAGTATCTACACCGTATTATTGCTGTCGCTGGACATGAGATACAAGACTTTGATGAAATCTATATTAACGATGAGATTGTCACACTAGATGGTAGTGGTAACGTAACCTCCCCAAGTAAGTACAATGGTAAGATTCGCATCTTACTACACCTTGGTGCCTCAGATCAGGCAGCAGACACCTTCCTAGTAAGTGAATCTGCACATTGGACAACACAACACAGGCTACGTGGCATTGCTTATATGTACATACGCCTACAGTTTGATGCTGATGCTTTTCCTAACGGTATTCCTGAGATAACCAATGTCATTAGCGGTAAGAAGGTCTATGACCCTCGTACATCCACTACAGCATGGTCAGATAACCCAGCTTTATGCTTGAGGGACTACCTTACATCTTCTTATGGCATAGCTGAAGAGACTGCTAACATAGACGACACCCTAGTTATTGCTGCTGCTAACGTATGTGACCAGACTGACACAGATGCAGGTACAACACGTTATACTTGTAATGGGTCGTTTACTACAGCCTCTACTCCTTACGACATGATTAACTCTATACTTACCTCTATGGATGGTAGCTTGTGGTATGCTCAGGGTAGCTGGAGAATGAAACCAGCCTATTGGACTGCACCTGTATTAGACCTTGACGAAGATGACCTTCGCTCTGGTATCAGCGTATCTACACGTCACTCTCGTAGGAATAACTTTAACACCGTTAAGGGTACATTCCGTGGTGAAGAGAGTAACTGGCAGACGACAGATTACCCAGAGGTAAATAGTGCAGCGTCTATTGCAGCGGATAACGGACAAGTCTCTGTAGCTGATGTTGATCTACCATTTACAGATAACTCTATCGAAGCTAGACGTATCGCCAGAATTTCGCTGGAGAGTAACAGGCAACAGCTTACCATCAACGCAGCCTTTGGTCTTAAGACTTTGCAGTTGCAGGTTGGTGATAACATCAGGTTAACTAACACTAGGTTTGGTTGGACTAACAAAGAATTTCAAGTTATAGCTTGGAGTTTTGGTCTTACTGATGGCCTTGACTTACAGATCAACATGACCTTGAGAGAAACTGCTGAATCTGTATACGATGAAGTTGATGATGGTGTCGTTTACGAAAGAGATAACACAACACTCCTATCACCATTTGATGTTCCCTCAGTAGGTTTAGGGGCTACAACAAGAACTCAGGTTATTCGTGAGAAGCTGACTAACATCATCACCCTCAATGTAACCTCTGGTGCGCCAGAGAGGGTCGACTACGTTGAAGCTGAGTTCAGGCTATCAACCAACACTGACTGGATTACTCTAGGTACAGGGCAGCTTGGTGATTTTGAGGCTATTGACCTAGAAGACGGTGACTATGACTTTAGAGCTAGGGCAATTAATACCTTTGGAATCAAGGGTGCTTGGTCTAATCTTGATGATATTAACGCTTCAGGTTTGCTTGCACCTCCCTCAGATGTCACAGGTTTTGTTGCTGAAGTAAATGGCTCTGTTATTACGCTCGACTGGAACCCAACCCCTGACTTAGACCTTTCGTTTTATCGCATCAGATACTCACCTGATCTTTTAGATGCAACTTGGGCTAACGCAATAACTTATGTGGACAAGGTTCCAAGGCCAGCGTCTAGTGTATCTGTTCCCGCTAGGTCTGGAACTTACCTTGTTAGAGCTTATGATAAATCTGGTATTAGTTCTGAAAACTACACATCAGTAGTTGTCCCTGTAGCTAATATTGAGCCACTAACTAACAGCTTGACCCTAACAGACAGTACAGCGTTCACTGGGACTAAGACGAACACTGCTGTCGTTGGCGCTAAACTTCGCCTCAGTAGCTACTCATCGGCTCCATTGGAGGGTGAGTATCTTTTTAGCAACTATATTCAGACGACAGATAGTTCTGTCAAAAGGTGTCGTGTGTATGTAAGTGGCACTACAGAAAGACATGATAACTCTGCTGGGTTATTTGATGATGCCCCCGGCCTGTTCAATGATGCCCCCGGCCTGTTCGATGACTTGGGTGGTGATGCTCAGTTTGCTGACACAGATGTAATAACATACGTGTCTTTTACGCAAGATAACCCCGCTAGTTCCCCTACTTGGTCAGATTACACCCCGATTAAAATTGCAGATATTAGTGCTAGAGCATTTAGGTTCAAAATAAAGCTGACCTCTACCTCTAACGATGTAACCCCGTCTATTTCTGCGCTAACTGCTTATGTGGAGTATAACTAAATGTCTCAAAATGATCTGGTGATCTCAAACCAAACTTTTCCCCTGACCCGTTCGGATATTAACAGTGCGTTACAAGCACTGGGAAGCACTAACAGTGGGACTACTGAACCTGCTACAACTTATGCTAATATGTTTTGGTATGATACAACAACTCAAATCTTAAAGATCAGGTCTGAGGCTGACGATGCTTGGTCTAGTATAGGGTATGTAGATCAGTCTTCTAACGAATTTAAGATACTAGATGATACGATTGTAGCTACAACTGCTGGTGTTACAGCAGGGTTACTTGGGGATCAAGCGACAGCCACTTGGGAGACTGGCACAGGGACTACTGAGAGCCTTGTTTCGCCAGCTAAGGTTAAAGCCTCTATTCTAGCCAACGCGCCAGCGCAGTCCACCGCCCTTGGTGCTGTTGGGACTTATGCTTTCTTGAGGAACACCGGGGTAAACGTAGTGGAAGGTAGCTCTTATTCGGGATTTTTATACGGCGGTGTAACTCGCTCTGGTGGTAACAACATTTCGCCTACAACAGGTGCGACTGCCTCCGGAACTTGGAGAGCAATGGGTAACACCAACGGCGGCTTCTCTAATGATAAATTTACTGTATTCGTAAGGATTTCTTAAAATGATTATAACAATTACAGAAGTGCGTAACGCACAATCAATGAATGCTGCCAACACTAGCATCGACGTTGAGATTAACCATCCAGACTACGGATGGATACCCTACCTGCTGACTGACTATGACACAGACACAACCATCGACAACGATGAAGTCATGGCTCTAATTGGTACAGACTTCGCAGCCTATGTTGCGCCTACACAGGCTGAGTTGGACACAAAAGCGGCGGCGCAAGTTCGTGCAGATCGTGACCAACTGTTACTTGAAGTCGATGCTGTTGTAAGTAATCCCCTTCGCTGGGCTGACATGGCGGCAGATAAGCAGGTCGAATGGGTTGACTATAGGGTTATGCTCCTTGATATAACCGAGCAATCGGGTTTTCCCTATGATGTAACTTGGCCTACTACACCAGAATAAGGAATAACTAATGTCATACAAACTAGGAACACGTAGCCTACAGAGGCTCTCAGGTGTAAACCCTGACATGGTACAAGTTATGAAACGTGCCATTGAGATTAGCTCAAGGGACTTCACGATCATCGAAGGTATTCGATCTGAGGTTCGTCAACGTGAGTTGTTCAAATCTGGTAAGTCACAAACGATGAAGTCACGACACCTAACAGGGGATGCTATAGACTTAGTACCTTACCCTGTGTCGTGGGAATGGGAAGACTTTTATCCCGTAGCTGATGCAGTTATACAAGCGTGTAAGGATGAAGACATAGCCTTGCGCTGGGGTGGTAACTGGAGGGTAAAAGACCTACGTGAATGGGAAGGAACATCAGAAGAACTTGTAGCAGCTTACGATGGTAAGTTCTACGATCTACCACACTTTGAAATACCAAGGAAATGATTATGGAAGATACTCCGTGGCACCTAAATAAATCAATCCCTCTAACCTTTATACTAGCCATATTGGCTCAGACCATTGCTCTTGTGTGGTTTGTATCCTCACTAAACAGTTCGATTGACAATAACACTAGAGACCTAATGCGCCACGAAGCACGTATCAATACCTTGGAATTGGTAGTACAACAACAAGCTGTAACTATGGGTCGTATTGATGAGAATATAAAGTCCATACGTGTTATGATGGAGCGTAGCTGGGGTGTTGAGTAGTGCTATGCGTACTAGCCTTAGTTTCCTTTAATCACGCTTGGACTAATGATGGTAATCGGTTGTTTCAATACTGCTACTACGATTGTGGACTTACTAAGAACGGTGGTTGGTATGACAAAGTTTATAAAGTTAGCTACAACTATGTTTGTCCTAAGGGGTACTTAGATAATGATTGATCCGATTACAGCTATTTCAGTCGCGGCAAGTGCTGTAAGCAACATAAAGTCCTTAATGCTTGCAGGTCGTGATGCTTCAAGTGCCTTATCTAAGTTTGCGGGGGCTGTGTCAGACGTGAATTATGCGGCAGACAAGGCCAAGAATCCCGGAATATTTGCAACCCTCACTGGCTCGGCTGAACAACAAGCGATTGACGCTTTCTCAGCACACAAGAGAATGCAGGCTCTTCGGAAAGAGGTTGAAATACTTGTGCAGTTTACCTACGGGATGGACGGTCTACAGGAATACAAAGACACGCTTCGTCAAGTGCGCGCCCAAAGAAGGAAGACTACCTATAGAAAGGCGGAACTGAAGCAGGCCCTGATCACTTGGTTTTTTGGTGGGGTAATAGTCCTAGCTGGAATCGCTGGGTTAGGCGTAGTTCTTTATATAATAGGTCAACAACAGGGGAAATGGTAATGACAATACTTGATGACTGGAAAGTCTTACCAAGGTTAATGATGCTGGCAGTCACTATACTGACGTATCAAGCTGTACATTGGTTTATGTCGCTACCTGACCCCAGCGTAGCCCAAAGTGGTCTTGTATCGGTATGTATGGGCGCTCTTACGGGGTGCTTTGGCATATGGATGGGCAAGGAGTCTAAGGCTACGGTAACCCCCACTAGGGTCATACACGAGGAGAAATACAGCAAATGATAGGTCAGATCATAAGTTCTATCGGTGGACTAGCTGCTAGTATAATCGACAGTAAGACACAGCTTAAACTAACAGAAGCTGAGATAAAGAAGAAGCAGCTTACTGGTGAGCTTGACTGGGACATAGCAGCCATACAAGCTACACAGAATAGCTGGAAGGACGAATGGATAACTCTACTCTTCAGTATTCCCCTGATACTAGCCTTCTGTGGTGATTGGGGTAATCAAATAGTACAAGCTGGGTTTACCTCACTTCAGTCCATGCCAACGTGGTATCAATATTCCCTCGGAGGGATAGTGAGTGCCAGCATAGGGATGAGGTCAGTCTCTAAATTCTTCGGTAAGTAAGCACTACAACAAGACACAAAAAAGCCGTAGGTATCCTTGAGTGGACGCCTACGGCTTTTTCTATTTTATACTCTTTTTTTCCATCGTGAGGGCTAACCCCTCGTATAGTATCTCTATGTCACCCTTAACCTTCCCCAGTGTGTACGTCACCCAAGATGATATCAGGATATTGCACAAGAGTAACCCTTCAAACAGTGTCATCATATGCCCTCCTTCATAAATGTCTTAACCCACATTGCTGTGATGTCAGATCTGATGATGTCGTCAACACCAAACTCAATAATTGGAACTGGCAGCATATACTTCTTAGCCAAGTGAATAATCTTTGATAGACCATCAGCTTCTTTAAGATCTGACTGCTGCACATCCCCATTAAGCACGATAGTAGTTCCCTCTCCTACCCTAGTCAGGATCATCTTTAACTCATGGGTAGTTATGTTCTGTGTTTCATCTACAATTATGAAGGCATTATCGAAGCTACGCCCACGCATAAGAGCCAAAGGAGCCATTTCAATGTTGCCATTCTTGATCCCCGTTTCCACTGTACCTTTCCCAAGGTGTTTCTCCAATACATCTAATACAGGTAATGCCCAAGGCATAGTCTTCTCAGTTAAATCACCCTTCAAGAAACCTAAGTCTCTGCCTACAGGTACGTGGGGCCTTGTTATAACGATCTTATCAATCTGCTTTGTCGTGTACAGATCAGCAGCATACGTTGCTGTAACATATGTCTTACCAGTTCCAGCAGGGCCAAGGATAAAGACCTGACGACTACTTTGTAAGGCTTCAATAAGATCCCCTTGCTTAGTTGTCTTAGCGATAAGTCCAGATGTAGCCTTCTTCTCAGCACCCTTGTAGGTAGTCTTGCGTCTAGTACGACTAGGCTTCTCAGGGAAGTCTTCCATTAACGGTCTTCCCCCTCTAGTAACTTTTGAAGCTGTGTACAGCCGCCAATCAGAACACCTGAAGGGTCAAATATCTGAGGGACGGTAGGGTTGCTTGTCTTCTTTAGTAAGGTTAATATCCACCTAGAACTTGGGGAGTGTACGTTGTATTCTACATAAGGCAGTCCCTTACTCTTTAGTATGGCCTTAGCTACATCACAAAAGCTGCATTGGTCACGGGTTATTATGGTGTACATTATATCTCCTAAGGTTATTTAAGCAGTTTAAACACATGCTAAGGTGTTAAGGGCTACACTAGGTCTACAATCTCACAGCTATCCCCAGAACAAGCTAACGTCTGACTTCCTGCCGTATTATCTTCCTGTTCGTAATCTGCAAGCTCCTCCCAGTTTAGGCTTGATGGCATAAGTGACTTGAGCGTGTTGTAGTCCGACTTACCACACTCCTGATATGGTGCCTGTTGATACGTATGTTCGTTGTACGGTAGGAACGACACACCTGACATCTCATCAAAGTGCTTGTACACGAAAGCACCCACTTCAAACCACTCATCAGACCTCACGTTAATTGTCACGGAGGGCTTATGCTCACACCAATTCCTCTGGTAGGCTAACCACATCTCTAGCTGCTCTATGGCAGTCATATCAGCGGTCACTACTGCCTTGTCTGGAGCCTTCTGTGGGAAACTAAACACCACTGTAGTATTAGGCTTCATAACACAAGGTTGGTTTGGTATGCCACGATCCTTTAGGAAGTTCGTCAGCGGGTCTTTAATATCTCCACGCACCGTGCGAATGTAATAAGGGCTGTGACGAGCGTGTATACCACTGCTAGAATCAACAAGTTGGGAGACAGTGCCACTAGGTTTGACACAAGTGATAGCAGTAGCAACAGGGATACTGAGCAACTCAGCCCATTCAGCATTAGTATTGATAGCGACATTTTTAAGATGCTCCAATGTTTTAGCTAACCCATCGTTCTTGATGGTCATTAGCGGATTGTCCATAATACCCGTGAGGCTAACCCCCAACAAGCGTTCTTCTTCTGTATTGTCCTTCCACTCTTTAGAAAGATATGGAAAGTGAGTGTAGGTACTTTGGATAGTACCCAAGATGGTAGCAAGTTTTACCTTACGTTCTAAGTCTTCGATAGTATCGGTAGCACGGATAACGCACTCTGTTAGGTTGCAGAACTGGGAATCACGTAAAATTATTTCGCTGCAAGGATTCGTGCCAAAGTCTTGATCTGCATTACGGCGTCCGTTCTTTGCTGCCTGTACCTTAGCTGCCTGACGGTTAAAGATACCCCGTTCACCACTACCACTTTCCACTAGGGCTTGCCACTCACGCATGAATGAGATGCTGTCTGGCTTCTCAGTGTAGCTTACAGAGTTGTTAGCCAAAGCCCGTTGTGGATCGTTGTCCCACCATGCACCTGACTTAGCGTGACGCATACGATCATCTGACAGGTTACTCAGAGAGATCATGGCTGACCTACGAACACCACCAACCACTACCACCTCACCAATCTTACACATGATGTCGTGACACTCAATAGACGACAGCTTACGACCTGTAGCTACCTTGAACGTGTGGATCACAAAGTTAAACAAGTCGATAAGGGGTGCAGGGCCTGATGCTCTACCACCGAATGTCTTGAGCCTAGCACCAGCAGGACGAACCTTAGACACATCCCATCGGGGAACCTCCCCACTGTACAAAAGTGCAATCAACTGACGTAGTGACTTAGCCCAACCCTCCTTACTGTCTTTAACAACGATTGTTGTCTCACTGCTAAACATCTGGTCTGGAACCTCTGGCAGCTTATTGACGTACTGTCGTTCAACTGAGAACCCTACACCTGTGCCACACAACAAGATAAACATAGCTTGGTCAAAGCTCTTGATATTCTTAACTGCAAGGTAACTGCAGTTGTACATAGCAGTATTGTCACGGAGGGCTGCTGGGCCTGCTGTCATAAGAGAGCGCATAGATGGCATTACGTCCAGAGATAGGATAGCCTCTTCGATCTGCTTAATGTAACTGTTTTCACCAGCCACAGGCTTGACGATATTATCCATGTATCTACTGACAGTCTCTTGCCAAGTCTCACGGCGTCCCTCTTTATCAAGCCAACGTGCGTACCGTGACTTGTGGATGAACGACTGGTAGTCTGTTGGTAGGTGGTTACTGCTCATCGGTTATCCCCTGATCCACTAATCACACCCCGTTTGGCACGATCATTTAGTTTGTCCATGTTAACTTCCATTACCTCTGGTAAGTTACTGTAGAAGTAGTTAGCCAAAGCTGTCGTGTAGAACAGGACGTCACCCAACTCCTTGACGATATCTTTCTGGCTAACCTCCGTGTTGTCACGGAGGTACTTCTTTACCTTCTCAGCTACCTCTCCAGCCTCTCCTACAAGACCTAAGGTATTTTCCACTAGACGGACTTTATCTTCCGCAGTGACCTTACCCTCAACCCAATAAGAATACTCCATTGGTGTCACGTTTACGATGCTAAAGGCATCAATGTCCTCTTGAGTAATCATGCTGTTCTCCCGCAAAATTCTGTTGTTGAATGTGGCTCTTTCATTATGTCGAATAGATACCACGCACAGTTATCTTTTCCCACGCTCTTACTACCCTCTATCCACTTGACCCTGCCTACACTAACAACCTTCTGACAGTACGACATAAGAATAGCTGACTGCTTAGTGTGCATCCAATCTGCATCAAACAGTAACCAAGTTGGACATATCTGCATCCATATCTCTATCATGGGGTGTAATATCTTTCTGTCCCAAGGTGGGTTTGTTATACAGAAATCTATCGCCCCATACTCACCAAAGCTAATGTCAAGAGCATCATGCTTGTATACAAAAGGATGTCTTGGTTCAATATCACAAGCATATAAACACTCCCCATGACCATCAGATAACTTACTGATATGTTCTATTAGTCTCCCGTCTCCCGCACAAGGTTCTGCATAATCAAATGCGTAAGGTAAGTGCGGCATCAGGGGTTCTACAGCTTCTATCGGTGTTGGGTAGTAGTCCCTTGGTACTCTTTCGAAGTCACTACGCTTGCCCATACATTCCCTTCAGTCGGTTAATAGAAATAAACTCTGGATCGTACATCCCGTCCTCCACTTCTCGTTTAACAACTATGCCAGACCACCACTCTTTGTTGGCTTGACCTGCCCAGCTTTCCGCTGCACCTTTGTAGCACCCCGCGACAAGACCAATAACTCCTCTAGGGTGAGAAGAGTCCTTAAACTTAAGGTCACGTTTATGGCTATGACCACAAGTGCTACTATGATGGCGGTGAGCCAGTAACCCATTAGCATGATGCATACCAGACATAGCAGACCCAAAGTTACCACTACTAAAGTAATGAGCATACGAGACCCCATCGTAATCAGCAACCGATGGAGCGGAGTGTTCGTACTCGTGGTATTCGTCGAACCATCGGTCTGTCTGGAGATGCCCGAAAGATATGCCATACTTTGATCCTTCGAGGCGAGGATCGTGTTTAAGAGCTTTTTTAATTCTATTTTCATGGTTACCCTCAAATCCTATGTAAGCTGGACGCTTACGCTTGTGGTGTCTGAACTTCCACCTGATACGTTCTTGTGCATCATTGTAATGCTCAATATCTTGCTCATAACTCTGACTTACGATTGCCTCTGGGTAACGAGTGTCAAATGTATTTAAAGACCGCATATCAGCGCCATCACCCAAATCTACAACATAGTCAGGTTTAAGATCGTACAAGAACTCCCCCAACCAGTTGAAACGCTCATTTCCCACTGAAGGGTCTACGTGAGCGCAACTATAAACCACTACTGTTTTACCCATCTGCTGCCTCCAACTCTAGTTCACTGATAGTTGCCCACAAATGAAACTCCACCTCTTTAAGCTGCTCTTTACTGAGCTTCTTTAATTTAGTTAACAAACTATTTACTTCAACCATTCGTCGGGTATCCTTTTATCTGCGTAGATGAACCCATGCTTATTGCACCACTCACCATATGTTGACTTAGCACCTTTACTTAACTTACCCCTAGAGTTACTAAAGACAAATCTTATGTCTAAGTTAGGGTGTTGCTCCCTGACCTTCAAGTGCTTCTTACGATCATCGCTAACAAACCTCCCCTTGGACTCAACTATAATACCATTAGGTAATATAAAGTCTGGGGTGTAAGTCTTATTCTCAAGTAAAGTCCACTTAATCTTTAACGTCTCATACTTAAAACTTACACCCCGTTCCTTTAAGTCAACGGAGATATCATCCTCAAGCCCCGATCTGTAGCCATTCCTTATTGCGTGTTGCCTACGCTCACTGGTGGTTGCCACAGTTCCTCCTCTTCTCTTCGTAGCCAGAGTAACCTAGCGTTTTCAATGATGCGCTCTGTATCACCGTCATATGCTTTCACACAGGCTTCCCATAAGCTACCCTCTGTGTCACACACTGCTAAAATCTTCTTTGCTTTTACAGGGCCAATGCCACTCAGCCCCTTAATGTTATCAGCAGCGTCACCCGTAAGTATTTGAGTGTAGAAGAACTTAGTCCCCGACCACTCATCTACCTTTGTCCACTCACCCTTATTGAAGTTAAAGTGCCAACAAGGTATTTGCAGCATGTCCTTATCAATAGATGCAACCACACAGTCATAGTTTAACTCCGCAGCAGCCTTAGAGATAAGGTCATCAGCTTCCTCGTTGACACTTATTATAGCCCTATACCTATCAACCATGCGATCTCTTGTTACGCCGAGGTACTTAGGTTTTTCTGCTGACTTCCTATTTCCCTTGTAGGGGTAGGACTTAGCAACATCAAACCTAAAGTTTGTCTTTCCAGTTAGGTATGTCTGATATTCAAACTTAGACGGGAAGGGAAGTTCAATAGTCTCATCTAGTATGTAATTCATAAGACTATCTACCTTATCCTCCGCATCTTTTGGTAAGTCACCTTGGGTAGCAAAGGCTGCACGGTAAGCTATGATATCACCGTCTATAAGAACTTTGCCCCTGCCCATCAAAAGTCCCCAAAGACCATTTTACCATCATCCTTCTCGAAGGCAACATCTTCTACATAGGTAAACCCCCCAGCCCTAGCAGCATCAGCATACGCCTTACCTAGAGCATATAGGTCGTCAACCTCATATCGAACCAATGTTGTGCTTCCCTCGAAACCGTCCTCTTCACTGTCATGCTCAAAAGTAATAGTTAGTTTCATGCGGCATCCACCTTAAACATACTCAACCCTTCCACTGTTGCACTTTCCTCGTAGGCAATATGGTTTGTAATAGCCAAATTATTCAACCTGCGAGAAACCCCCTTGTAAACCTCAAACTCAACATAGGATCGTGTACCGTGACCTAGTTGTCCATCATCTTCGTAGCTCCACAGTCGTTTGTTCTCTTCGCCCTCCGTTAAGTCAACAACACCGGGGAAACCACCAAAGTCTACCTCTTTAAACTCCCCGGTCTTATAGTCTTTGTACTCTCGTACGTCCTTTACTTTACGCTTCAACTGGATGTACTGCCCAATACCAAACTCAGAGTTGCCCACTTTGATTGTGTCAACCTGTTGTCCTGTATTAGGGTTTGTCGCCATACGCTCATAACCAGTTTCCAAGAGTTGTGTAATCTGACCCTCTGAGGTAAAGTAAACATTCACTGCTGTTTGACCCCCACTCTTAGATAATTCACGCAACCACTTCTGATTGGATTCTGGATCACCGTAGTCTGCATTTTCCTTGAATACATTTGCGTACTCAAGAACCATTTCCATTACATAAGTTTTTGTATTTGTGGCCATGTCGGGTACTTCCTTTTCACTGTTTCCGTATAATACTATATACACTTATTTGCGTTTTTCGCAAGCAGTCGTAGGCATTTATTTTAGTCTAGTGAATATCTGCGTAAGTATTGCCAAACTGTACATCTGTTCCTAGTGGTACGTTTAGATTTATCTCACGGTTCACGTTGTTGATCCCCATAGACATGATGTTTTCTGTTTTATCTTCGTCCCCCTCTTTGGTTATAACGATAATCTCATCGTGGAATTGACCGATAGTCTGTAAGCCCATGCCGCGACATTCCTTAACCCAAGTGTCAAAGCAGAACACCCCGGTGCCCTGATTGAGTGTACTGAAGCGGTCCTTCTCACTGCGTAGACTGTACCAAAAACCAGACACAGGGTTCTTTAGCCACATACTTCCAAACAGTTCTCTTGTCCGTAGTGTGCTTGCTACCCTCTCAATGGCCCAGTTACGTGACCAGAAGGCTTCTAGCAGGGCCTTAGCTTCCTTTTGCTTCATACCTGTCTCACGGGACAGCTTGGCTGCTCCTACACCATAAGTGGCACTGTAGTTAACTACCTTGTAATTCTTACGGAGGGCCTTAAGTGAACGCTCCCCAGAATTGTGCTTGTCGATGTCGTCTTGAGTAATGACACCAGCGTGTAGGGCCAAGTCTAAGTGGGGATCAAACCCCTCACGGCTCATCTCCTCCACGTATTCAGGGTCTAGTGGTTTCATATAGTGTCGTTTGGTTGTGTCTTCCAAGGATGTCATGTCAGCACCAGCTAACACATAACCTTCTGGACACGTCAGACACCCACGGATTACATCACCATATGGCTTGTCTACTCCCGGTAGATTTACCAGTGGTCGATAGTGCTTAAACCTAAACGTATTGGTTAGACCTGCAACACCAGCCTGCAGCCAACCATTCTTATGACACTCTAGGAAAGATTTAAGTATGCCAGCCCTATGAGTAAGAACAGTGAGACCGTCAAGAAGATCCACAGCAGGGTCAACCTTTCCAAGGCTTCGGACACTTTGACATAGATCGCTGTTCTTTCGTACTTGTTCAATTTGTCTTTCATCACCAGTCACCTTATCCCTTACGAATTTATATGTACGTGGCTTCCAACCCAGAGAATACAACCACTCTTTAACCTGATCTTTAGAGTTAGGGTTACCACGTTCTTCACCTGTCTTAACCTTAAATTGTGTTGTCGTCACAGACTGCTTGTACTCCTTACACAGGGACACCCACTTCTCCCCGTGTGATGATAGCTCTCCGTCTTTCTTGTGCATGACCTTTGGCTTTGCTGCCATACGCTCAAGGGTACGCTTAGGCATAGCGTCTGCCAGTTGCTCAACCTTCTCCTCTTTCAGTTGTATGATCTCATCGTAGGCTGCTTGAGCTTTAGGTACATCCAATTTCCATTGTAGGGCCTCTTGCTCTTTAGCACAATCTAGCTTGAATGATAGATAATCAATCAAACGATCCTTCTCAACTGGGTCTTGGTACAGCTTATTTAACTTAAGACCTAAGTCACGCCATAGACGGTTGTTGATCTTAACGTCCTCATCGCACCTGTGAGCGTATTCCTCTGGTGTTAGGCTGTCCCAGTCTGTAATCTTAGGCTTAGGTACTCCATAGTCCTCTCCGTAGCCCTCAAGCCCATGCTTCAAGCGGTCATGGTGTAGATACCAAGATAAAGCTAAGGTGTCTATCAAACGAGCCTTTACCTCTATGCCCAGTACCTTTTCTATCGCAGGTATGTCAAAGCGTATGATGTTGTGGCCTACCAGAGTTTCTGTGTTGAGCAACACATAGCGCATCTCGTCATAGTCATGCGTGTGCTTTACTTCACCCATATCATTAGACCAAGACATGACATGAATTTTGGTCAACACATCTAATAGACCATCTGTTTCAATGTCGAATACTGTTGTCATTATTCCTACTTCTCCTCCCAAACTGTTGTTGTTTTGCTAACAGGTTCTACTTTTACCATGTAACTACCCTGTGCCATTTTTCCTTCTACGTCAAAGCCAATCCACCCAACCTTATAAAATTCTCTATCTTCTATGCAGAAAACTATACTGTGTAGGTGTTGGTCCCCTTCATAGTCGATTTCATCCAACTGCTCGGAATGTATCGCTATAAATCTGGGGTCATCATCAAACCCAATGCTTACGTAATCATACTCATCGTAATTTTCCATACCTATACTTCCCTTAATGTAAACGTATCTAAGTTAAATCGCATTGTACCAGCAGCGCCCTCTTCGGAGCATGGTCGGTTCTTCTCAACGCGAAGGTATGTTGTATTTCGTTCCTCTACAGTGTCTGCATCCTTCTCTCGTGATAAGTTAATGATAACAGAGGCCCTTTGACCTAGCATCTTACAATACTTAGGGTCACCATTGTCATTAGTGTGGGCAATAGTAACGATACCTACGTTTAGTTCTGCTGCCAGCTTAGATAAACGGATGGCTAGATCAGCAAGCATTGCCTCTTTGCCCTCATCAGATGAACCTACAACTACATCTTGGATAGGCTCAAAGAATACGAACTTACAGCCGCAGGCTTGACTAAAGTATCTGATCTGGTCGCATAGCTCCTCTGCACCTTGTCCATCACCCATGAAGAATTGATAGTAAAGTTCACCCTTGGTTAGCGTATGGATAGCAGCAATAACCTTATCATTAGCTCCCTTATCCTCAATCAAATCCCTGCGTGTAAGGTTGTCATTACACTCGTATGACACAAGACCTAACAGAGACCTTAGCTTTGTTTCTTCTACGTGCATTGCTGCAATAGGGATGCCACGTTTAATCATGTTATATTCTAAGTATCGCATGACCTCAGTTTTACCTATCCCAGTAGGGGCCTTAATCAACGTGTAGTGGGCTTGCATCAGACCCAATATCTTATCATCTAATGCTTGGATACCCGTAGGTACATACTCATGTTCTGGTGCATCACGATACAGTGACAAGAAGTCGTCAGTTGTATTCATTACATTCTCAGGAGTGTACTTACGTGCAGCCCACCAAGCCTGCTTAAACTCTGCTCCCTTGCCAGCCTGCAAGAACTCATTGGCATCCTTGTATGGGTGATGGTTTACCCGGTAGACCTTATTAGGAAACAGCTTAGACACACGATCAGCTAGGGCATTACCTGCATCATCATCATCTACAGATAGGATAATCTTATCGAAGCTGCTTAACCACTCAGCACAGTTCTCCCAGAGCTTCTTAGATGGCGAAGCAGAGGGTAGAGACACAACAGGGTTAGTGTAGCTTCCCTTAAGTATTTGTGCCACTGAGAGAGCGTCTAGTTCCCCCTCAGTGATCGTTACCATCTTGGAACTACCAGCAGTAAACAGGTTCATGCCAAACAGTTCATCACCCTTGAAGTTAGACTTAGCGTAGAACCCTTTTTTATCTAGGGTACGAACTTTAATTCCCCCGCTGGGGTACATATACTCCTGACGATCACCATAGGTTAGTACGCCATAGTCCTCCATCGTCTTGCTGTTGATGCTACGCATGTTGGTGTAAGACCCTGAGCCTACATCTTCGATCAGCTTAGGGGTAAAGTTAATTGCTGACATATTGTATTCCTTATTTCCACTGACGGGGTACTTTTCACTGGACCAATCAAACTGCTCTCTTCTTGATGGGTATCCGCTGTCACAAGACTTGCAGTGTCCTGTGTGTTTCTCATCGTTCCAGCAAAATGCGTCAGAAGAGCCACAAGAAGGGAATGGGCAGGGTAGTCTTCCATGTTCAGACATGTGGCTCTCCTTTGATTTACTGGTTACCAAATAATTTTTGGTTGGCGTAGTCTTGTAAGTTATCCATGCGGTATACTTGACCACGACCACGGTTTCGACAACCAGAGATGTGCACCATAAAGTATTTTGGATCATTATCTAGCATCCAGTCAACTGTCCTCTGACAATCATCTGGGCCGTAGTGGTATTCCCAAGACCCAAAAGATTCTTTTTTATCGGACTTCTCTACCCTTGCTTGAGAGTTGATGTTACCATCCACCCGATTTTCACCCTTATCTAAAAGTTCTGCACAAGCCATTACGTTTTCTTCCCTTATGAAGGGATAGGGGTTAGCCAGCTTACGATTTGCAGTTTTATTGAGGCCCCTGATTGCGTTAACAGCATAGCCAAAAAGGTCGATGTTTGGTTCTTGATTTTTCATAGTGTTTTTCCTCAGTTCATTTTTGATGTGTCAGGTTTAACTACAAGCAAACTTTGTATCTCAGACATATGTTCACCAATAGCATTATACAGTGCGATAAGACCCGCTGCGTTGTAAGATTGAGAATGTTTACCATCCCCATTTTCAAGTATGTGCATGATAGACCTTGCCATACCCTTGTCACCTTCTTGTAAGTGTAAGTCTCTGGCTGTAGAAACCAAAGCACCTGCTGCAACATTACTATCCCAATTAGATCCCCCAATACGCATAAGCTCATCTAGGTTTACTGCCTTTGGCTTTGGTGCATTGGTCTTCTTAGGTAACCCTTTACGTTTTCTCCTCTCTTTATCTGCTGCATTAAGTGTCATGTTACCCTTACTAACTTCATCCGCTAGGTCAGGTGCATCACGTTTGATTGCCTTTGCTGTCTTTACGGCAGTTGTACCTACGTTAAGATGATCCGCAGAATCTTTGGTGGACTTATCAAAGGACGAATTCGTCTCTTGATCCGACTTTCTGTCCCCTCCGTGCCTAATAGTAGCTAAAGCAGCCGCAGTCATAGCCCTTTGACCAGTGGTCAGATGCCTACGCATAAGATTAGCTGCAACAACACGATCCAGAACTACATTGAACGGCATATCATCTGGTAGATTCTCATAATCAGGCTTAACACCAGCCTTCAAACATGCCTTGTGCCTATGTCGACCATCTACGATCCAGCCTTGCCACATTAGTATTGGCTCAAACAATCCATACTGCTTAATACTACCAACAAGGCCATCAAACTCCTGCGTATTTTCAAACGAGACAAACACTGTTGATAGTTCGTGATATTCAGGCTCCTTATCAACATCTGTGAGTTTTGGTTGACGACCACTGGTATCTACACCTAACCACTTTCCAGTGTCCTCTAAAACTTCCATACTTAAGTATCCTTTCTATTATTATTCCTGCTAGGTTGATCTGTTAGTAAATACTTTAGTAACACTTTCCTAAAGGGTACATCTTACTATACACACTTATTAGAAAAACCCGCAAGTCACGAATTGTTACAGCTTAGACATTTTAAGAAGTGCTGCCGTTTCTATTAATGAGATAGATTGACGACTAACACCATAAAAATAAGCTACATCATCCTGAGTCATATCATCAAAGTAACGCATTTGTATCACCTCCTTTTCCCTATGATTTAACTTTGCCATGCCTTTGCCAAGGTAATCTTTATGCTCATACCTTTCCGTACAGTCCTGAACAGCTACCATAAAGTCCCCATTAAACTCTACAGCAGAAGAAGACAAAGCATCGAACAGAGCCTTCTTTCCCCTATCGCTGTACGTTTGATTATTCCAGTCTTTACCCATTGCTAGTTGAGTAGCCATGTCAGAAGCTGGAACCGTAACAGCCTTGTTCTTTATGTTGATGTATCCGTGCATAGCCTTGTTCGCCCTCCTGTACAGGCTTGCAGGATATTCATCTGGATTAACCGCTAACCTTTCATATATTGCCAACATACCCTCTGATATTAAGTCGTCTCTCATGTCAACACGGTTGTACTTGTAGGCCAACCTTACGCACATCTTCTTGATCTCAAGCCCAGTTAAGCTCATATTCTATCTCCAAATCATTTAACTCTCGTTGCCTTGTGCGTATCAGGTAGATTGCTTCCTCTAACGGTACGTCAGGTGATTTCTCCAGTGCCTTGATTAGTTTCTGTAGCTCTTCTTTATTCATAACTTATCCTTTCCCTCAAGTTGATTTATACGCATCTGTGCATACCGTATGACCTTTTCTAGGTCTGTTATCTCACTTTGAACTTCACTCATTCCCTCGTAGGGCTTGTAACCTGCACGACTGGCATACTTGATAATGTTACCACGCCAGAACTCAAACCCGTTCATCATAATGTATGTGATAGGTTCTATTTTCCATCGGGCGTAGTGTTGTGGTTCGTTCACAATATCTTCTGCGTGATCTCTCATTGGTTTTCTCCACTTGTTAACTTGATCTCTAAACACAGATCGTTTTCGCTCTTCTTCACTCATGCGTCTAATCATTCTTTTTGCACCCTGATTTTATAACAGTCTCATACTTAAAGAACAACTGCTCAAACTTCCACTGGTACACCTGCTGCATACCCATCAAAGCATTCATCAGTTCATCATGTGTAGGCTCACGTTCACCGTCACCTATCTGTTTGAACACTGTCTCAATGTCACTACAGACTGACCAACAGTCCATTATGTGCGGTTCTATGTCACGTAGTTTAGCCATTACACAACTCCTCATAATCTTTATTCCAATCCACTTCAGTGAAAAAGACCTCATACATAACCACAGGGTCAGTCAGACCCCTCTTGTACAGCTTGTTACAGGCCATCACAGCCTCCATGCGGTCTTTATAGTAGCCGTAATGCCCATTGTAGTCTGTAACTTGATACCTTACCTCTTTACTCATCTTCGTTCTCCTTCTCCTCAAACCCATAGAAGTTCATCACACGGGTAATTGCTATTACATCACCTGATAAGTCCGCATAGTCTTGCTTCTGCCACTCTGACAACTTCTCCATGTTCTCCAGACGTGCAATCTCTTCAAGATACATGTCCCGTGTACCCTTGAGACGTACCTTAACGACAGCATCTGCAAAGTCATACATCGTGTCGCTACCTTCAAGCTCTTTGTAGATTTCACTCAGCATCTTTTAGTTTCCCCTTTAATGTAATCCTCACAAGCCCATGAGTAGTCACTCATAGCGATAGGTGCATTGTCTGGATCGTGGTCCCACCAAAGGCGAGAGCCTTCACGTTCAGCCTCACCGAAGTGGCGGGTGCAGGCTGTGTTGGTGCAGTCTGACGCACAGAAGGTTTTATCTTTATAGCATAGTGCCATTGGTTATTCTCCTTTAGCCATGTTAGTCATTCTGTTTATCCTCTGCAATCTTATTGAGCATATCAAAAGCCTCACCTACACTGATTTCTGCTACAGCACACATCAACACTAGCCTGATACCATCTTCTACAAACATC
>Ga0222686_1000150_pt1 | contig 29799 bp, 41 predicted proteins | sample AntAcemetage1159_FD_181400 | JGI IMG/M metagenome (GOLD analysis project Ga0222686, IMG submission 181400) | Saline water microbial communities from Ace Lake, Antarctica - #1159 | ecosystem: Environmental > Aquatic > Non-marine Saline and Alkaline > Saline | place: Antarctica: Ace Lake...
AAAACAATTTGAATAAACAAAAGGCTGAAGAGGCTAAGAAGGCCAAAGAGAACAAGAACATCGCGAACGCTTCTAAGTCCTTGGTGGCGGGTGCGATTGGTAAGATTCAGGCTAAAAACAATTTGAACAAACAAAAGGCCAAAGAGAACAAGAACATCGCGAACGCTTCTAAGTCCTTGGTGGCGGGTGCGATTGGTAAGATTCAGGCCAAAGAGAATGCGGTACAGAAATCGTTGAATTTGGAGCCCAAGCATAAAGCCATACTCAATAAAATTTCTAAATATACGAATCAAAGAATAACGAATTTTCGTTCCCGTGCTGCGAACCCATTCCGTTCTGAAGCAGAACTCAACAAAACCAATGCTGAAGTAAACGCGATGATCAAACTTGTCGACGATGAGAAGATTCGTAAGGGTGTTGAATTTAAAATCAAACAGATTGAAGGTCTCACAAACGCTGATGTCACAGAATTCATGAATAAATGGAAAAACAAGACAGTCTTCAACCAAGCTCGTAAGAGAGGGGCTGGTCGTCTTGCGGGTAAGACAAAAACTGAAGAACGAGCTAAAGTTGGGGACGAAAACACTTTCAACTCGGCAGGTGAGATGAACAGATTGAATCTCCTAAAGAAGGCCAAGGATCAAGTTGCTCGCTTCGGTGGCAGAATCGGTAAATGGGACCCTGCCATCAAGAACGCGAAGAACAGCACCGCACTCACAAATTTGGAAAAGAAGTTGAACAAAAAGGTTGAATTGCGTAAGGAAATTAAAGCGAGTCAGGTTGGAGCGATCAGAAAGCGTGGCCACCTCGAAAAGGTGATGCAACTCTATAATGACGTGGATCGGAGACGTAAGCTATTCGAACAACAATTGGCGAACATCGCGGGAAATACCAAAAAGCGAGAACTTTCGAAGTATATAGTGGGCTTGAACCTTCCAGCTAAAAATAAGAGCAACTACGTCAAACAAACCAACAAACCCGGTGCGAATCTGAACATGATTCGTGTGACGGTGAACAAGCAGATTCCTAAAACAAACACTAAAGGTTACACTGTTAATGTGAGCAATGTGAATCCCCTATTCGCGGAGCCCAATAAAGGTGAAAAGTTCAAGGTGAGCAATGTGAATCCCCTATTCGCGGAGCCTAAACCCCCCAATGCACCCCAGCCCAACAAACCTTCGTTTAGGGCTCTCGTTCAAAAGAACAAGGAAAAGAGAGTAATGAATGCGGTGAAAGTAGCCGGGAAAAAGGTAGCCCTCTCCCGATCCTCCGGCCCCGAGCGCGTCAAAATGGCGAGAAACTTGGCACCCGCTAAACAAGAGAATGTCAAAAAGGTTGTTAACGCGGTCAAACTCTTCAATCGTCAAAGTGCCACGAGTACCATAAACCGTCTCAAGAAGCTCACACCAGCTGAGAAGACCAGGTATAAGGGACAAATCGGTAGTGCGAATACTAAAGCGGTGATAAAGGAAATCCAAGAAAGTGCAGTGAGAATGGATGCTCGCAAAAAGTTTGAGGAAAATGCTCATAAGAAAGCTGAGGTACCAGCCGTCACTCTCGCGCCTAAACCCTCTAACCGTCAAAGTGCCACGAGTACCATAAACCGCCTCAAGAAGCTCACACCAACTGAGAAGACTAAATATAAGGGACAGATTGGACGCGCGAACACTCAGAACCGAATCAAAGAGATCCGAGTCGCCGCGGAAAAGGCAGCCGAGTCTGCGAAGAGAATGCTCAGACGGTAATTTAAAGAAATAAAATACAGTTATTATAATGGAAAATTGTGATGTCTGTTGTGAAAAATTAAACAAGATAAATCACAAAAAAGTTAAATGTCCTTTTTGTGATTTAACGAGTTGTCGCTCTTGTTCCCAGAGATACATCTTAGAATCATTCGAAGATCCCCACTGTATGGGATGTAAAACGAGATGGAATCGAGAGTTTGTAGATTCATTTTGTACGAAATATTTTAGAAATACTGAACTCAAACGACACCGAGAGACTATTCTTTTTGAGAGGGAAAGGGCTCTCATGCCAGGTACTCAACCAGAAGTCGAGCGTATCATACAGATGCGAAGACTTCGACGCATCATCAGAAAACAAAAGGAAGATCTCATCGAACTGCATCACAAGCATGGAACCTTCGAAGTTGACACACCTCTTCCGCGAGAGATTTATGTATTGTATCGAGAAATGGAAAATACGTATAGACACCTCGAGCAACTTCGGAATACCGGAACAGTCGTGGATACTGAACCCAAGCGGTTCATACGGCAGTGTCCCGTGGAGTTGTGTAAAGGATTTCTCAATGAGGAATGGTACTGTGGTCTATGTGAGCGGTACTACTGTAAAAAGTGTAACGAGGGTGTGACGGATGATCACGCGTGTGACCCACAAGTTGTAGAAACGATGAAGCTTCTGAATAAAGATAGTAAATCGTGTCCCAAATGTGGAACGGTCATCCATAAGACGAGTGGGTGTGCGCAAATGTGGTGTATAAACTGTCATACCGCATTCAATTGGAGAACTGGTGAGATCGAAATGGGCCGAATACACAATCCACACTTTATCGAATTCAAAAAGAAGACCATGATGTCTCGAGAACACGGGGATATCCCATGTGGGGGTGTCCCGACATTTCGGGAACTTCGAGAAATTGGAGCCACGGAGAGAATACTTCAATACGCCATGGCGATACACTACACTGAACGTGAAAATATGTACCTGGAAACTAGACCCATAGACAATACACAATTGAGAGTGGCATACATGCTTAATGATATAGATGAACTCGAATTCAAAAATTTCTTACAGCGTCAGGAAAAATATACGGATAAAGTTCGTGATCTTTCTGATATTTATGAAATGATTGCTAATACAGGTGGTGACCTCCTACGACAATACGTATTGGAGCCTCAACGTCACGATGAGATCATCGATCTTTTAGAGAAGATCCTAGAATACAGTAACGAAGTCTATGAAACTATCAGACGTAGGTACAATTCCAGACTTCCCAAAAATATTTATGTATAAGTACAGTAAGATGATAGTCGTGTTGTTTTTGATTTTGATACTCATTTACCTTTTACCAGTATATACAAGACCTAAAGTGTATCACGACTTTGTATCCCCTGATGAGCGAACGTATATAATAGAGAAGGCTAAAAAGGAAATGAAACCATCCATAGTCTCTGAAGATCGATACATAGATGAGAGCGTTCGTAAAAGCGAGACGGCGTGGTTAAGTAACGAAGACCCGGTCGTCGATGCGGTCATTAAGAGGTGTTTGAAAAATATAGATCGCCCATTCCACAATTGTGAGCGACTCCAAGTCCTCCGGTACAAACCTGGTGGATATTACAAACCTCACCAAGATACGGAGTATGACGACAAGAATCCGAGAATGTACACGTTCATCTTAGCACTGAACGATGACTACGAGGGTGGGGAGACTGCGTTCCCAAACATACACAAGGAATATAAGCTTCACGCGGGTGACGCCCTCTTCTTCAATACACTCGATAATTACGAAATGGTAACGTCCAAGGCTTTACACGGTGGGAAAACTGTAAAGTCTGGTGAGAAATGGATTTGTAACTTATGGGTCAGGAAATATCCTCATACTTAAAACTTTAACGGTATAGCAAAGTATGAAATGTCTAGCAACTTTTTCTGAAAACAGTCTTTACAAGATAAAACTGGCAAAGACTCGTAAGAATGTCCTTGAAGCTATGTACCAGAGACCGAGTATCGTTGAGGTGCGTCCTATTAGGGAAAATCTGAGACTTCGTTTACGTTTCACTGAAGCGATAAAAGAAGCACAGGATATGTGTAAAATAGATAAGGATTCGTCTGAGTGTCATTGGGCTTGGTACGAGGTTGACGAATTAGAGGATTCTATGCTACGTCTATACCACGATAGATGGTGACATTTGGTGGATCATCATCATACCCATAATACTGAATCGATATTCCAAAGAGATCTATCATTTCCGGATTAACTTCTTCATTCATGTATCTTTTCCAATTTTGTAAAGTTGTGTGGAAATATTCAACACCATCCTCTGAAAATGCACCTATACGCATGAATGGTCTACTACGTAGTTTTCTCATATATTCATAAACAGCCTCAGGTAAAGGTGTTGTTCTATTATATACTGATTTTAACACGTCGACAATGTAATATCCATGTGAATCGCAAATTATATTTACCTGCATTTTAGGAAACCCCTTGATATACACTTCAAAATCCGCATTACTGGGGAGGGTTGTATATATTGGTGTTTTTTCACATATACACTCTTCATGATACCCAACACCCGGGTGTGTATGGTATGATATTTCCGAATACCACACCTGTTCAATTTCACACGTGTCGACTGTGTTTCGTTTTTTTGATGTAATCCTTGTTGGTGTACTAAATTTGAAATTATCATATTCGATACCACCTGCATATTCCCACCGCTTGACAGAAGATATCTTACTTATCTCTTTCAAATTGTGCACTACTTCATGAGACAATTTCATTCTTTGTCTTCTTAACACCGCATTTGGACGTACGACCCCTAATCTCATTGATATCTTATTATATACTGAGAGTTTATCGCGTCTTGTTTTAAACTAGGAGATATTCATGATCACATTTCTATCTAAGAGTGTGATCTCACCGAGTTCATCCCATGTATAATACTTGATGGAGATACCAAATTCTTTACGCATGATGGGGTCCATATATTTATTCACGGTACGTTTCCATTGAGCAGGAGTTGTTTGAATATACACCAAATCGCTCCAAGTCACTCGCACTCTCTGAAATTCTCGACCGTTCATGAGACTCGCGAATTTTATGGCGACACTGTTGGCGTTAGGTTTGTTCATATTTGTTTCGATGAGGTCGATGATATAGTACCCTTGGTTCTCGAGGATGAGGTTCGCTTGTACAGTTGGATAATTATCAACATAGACCTTGAAATCAGAGGCACTCGGGTACGTGAAGAGTGGTGTATTGTATCCCGGAACGGGGTGTGTGTGATACACGATATACTGTGTCAAATCCTCAGCTGTTGGTTGTACGGTGGTAAGTTGTCGGTTCGTACGTTCTGTGGGTTTATTGAATCGGACATAATTTCGCATATTTTCTATGGTGAATGGTATTGTACCCGCGTACTCAACCTTCTGTTCCCATGTTTTTTTGTACACGTCTTGAAGTTCGTTGAGAACTTTACGACTCAATCGAACGGACATGTACCTATTGTTTGCGCGTGTTATCGTCCCCACGTTTAATCCACTTTTTGGTATATTCACTCTTCTAAAGTTATTAGATAACTGGTTGAGGATACTTTTAAACCGGGCCACCTGACGCCGCCTACGAGCAGTTTCGGTGGACACCATCTTACTATATATAAAGAAGAAAATTGAAATGTGTGTAATGAACATCGAGGCATTCGCTCGAGAGATATATTCTCAATTGGGACCTGGGTACAGCGAGAGAGTATATCATAATGCGATGGAAGTTTTACTACGAGAGAATAGTATTCAATACGAATCGGAACGTATCATTACGATACCATTCAAGGGGCACGTGATTGGTAATTTAAGGGCGGATATCATTATTAATAACGAGACTGTTCTAGAGTTTAAGACGATTCGAACTCTGAATGACGCGGCGGAGTTGCAGGCTCATAACTATCTTCGTCTGACAGGTCTGAAGATGGCGTATCTGGTGAATTACCCACCTCATCCAGATCGGGAGGTAGAGGTGCGAAAGATTCAAGCGCTGCCATTGGAGGAAGAGTATGATAAAATCTTCGGGATTCCTCGTAGTATGTCTGCGGATCTAGGACAGCCGCTTGAAGAATTTCTTGAACCCTACGGAGTAGACTGCGAGCTTCTTCTAGACAGTACTGTACCGCTGGGTATGCTTGAGTGATCGTCTCTAGATGAGGGAGGACTGGTTCGTCGTTCATTTGTAATAGGTATACTTACGTTCGTATTTAGGCTCAATTTTCAAATAACTGGGAATTCCACCACTCGGAGGCTTTCTGCAAAAGTTTTTACACTCGCAACAATCCCTAGGATTCGTGAGTTGTCTCTTGTTTGCGTAGCACCGCATGGGAAGGTAAATGTCCTTCTTGAGAATTCGAATGATTCTGTCGATGAGTATCATACTACCTTTTCTTAAAATCTCTGACAACTTAGGGTCCTATTCACAGATTTTACACTCTCGCATTCTATCAAAACATTTGATACACAAAATGTGTTCGCATTTACGAAACTTTACACACTCCCCAGTCGTGTGACACGCAGTACACACATCGTTCCTGAATTCTAGTACCTCGTTCTTGAATCTCCAAAAACACGATGTACACACTTTCAGTCCAGGTCTCATATTTTTACCGCATACCAGGAAATTTGGGCAAGTCATCTATTTAGACTGTCGGAATAAATTCCCATTTTAAATCGTAGCAAATCTTTTTCCATATGACATCTTGTTGATACAACTTTTCCTTCGACTTCAAAAGTGGAAAATATCTAAGGTACTGGTCTTCACTCAAGAGTTCACAAAACTTATAGAGGACGTACGAGTAACTGAGAAAGTTCTTTCGTTCACTTGGGCAGTTATCATCGAAGGGTTTTTGAATATCTTTGAACATGATTCGCAGATACTCCTCCAACTCTTGGGGCATATTAGGAGGTTTGATCCCACTCAAGATATTCGTGATGTAAGGCACATGTTCATAGTATTTATTTAGTTTTAGTTTTTTTAAAAGTCCACGAATCTTTGCGTGTGTGATGTCTTCCAAGTTTTTGATTTTCATCTTTTTGAGTTCACTTCTCAACTGCTCTATAACCTCTGGAGGAATAGTAGTCATTTCTTGTGCCTGAAATTGAGACAACCATTCATTGAAGTGATTTTCCCTTTTGTATGAATAGTTTATAATTTTTTCGGAAGTCTCTTGTTCTTCTCTATAGGTCAACTCATCACTCATGGCTCTAGCAACAATTTTTCCACACCCATCACATACTAAATCTGCTGTATCCCTAATATGAACTACATTACTGGATTCACAGTTGTCACATTCCTCTCTAGCTATTAGTTCATTTGGTCTCTGTATATTCTTTTTTTCAACATCTATGAGATAATCTGTATATATATCCTTTCTCTTCAGACCGACAGTCTCTTTGACATTGAAAATGTTATTTGTATTTATATCTTCATCACCACCTTCAATGTCATCATCGACATATTGATTCATATATGGCATACATTTCATGATATATTCTGCCATATCAGATTCATGTTTTTTTTTATTCATTGGCTCTTTCTTTATGAGTTCACTCCATTCATCTATTAGGTTATTATACCTACTTAAAAAATTACCTTCCATTTCTTATAGAGAAATGCTTACCAAACTTTTAAGTACCATTTTCTTTTTTTACAAATATATTACCACACCGCGAGACTACTCTATAATCTCTGAAGAAATCGAGTACCGCGTAGATCATGATATGAGTTATATGATCGAAGATGATTTCTGGTTACACGAATGTAAAGATTGGGAAGATGGTATTCTCGAAAATTATTACGTACACGCGACAGGTGAAAAGTTCCGACACACGTTGATTCCACAAAATGTGAATGATATCATTTTACGTGTGAAGTACTACTTCAACGGTAAGCAGTACACGGCCATCTCGAATGACTTAAATTTCAAACCGGGTGAAAATGAAGATACGACGATGCACTTTAGTATCCCTTTGAGTAGTGCTTGGATAGTCGATCACGATGATAAACCTATACGAAACATTACTGAAAAGGTGAAACGGTACAGTGGTCCGAGGAATGATTTCCATGGACAAAAGGTTCCACTCGAACACTTTTTATACTATGAGAGGGATGTACTCAAAGATACGTTCCCCAAAATTATTTTAGCAAATACATTAGGTATGAAAAAGACACTCTCCACGTTAGACGACTTCACTACGGATCTTCAGATACCTTAGTCGCGAGGTAAAACTTAAGCTCACCCAAGTTTGCGACGTTATACTTTAAAATCAGAAATCTATTCCCCGTTTCCTGTATAATTTGCACAGACGCACACATACTCGTCGCCTTTGTAAAGATATTCAGATATTTAAGACTATATAACCCTGTAATTTTAGGACTTTCTTCCAGGCATTCAATTAATGTCTCCTGGTTCGCAAAGTCACCTTCACATTTGAAATTGATACACTTTTTGTCTCGCATGATCTCAATTTCCGTCCCAATGTTTGACATGTCGCGACAGAGACGTTGAAAGTCGGCGGATGGAAGTGTAGTGATCGTTGTCATCTCAACATCTGGAACTTCTATACGACTCTCATTGATATCGAGTAGTTTCAACTGGAACTTTGAAGTTGTCTTCTTCGTCTCGCTGATAATTTCAATATCCATGTATTCTTTGGAAGTGATACCCATCTTAAGAACGTCATTATTGGTAATCGTTTTCAGAAGTTTGAATGTATTTGAAATGTTAATACCGGCGATGATCTCTTCCTGATCACAATGGTATTCTTCAAAGTTATCAGCCGAAAGATACATGTCGATGAGAGATGTCCTCGCACTATCCAGTGTGACCACATACATTCCATCAGGTCTGAAATAGATGTTCACATCATTGAGAATATCTTTGAGTACCTCAAATGTTGACTTAAAAGCTGAAGCTTGTATAGTCACAAGTTTCATGTCTCCTTTTTTTACGTTTTACATCTTTAAATCTGTATACGCGACACCTTTCGATACTTCGCGGTTAATCTTCTCCTCTAGTTCCTTGGTCATCGCAGGTTGAAGTGATTGTCCGTAGTCATCGATGCGGAACATGTCCGAGTTGTTATCACCACCATCGAGACTCGACATCGACCCCCCAAACGCACCGATTCCAGAGTGTTCGACCTCTTTCTTTGGGAGAAGTGAGTCGAGCCAATTCTTGATCTCATTCCCCACGAGGATCTTACCATTCTTCGTGAGCATCGTGGGGACCCGGTTAATCTTGTTCCGGTAATTTTGTGGGACGCCCTGTGTGTTGATGTTGTGATAATGCACGAGTTGTTTCAGCTGGGGAACTTTATTAATATACTCGATGATATCCATAGAGTGTTTGCATTTCGGGCTATAGATCAGGAGCGACATCTAGTATCTATAGGGTATTTTGTAAAAAAAAATTAACGCATTATAGTAAATATGAACTACTTTGTTGTGATCATTCTTCTCGTATTGGTAGTTTATCTCACAACTTCCCGTGAATCTTTCACAGAAGCATTTGGTCTCTCAGGATACACAGCACCCGTACCCCCAATTAAGTTGAATGATCCCAGACCAGATCTTTCGAAATATAAGAAAATTGAAGCGAGCGTCGATAATGATATGATGGAAGAGTTCGTACTCCAAGCCAATCGGGAAATTTCTAAGCGCACTGGTCTCTGCACGTACATCATCGAGACTACATCCGTCGAACATTATAGAGGTGACGACAAGGACATTTTCGAGTGCATGTTCATGACCATTAAGAAGGATGGGTTCTCGTTCGGCTTTTCCGTCGTCGCCACATTTGAAGTTGACAAGGGCAAGGTTACTCTGGTATCTCTTCGTTCGCAACCTCTCGGTGTCCAAGTTCCAACTAACATATCGGCTTTCTCGGATGGTTCCCCTGGTAAAGAGTTTCTCGAGTATAAACTTGTTAAGGAGGTGTCATCCCCTACCAAGGCTGAGTTGGATTCAGTAAAAAATAAGTTTCAGTAATTGTAATGATCAGCATCGATGATGTCACTAAGATTGATGACAAGAGAAAACAACTTCGTAAAGAAATTTATACAAAGATTTACGAACAATTTTCTACCAAAATTAGACAATCAGTGGAACTCGGCCACAAACAGATCTTCTTGACAGTTCCAGGATTTCTCCTCGGGTACCCCGTGTTCGACCGAGGTCTGGCGGCGAAGTACATCGCGAGACAATTTACACTCGGTGGTTTCACGGTTCAGTTGGTGACTGACCATGATATTTATGTTTCTTGGATCGTTCCCAAAAAGAAGAAACCCAAAGTCGAAAAGCAAGAGGAAGAGACTGACTTTCCAAATCTCATGAACCTCAAGAAGATTGCGAACAAGTACAGGAGAAGTGCGTAGTAAAATCTCAATTAAAAACCACTTTAATCATAAAAATGTCTGAGAATCTCAACGTACTCTGTGAAGCTAAGCGTGAATACCTCGGCCAACTTTGTCTCATCATGTGTCCATCCATGATTGAAGTGTTTCAGGATATGCATACCGAGGCTGTGAACATGTCGAACGGTCGCAAAGTCCTCATCATGTTCCAGAAGCTTCTTAAGGAGGTTCCAAACTGGTCCAACGCCATGTCCAAGAACCACTCAGACAACATCACGAACCGGTGCTCGTGGTTCGGTGACCTTCTCGCCGCTGTGTTTGTCGCGTGTACGAAGATTCTCTCCGCGGTCCGGCTCAAGGCGGATAATAAGAAGATTTCTTTGAAGCTTCCCACGGAGGAAGTGTTCATCCAGACGTGTTACAACAACATCGCGAAGGATCTGTACAAGGACCCTTACATTTTCAGTGAGGAACAGAGTGAATACCTGAGGGATGAAAAATTGACGGTTCGCTTCACCCTCGGTATCGAGAATACCGTGAAGGAACTCATTCCCGTACAGCAGATTCTTCAGACGTACATGAGTCAGGATTCTAGGGATATCTCTCTCGACGGTGAAATTCAAGATAGTCCTGACCCCGAAGTGTACGATGAGCAAGAGCCAGAGCCTGTGATGGAACCTGAACCAGAGTTCCAACCCGAACCCGAGCCGATGGCGGACCCAGACCCTGAACCGACCGGTCTCGAAAATGAATTCAAGACGGTTCCAGGTGTGCAAGCACCTGTGCCCATGCCCGAGTTGGAGCCTCAGCCTCAGCCTCAGCCTCAGGCCCAGCCTCAACAAGACGATGATGTATTCTTTGGGGACGCACCAGAACAGCGTACAAAAAATCCTAGGTATAATTAAATGGAACTCTCCGACTATCTCCGTGACCCCATGAAGGCGGCACTCATCGCGGGGGGTATCACTGCTGCCTACATTCACCTGAAGGCTAATCTCAATAATGAAGGTAAATTGGAACTCAATAAATACACCAAGCCTGCTGTCCTCAACGCAATTCTGGTATTCTTTATCGTGTCGGGTGGCATCGGCCAGAAAGAGTCTATTTCTACAGACCCTTTCTAAACTTAAAGATTATACCAGTAGAATAAGAAAATGGCATCCGTTACTGCGTTTAACGATATGATGGGTCAATTTCTTGTGGAATTGCACAAGACTTTTCCAGAGGAAAAAGGCATAAAAAAGATGATGACGTCGTTCGATTTACTGAAGTCTGGTAATCCACGTCTCGTCGTGGATGCGTACATGAAGGGTGTGAGTCCATATGCGGATAAGATTTCGTCTAAAGATGAATCCTTCCTCCTCAAGGAGATTGAGAACATCGATTTCCTCAAGGACCTCAATATTAAGTCCTACTGGAAGCGAATGTCCGCCAATACGAGGTCTGCGACATGGCAATATCTCCAGACTCTGTACATGCTCGGTACGACGATCACATCCATTCCTGATGAGACACTCTCGATGATCGAGAAAATCGCGAAGGAATGTGCTGATAAGATGCAAGATGGAGATGGTGAACTGAACCACGATGCCCTCATGAAGATGATGGGAAGCATGCTTGGTGGTCTCCCTAAAAAATAAACCTCATCTTATATTAAATGAAAGTCTGGTTCGACGATCCTCAGCAGCTCATCAGGGCTGATAAGGTTTCCCAGTTCTGGCCCACGAGTGAACAAACCCCAGAAGATCGTATCAATGCCGCTTCTCGTTTTGTCATTTATGCGAGCTGTCTCATTTACATTATTCGCCGGGACCCCAGAATATTCGTTTTGGGGGTGACGGTTCTCTCTGTTATATATGTTCTTTATCGGTCTAAAATGGTGACTGAAACACTTGGAAGTACAATCGAAGGTGAATTGTGTCAGATGCCCACCGAGGATAATCCTATGGGTAATGTGCTCATCACTGATTACACGGACGCACCCAATCGGTTATCGGCGTGTTATTACCCCACCGTGAAACCTTTCGTGAACAGTTACACGAGTGATAAGATTCCTATGGATGGAGGGCGTTCTCGTTCCCCCCTTCCTAAGTACATGAGGAACGGTGTGGATCGGCAATTTGTGACGACCCCGGTATCGAATATCCCAGGGGATCAGACTGGATTCGCCGAATGGTTATACGGTCCCAAGAATGGTCCGATGTGTAAGAGTGATACCCGTTTCTGCGACCCAGATGCTCGGGGTGTCCAGCTCGAGGCGTTCGCGGGTCTCGGTGGGGATGGTGACATAAGGGGTCCCCGTGGTGGTGGAAGTGTGCGAGGTGGTGGCGGAACCTTCAGTTAGATTAAAATTCTTATGTAATAATAAATGGCGTATCAGCTTCAACCTGGCCTTTCTAGAGTTCAAAACAAGGGTGCGATTCCCCCAGTAAAAGCGACTGATGAGATTTTTGTGTATCCACAGCCCAGTAGTCTCAACTGTGGTAGCTGTCGCCCCAACACCATGTTGTACGGGACCTCTCCCTACATGGCCGGTAAAGGTTCTCCAGCCCAATATATCGATACGAGTGATCAACTTCGTCCTCAAACCACATCCCGTTTCAATAAAGTGATTGTCCAAACCTATGAACGTAATCTCTTCCCACTGTCCAACATGGAATGTAAAGTTCCCCTCCGTACCTTACGGTATGAGCCCGTCAGTACCCGTGCCGAACTTCAGAATGGCCTTTTTCAGCAAAGGTACGCTAATAAAAATGTCGGTAATAAGTAACAATGGCTGATCCCATTTCGCTCATGGCTGTGGCCGGTCTAGTCTATGTTGGTCGAACTTTGAGTACTAAGTCGGTTCCACCACCTATACAGGAGGTTGAAAAACCGGTAGTCAAAGCTCCTATAGAAATACAAAACGGCAATTTTGAGCCTGTCCCCCAGAAGAGAGAGATGAATAGTTTTGCTGATATTTCTAAGCAACAACGAAGTGGCGGTCAGGAGATCCTGAACATGCGCAACCGTATGTATGATCAGGGTCGTATGAACAACTTATCACCCGTCGAGAAGCAGATGGTTGGTCCAGGTCTCGGTGTCAGTGCCGATACCCCAGCGGTCGGTGGGTACCAGCAAATGTTTAGGGTGAATCCCGTCAATGTCGGTGCCTATAGGCTTACCACCCTCCCCGGACGAGCTGGTCCAGCGGTGGATGTCACCGGTGGTCGCTCCGCCGTTGTCGGTGAACTCACCCATAACAAACCCGATACGACCGCGTTCCTTCTATCACGACGCCCCGTCGTGGCTGGTCGCGCCCAAGGTATGTCCGGTGTCGTTCCCCGCAACGAACACGAGAAGACCAAGAGGACAACCAATAGGTCCGAAACCGGTCTTCGCCAAGATGGCCTCGGGTTCAATGGCGCTAAGCGTTTCGTCTCGGCGCAAACTGTTTCCCAGGATCCCACGCGATTCAAGAGTGATCGCAACGATGAACAGTACAACTACAACAACCAAGCGCAACCGGGTATCACCAACTTCCGTGGTGCGTACACGAACAGTGTTGCCGCTCAGGTGACATCGAAGACGAACGAGGAACTCATGAAGTACGGTTTCCGCCCCGAAGACCGTCGTGGTAAGCCTAACCGCATGGGTAACGCTGGTCGTATGAATGTTCGGGAGAGTGCACTCAAGCAGGGTGGTGCCTTGACAGCAGTTCGTTCGGATACGACTCGTGTCGATGGTCGCATGAACGCCGCCAACGGTGGTTGGACCCAGCAGTACCAGCAAAAAGCGTTCCACCAGTTTAACGCCTATAAGGGGAACGAGAACCCCAACGCACGGGATCTCAGTATTGCCCAGCGCCAGCTCCAGAACAACCCATTGGCTCACTCGCTGTATCAATAAGAGAGAGATCAGTAGATAAAAACAGTCATTAAAATAGTATACATCTATTTTAATGAAGGTGTATAACCTTAGCATAGATAGTAGTGAACGTGAAACAAATTTGTATTCATATGCGAATAGTTATGTCGTTACATTGGAAAATCCAATTTATGACGTATCCAAAATCACATTGGTTTCTGCGAGAATTCCTACGCCTCAATTGACAACCTGTTCCACGAACAAAACGTTCAGTGTAGATGGGAATGTATTTACTTTGAGTGAAACGAACTATGCAAATGGATACGTTTTAGCCGAAGATCTTGAACTTGTTCTCGCACCCCCAGACTCTAATGTCAGTTTGGTCGTGTACGATGAAGATACGGATGCTCTCAGTTTTTCGAATGTAGGTAATTCTAATGCTTTTACGTTTGAATTTCACACCGGGACTAATGGATACCAAGATACCAGCTCTCTCGTGACGACACCTCACCAAGTGTTGGGATTTAGTTCTCGAGACTTTACATCGAATGCGAACGGTCAGCTCACATCTGGGGTGATTAACTTGAATGGTCCAAATTCAATAGTACTCAAACTCACTACAGGTTCTGACGAATTTAATCAAGATATCTATTCATCGACACCTTTTTATACAGGACATATACTTCTAAATGGTTCAGACTTTATAAACTTTAGCGGTGTGGATGATCATCTCGTGCATCATTTCCATTCTGGTCCTCAAAAATTTATTCAAAATATCCACGTCGAGTTTTTCTACATGAGTCACGGTCGTCTGATTCCATATGATTTTAGAAATCAAGAGCATATACTAAAGTTCGAAATTACGTGTTCCACTGATAAATTGGAAAACTTACCAAAGGTACCCATCGAAAAAGTCGAAGAAGAACCTGTACACATTCCCGAAGAGGTTCGTGAGAATGTGTATAGATGGAAAAGGGAATACATCTACATCGCGTTAATCGTCATAGTTGGACTATTCTTATTGTTGTTTATGAATAAGAAACCCAGAAGAATTATCGGCTCACCGCAAACACTGGTTGAGCAGGCTTCTTAATGGTACTGTTGATCTGGGTGATCACCAGGAAGACAATCACGGACAGAAGGGATGTGAGAAGCGCGGTGAGCGCATACTGGAAACCACCGTTCTTGGGGACCTTGACAACCTGGGTGATGACCCAACGGATGAAATCCATCCACGACATGGCGGCCGCGAAGGAGAAACCACCGACGATGGAGTTGAGGGTCTGGGTCTGGAGTTCCTGGGTGACGAGATCGACAGTCTTGAGGGCAGAGCTAACGGCGGACATTTTATATAATACATTGGGAAAATTATTCTGGTAAGAGATCCTCCTTCTCTACAATTTTTTTGAATTTTTTCTTATTTATAGATTTAGTTTTTGAAAAGATATCTTCATCATCCGATGAATCATCGCTAGAGCTGGTACCGGAATCATATACTTTAAATTTAGTATTCGAGAAGGACCAACCCTCTGGCTCAGAGGTGCTCATTACTATTAATAGCATTTTTTAACATGTGTTCTGTCGGGTTTTGAGGCACCCATGTGTCCCATCGATCGTACGCCTGATTCACACGAATGAACCGTTCATCCTCTCCTGTGTATCTCTCGAAAGGTGGGTAATCCTCTTCGTCTTCGTCAGACTCTTCGTCTTCGTCTTCATCGTCATATATTTCAGGAAATAAACTTCCAATATCCTGACCGACAGTGTACATCGCACAGTACTTGATCGCATATTTCATGTCTTCTGGGAGTAAAACATCTCTCCCACACGCCTTGCAATATTCGGCTGCGAGTAAAGTACTCTTCTCTATGACAGGTAACAGTATATCCGTCATAGTCTTGATGTACTGCTCCACCATACCTGAGCACTCATCACCGAAGCCAGTTTGCATGTTCATCTTTAGTGTTTGGTATTAAAAAGAGTTTGACCAGTTCCCTCACGAACACGGAGAATGTTGTAACTTAGAGCGTATACACGAATTTGTCTACTAAAATCGGGACACGACGTGAGACTTAGGTTAAGATTTTGATCTTTTACGAGACTGAAATTGATTTGTCCTGTGGGATACCACTCTTCGGGCTGAAGAGCAAAACTATAGGAATAGAATCGCCTGATGAGTTGGGTCTTCGAGTGATGAATCGCCGCTTGTACAGCCTTTAGGAAGATCACGTTACCGATATCTCGTGTGATGATATCCTGACCATCTAATGTGAGTGTGAGGTACTCTAAATTTTCGTAAAGAATGAACTTTCCATCCTGAACATTGGAGGTATTATCATAATCAAAAATAGTGACAAAGTTACCCTGTAGAGTTTTATCCACTGCGTTCACATTACTCCCATGTCTCTGAATGACAAAGTACAGTTCCTTGACTGGATTTGTAAAATCTAATTTGAAATTTCCTTCGTTGACACCAACTCCAACGTCGAATATATCTTCTTGAATTTCTGTGATCAGATAGTCTGTGGGTGTATTCATAAGTTTGATACGTTCTGTAGAATCCAAGAAAACCACTTCGGTACACAGTTTGAATTCTTTTAGTTTGAGGGTTTCTTCCAAGGTGATGTACGAACCATCGGCTTTGATCACCAGATCTTGTGCATTCCTCAATTTGAATTCAACTTCCACTTCTTGTTTATTGATGGCACATAGGGGTACAGCTAATTCTGGATGTTTATAAAAATAAAAGGGGAGATCGACAAAGAAACTTTCATCCGAGGTGAGACCCAACGTATTATGAATCACGATACCGGAATTACCCCCACCACTCTGAATAACTTCACCGACAAGTTTATCCGATGTTCTGAGTGGATACTTTCCCACGAGTTGTTCGAGAGCCTTTTGTTTCGTTTGGGTGACATTATGTTCTGAGTAAATCTGAAGGTAATCACTCGTGAGTCTTTGAATCACTTTACCACCTATGATGAGATCCACGTGTTCTATGAGTGCGTGTGCGACCGACTCTATGTACATCGTGGCACCAGTTTGAATAATCTCTGGAAGTTTCATTTTCACACTGAGTGTCTTGAGTAGATCACCTTGATTTTGGGGAACTTTGAACCGAACTTTTTTCCCAAAATCAGCTTCATTATTTTCAGGATCTATATCCACAAATTCAGTGGAAAAGTTTGAATGTTTCTGGAAACTTTCCACAAAATAACTGTAGTCTGGATCTATCGTAAAAAATCTCTCTTGAGGCCCAGAAGCCGAGAGTTGGACTTGTCCAGCCATTACTACTATATCTATCTAAAATTTTAATCCAGCTAAACCACTCTCGATGCGCAATACGTTGTAATTCACGGCATATATTCTAGTGTCATTTTCGTACGTAGCATCGATCGGTGTAATCTCGAGTGTAAAAAGTTTATGAGATATGCGACTCATATTGACCTGACCAGTTGGATACGGCATCTCTGGTTTTAGGGAGAATGAGTACATACCGAACTTCGATGGACCTAGACGACGAGTTGAACCGTTAATCTGCTCGGTTGTAAAATCGAGTGCTAATGGGGAATTCACATGATATTTGAGTGCTTGTTCGTATGTGAGAAAGAGACCGTCTCGGCTGAATACAACTTCATTATTGAAACGGAGTTCGGCATTCACGATTTCATTGTAATAGTTTGGTATGTTATTGAGAGATGCCAATTTGGAATGTGATACGAAGAACATCTCTTTCACTGGATGTTGAAAATTGAGCATCACAGACTTTCTATTTTCACCGGGTTTCATTATGAATTTTGCCACTTGGACTTGGGTGATGACATAGTCTAGAGGTCTGGACATGAGATACCCCCTCTCTTCGGGAGTCACATAGACAAACTCAGTATCCAACGAGAATTTCGCGATCGAAGCAGTCACGTCAGAGATACCTTCTATGTCGGCTGTACCCATATTCCTGACAAGTTCGTTGAGGGGTCTCGTCTTGATTCTCACTTCGATCAATTGTTTCGTGAGGGCACACGTGGGTATAGCGAGAGACGGATTCCTGTAGAAATAGAATGGAAGATCTAAGAAGTACGTGTATTCACCAGCATAACTCAAATAATTCCCATGGCCATTCAGGAAATAGATTGTCTGTTCTATATCATCATTAGTGTTGTTAAGTTGTTGGTGCATGTAAATGTATTCACCTGTGATTCTCTCGATCGGTTGCCCACCGATGAGAAGTTCAGCGTACTCTATCATCGTCGTAATCACAGACGGGGACCAAACTAAGTCGTTTTGACCGTCATCATCTGGTTGTGGGTCGGTCAGAGTCACTTTAAGGGTCATGTTTCTCACGAGATCACCCTTGTCACCAGGTATTCTACACTCTATTATTTGCCCAAAATCAATGTTCCCATCGAATTGACTTTCCACAAAGTCGAAGGAGAACTTTGTGTGTTTCTTGAAATTCATCAGGAAGTATGAAAATTGTGGCTCACCTGTGATCCATTCGTCTTGGACACCGGTGGCGGCGAGTCTGAGACGACCAGCCATTCCTACTCTATATGAGTAAAATTTTGGTAAATAAAACGAGCCACTACAATAGAATGAATCTTCAGTTGAGGAAGTTCAAACCCGAAACCATCGCGGATGATAAGGTCATCGTATTTATTGGTAAGCGTAATACGGGTAAATCGACGCTCGTGAAAGATATCATGTTCCACAAGAAACATCTCCCAGCGGGTATCGTTCTTTCAGGGACTGAGGAGGGGAACCATTTTTATTCCGAGTTCATTCCCGATCTGTTCATTTACGGAGACTACGATCGTGATGCCATAGAGCGGGTGATGGCGAGACAGCGGAAGTTGGTCGGAAATGGAGCTACAAACTGTGGGGCGTTCATGCTTCTGGATGACTGTATGTACGACTCGAAGTTTCTAAAAGATACGTGTATCCGTCAATGTTTCATGAATGGTCGGCACTGGAAGATCTTCTTCATGCTCACGATGCAGTACGTGATGGACCTCCCACCAGCGCTTCGAGCCAACGTGGATTACGTGTTTATCCTCAGGGAAAACATCATTCAGAACCGAGAAAAGTTGTATAAGTCCTTCTTCGGTATCTTCCCCTCTTTCGATATGTTCTGTAAAGTGATGGATGCGTGTACAGAAAACTACGAGTGTCTCGTGTTGGACAATACGGTAAAGTCTAACAAGATCCAAGATTGTGTGTTTTGGTACAAGGCGACGGTGAGAAAGAACTTCAGGGTCGGTGGTCCAGACCTGTGGACACTTCATAAGAAGATGTATAACCCTAAGCACCTACAGCAGAAGGAAGATGATGCCAAGAAGGCGACGAAAAAGACGAATCTCAAAATCACCAAGACGCGTTGAGTATTGAATTCAAAAACATAGGACTATACTAAATGGATACCATGAATCTTTCTGACGATGGCGAAGGGATGGTTCCTCTTGGTGATAACCCTTCCACGTCTTTTACACCCGAAAAAAATGTAAGACAAAGTAAAGAGACGATGGATTCTACTCCCATTAACGATATCATGATGGACCCTCCCATGATGACCGACGAACCCAGGATGCAGGGTATGATGTCCCAGATGACCGCTCCCCAACCCCAAGGTGCCTACGCTACATCCCAGGCGCCCCCCCAACCTGAGAAGAAGAACCCTCTCAACCTCACGGATGAACAACTCACTGCCCTTTTCGTCGCTGTCTGTACCGCCGCTGCCGTGAGCAAGCCCGTTCAGGACCGTCTCGCGACCTCTATCCCCAAGTTCCTTAACGACCAGGGGGGTAGAAGTGTTGTTGGTCTCGCGACGACTGGTGCCGTAGCCGCCATTCTATTCTACATCGCGAAGGACTATGTCATCAAGCCCTAAAGAGCTGGCGTTTCCCAGCCCATATTACTGTAGATCGATGTATCGATACCCAAAAAATAGGTCAGTAGGGCACCCACTGTGAACGTCCCCACTAGCAAGGCACTCATTTTAAGTTTCTTGCTATTGGATACAGTTGAATCCTCTATCGCCTCCCTCGTATCACTGAAAATCAGGTTTAACGCATAGGTGAGTACGAACGCGAATACCGTCGACGCCAGGAAAAAGACGCGGTCCACCGCGAGACGGGGAATACTCCCAACCATGAGACGAAGCACGTTGGGCATGACGATGGTCATCCAAGTGATGTTCACAAGGTAATTGGTCGACATGTTTGGAACGATCGACATTCCGTAGATAACCACCCAGTAGGCAATGGCAATGAGTAGCACACTCAGAGGTGTCTTCATTTGATTTACGTTGAGATTATTTATCCTGGACATGCTCACCACAGAACTCAGTCTTGACTGGGATTTTGTCATAGATACCGAGTCCCAAACAAATGTTCCGAAGTTCTATGTAATTGTTCCAATATTCATCGGAGTGTTCGTATTCAGTCACGGTACAGTGTGCCAATTCATGAATGAGAACATGGAAAATCTCATTCACTTCACCGTCGAGACACACTGCGATCTCCCCCCCTTTGTTCGTGTTGTATCCGACGGCACCTTTCATGCGAAGGAAACCTGTGATGGGAATACACCGTTTCAACATGTGAAACTTTTCATTGTTCGTTTCGATTAAGTGTTCCCTGAGGATACGATATTTCTCTTTGACGTCAACCAACCTTTGGGGTTCTCGGGTGGTATACAATATCAAGAGATTTAGGAGTAATAAAAGTACGATCATCTGTTATAGACAAAGATAAATTTACTATAGAGTTCTGATATGGGATTCCCCCTGAGTCCCTCCCATGTGTGTAAACGAAACCCGAGGTCTTCTAAGTGTGTCACGAGTTGGTCTTTGTACGCCACCGGTTCAGACTTTGGTCCATCGGCGTAATAAGGGGTCTCTGCTAAGTTGACCCATAACTTCTCTCCAAAGTCTCCGTTTCCGTGATCCTTCATTTTGAAGAAATTGCCCATAGCATCTACTAAAGGTGTTTTGAATAGGATCTTCTCAGAATCTGGAATGATTCCGATAAGATGTCCACCAGGTTTCATACGCTTTTTTATTTCTTTGATGGAACTCATGAAGTATGCCTTCGAAGCGAAGATGTAGTGAAGTGAAAAGTTGAAACATATCGTATCAAACTTTCTTTGTGGACACTCGTGTATGTCACCCTCATAGAAGTTTACTCGCATGTGCATCTTTTTCGCACGGGCACGAGCCTCTTCGAGGGCAGACGGCTCTGGGTCACACATGTTTATGTTGACACCGCACCAGTGCCACTTCTGAAGATCTCCCCCAAATCCACACCCCACGTCGAGGATATGTTGTCCTTCTCGAGCCACGGACTGAATGAGACCCCTCTTCGCCTCGTTATGATTCTTTCGAATCTCTTCCATGTGTACATATCGTTTTACTCTTTTAAGGTATTTTACTTAGGAGCTTAAAGTTTTGAATGCTAAAAGAGATATAATGTCTCTAGAAACCGACTACACCACCGTCCCCGGTCAAGTTTTCGCGTGCATCTCGATCGTAGGTCCCGATTCCCCCCAAAAGACGGATAAACAGGGTATCAAGATCCGCGGGGCTTTCGCGACTCGTGATGAAGCCGCGAACCACGCCAAACGCCTTCAGAAGGAGGACCCCACGTTCGATATCTATGTCGTCGATATGTACAAATGGCTCTTGATTCCTCCCGATCCCACAAAGATTGAGGATGTGCACTACACTAACGAGAAGCTCGAAGAGATCATGACAGGGTACAAGGAGAACCAGTCGCAGGCGGCTCGTATGTTCCAAGAACGTAAGCAGTCCATGACAGCCGGGTCTAATCAACATGTTCCAGGTGATGAAAATTCCAAGTTTTACACCAAGCCTGATGAACCACCCATTTCCCATCCAGCGGAGGTTCTCGAGCGTCTCAAGAAAGAGAAGCCTGATATGAACATGGAAGAACTCGTCAAGGAAGCGGATGCGATCGTCGCCGCGGAGATCGCAGAGCGTCAGAAACAACGCGAAGCGAGCGCCAAACTTGAGGATGTCGCCGAGTAAATAATATTCATATACAATAAACAAAATGATCAAGATTATTGTCACTATAATTTTGGTCAGTGCTTTCTTTATTTTGTTTTTTAATCCGTCGTTTGAATTACAAAACAAAATAGATACTGGAGCCGAAGTCAGTACTACTGCTGGTTTTATCGAAGATACAGATGATGCGTTTATTATTCCGTTGTATCCATCTCCTCTCATTAAAAAAGATACTACGGGTAAAATTAAACCGATATACGGGGACATCGGGACATTCGTTGCGTACTCAAGCGTACCGGAGGATCACTGGTTGCATGGTTTTCCCCATAAAAAAGCCTAAAAGAAAGACTGCGAACGCGATGATCCATGTAGATTTTTCAACCCTATCGAAAAGATCGAACTTCTCGTTTTGTGGTGGGGGTGGGGGAGGTTGCATGGGATAGTCCATGTAATAAGGTTGTTCAGGCTCTTCGTTCTTATCATTTAAAGAATCCATGGTGGGGTTATACTCGATGGGATTACCTATGTCAGTTTCCATTTTCTAATTATACATCTGTTTTTTTTAAGCATCTTCTGACTCACTCTCATCATCCACGATGAAATCCTTGAGATTACCATTTTCATCTGCGTCCTCCTCTTCATCAGAAGAAGAATAGTCCTCCTCATCCCCGGTGTCTAATTCAGAATCAAAATCAGTATCGTGGTCCTCTGGTGAATAGTCATCGACGAGATCTTGTTCCGTGGGCTTGAAGAGCTCAGGTTTCTTTATCTTGCGCCCCGAACGAGTAATCATTTTAAGTTGTAGTAGGCATTACTGTTTAAGTATCTTTATAATGTCTTGGGTCAAACAATGTGTTCTGGGTGTATTCTTCTTACAACGAGGACAATTCTGCTTGATTTCCTTACCTTTGATCAGGTAGGACATCACGGCATCTTCGTGCATCCCCTTGATCGTCTCACAGTAATTAGAGTTTGTGAGGGCTACAAAGTTTGATTTATCCTTCGTCACGTGTATCACCTGTAAGTCCTCCGGTCCGTACATATGTTTCTTGATGAACGCCTCGAGGGGTTCTTTCACGTCACCACATTTTACCTGGGGTTTCTCTACTCGTTTCCTAATCTCTGGACACTTCCTGATATCTTCCTTCTTCGGGTACAAACTCGTGACGATACTCTGTGGAAGCTGGTGCCGTCGCCCACAAAAGTCTTTACAGAACCCATCACGTCTCCCCCTGAGGGTTGGACAAAGACAAAAACATTTCTGAATGATCGTCGGACCACTGATGATGAACCAGACATGATTAGAGCCGTGTTCTCTTTTGAGGTTCTCACAATATTTAGAGGTTGTCGAGACGAGATACGTATCCTTCTTTTTGAAAAATTTAGGAATGTAGGCACCCGATTGCCCCTCCATGTTCGCACGAATGAAGTCCTCAATTTTAGCCTTTAGGGTGTCATCACAGACTTCATCTTTCATCTGTGCAGTCGTGAACGTCCCCTCTTTTATACTCGTAGAGGGAGGTGTCACGTGGATAGTTTGGGGTGCGTCGGTACGCACGGCCGCCATAGTGAGTATCTCCAGGGTTGGTTCTTGACCAACCTGTAGAATCGCACTCAAGGGACCGTGGTGATACATGAAAACGGGTAAATACGCCAATTGATCGATCTTTCCCTTTTCGCATTCAGAACACCCTTGGCCATCGCATAACCCATGTTTCGCCTTCTTATACGACCAAGGCATACGAAACCCACTCCCTTTTGTTTTCCTGGCTGCGTTTCCGTAGACAGAGGCATCGATGATTTCGTTCCAATCCGTACCCCTCCCTTTAGCCTTAGAGAGTGCGACGAGAATATGGTCTCTCAAGGCGAGCGCAGATACCTGGTCCACGACGAAATTATGCCAATTGAGATGGACCCCCGTTTTTATGAGTTCCCCACACTTTTTAGGGGGGGAAATAGATATGAGACAATCCTTACCACCGTGGCGCTTCACCTTATCACATATGACTTTACAGATATCTTTGATTTCATCGAGGTCAAGGGCTTCGGTGTCCTTATAGTCGATGTCCACGAAAAAGTTGTAAAGGGGTGTCTTCTGTTCGACGACGTAAAGTTTCTCTCCGCGTTTGACCGCTTCCACGTACCGCTCGTGAAAGTCGTTCAATTTATCAAATGGCACGGAGAGGACACCACCGTCCATGAGCACATGTGATAGATTGGTTGCGTGAGTAAACTGTTGGGAGGCACACCAACTCTTAAACATGGATTATTAAGGTACCTCTTCTCTAAACCAGGACATACAGGATACATCTCTGAATTCTTTACCTTGAGAAAGTTCCTTCTTTATCGTTAAGAGTTCGTAGACTGTTTTGATTTCATTTTCTTCGATCCATTGTTTGATTTCTTCTTCACAGAGTCCTCGGTTCTCCCGGAGGAGTTCTCCGATCTGCATCATGATGTACGCCTTGGACTTCATTATTTTATAGAGAAGGTTTTTCTATTCAAAGAACTTATACACGCGTAAAATTGTGGATTGTTGATGACATTATCGATGATCAGTTTCCAACGTTTACGTGTGTTGAATTCCTCGAGGGTATCGTAACTCATGTAATCGTTTTCGTCGTATGTTTTTCTGAATGGTTGTTTCATGAGCTTTTTAAGATTTGTTTTGTGTTTCTCTTCGTAAAACTTTTTGATCTGTTGTTGTTGGTCATTCTTCGTGTAGTTCACGAAGAATATAAAGACATTGTACTCGAGATCCACGGATGGACTCTCTTTGACTGTAAACTTAAACTCGGTGTATTCACCATTCTTGAGGGAAACCACACCGCGTGTTTCCTCCTCGAGTTCCCTGAGGGCACACCGAATGGGATTAAAAATCTCTCTCCGCCTGCATCCACCCGTCACAAAAATCCAATCCTTAAATCTCCAGTCCCTCACTGTGAGAAACCGTGGTTTCCCATCGATGAAGCTCACCGGTACTGCGATCGCTTTGTACTTCTTCATTGCGCATTCGCAAGTTATACTAAGGCGATATGTTTATTCCTTGGATTTTACCTCCTCGGCCTTTACAGGCTCTGGCTCTGGGACCGGTGCGGGCGTGGGAACAGGCGCGTTGAGGTGTTGGACAACCTGTGCCGAGAAAGTCTTGAAACTGTTCATCTCCTCCTTCGTCTTGCTGAGTTCCTTGAAAAGGAAGATAATACCGAGGGCACACACGACGGTGGCAATCATCATAATAGTGTCGCGGTTAACGGGAATCATATACTTATGTCTCTCGTTTTCTTTTTAAGCAATTACACCCAACATAGTCTTCCCTGGGGTTGGGCATTCATAGGGTGACTGCGCAAACTGGACGGCTTCGTAATGCGCATTTTCACACGATTTTTGGGTCGGTTGACCGACAAACTTTTCGAGTGTCCTGGAAGTAGGATCGTACGTCAATACAAAAACGATGGCGAGAAAGAAAATGAGTTTCCACATTTACTAATTAGTTAGAATATAATAGACCACCCATACCGTTTTCTATGCGGAGGATGTTGTAGTTCACGGCATAGATATCATCCGCCGAGTTGAGCGTATCGTTGACGATACGAGCCGAGTCGAGGCGCGAGAAGTTGAGGTTACCAGTGGGCTGGAGTTTACCCGTTTCGAGACAGAAGGGGTACGTGAAGAGGTTGGCACCAGGGGAGGAGTTCCCGTGGGAGGTGTGGTAATACAAGGGAACCGCGGTGAAGTTGGGGTTCGCGAACTTGTAGTCCGAAACATCGGTACCGTTAATCTGGAGCTTGAGCTTGTTGGTATCACCGAGCATGGTGACACCCGAACCGTTCGCCGCCGCGAGGTACTTGATGGGGTGGTTGAAGTTGAGTTCTTGGATCTTGGCGCCGGAAGCGACCGCCTTCTGGACCTGGGTGATGAGCATGTTCTGGGGAGAGCCCGCGAACATCTCGCGCTCCTGAGTATCGAGGTACGCGTAGTTCGCGTAGACTTCCCACTTGTACGTATCGGCGGCGGCACCCCACGTGATGCGGAGTTCCACATCGTGGTACTGGAGGGAAATGAGGGGAAGGGCGGTCTGCCAGTTCTCACAGAAGGCGAAGCGGAGAGGGTAGAACCGCTCGGAAGCCGAACCGGTGTAAAGACCACCCGAGACCGACTTAGCGGAGGAGGTCGCCGAGAGGGTAGGGGCGATGAGGGTGGAGTAGGTAGAGTCCTGTTCATCGATCACCTGACCACCGATGAGAAGCTCCACCTTGGAGATGGCAGTGGTCCAATCGGGGACGGTGTTGGACTGGGTACCGTCGGACTTGATGGGCATGAGATAGACATAGTTGAGCATGTCCCCCTTGCGCTCGAAGCGGATGGTGGACATGCCGTTGTTCGAGACGTTGCCTTGGATGACCTGACGCTCGACCGTTTGGGAAAAGTTCGTGTGGCGCTTGTAGGTAGACCTAAAAAAGCTGACTTCGGGCTGACCGACGAGGTGTACATCCTGGGCTCCGACGGCTACGAGTTGGGCAATACCACCAGACATTTTATAATATAGTGAGACTTTATTTTTAAGCTTGGACGATTCTTAGAAGGTTAGATACGAGAGAAGTCCTACGGACTTCGATCGGGATGGGGGCTCCTTACAAACTGGGTTTCAATTTGGAAGAGGTTGGTTTATGAACTTGGAACGACGGGCCACTCTACACCGGTGAGGTTTCCGTCTTCGTCGAGATCAGGTGAAGACATAGCCGGGAGGTCACGGAGGTGTTGGCGATAACGTCTCCATTTTTTAAATGTTTCGTCGTTTATGGGGTAATCCCTCATAGCGTACATATCTGTCGAGGGAAACAATGCGTCTCGTTCAGAACGGAGTTTTGTCATGGCATCCTCTTTACGATCTTCTATGACTTTTCTAGCTGCAATTTCTTCTGGGGTGGGCAGAGGAGTTCCATCAGTAGATAAGTCCGACATATACTATATATTTACATTTTATAATTTTGTCATAATTACCTTCCCATGTCCGCCGATGTCTCCGCCGACCGTGTTTACCGGAGAAGACCCACCGTTATACGACCCGCCACCGGCTCCACCCCAGCCTTGATTTGTACCACCACCACCACTATATCCACCTCCACCTCCACTGCCAATATAATCATATCCATGACCCCCCGCTCCACCACCGAAACCACCTTCTATATTCGGGTTTGCGTTTGGCGAAGTCCCTCCAACTCCTCCATTTATGTATGAATTTGCAACGGTAAAATTAGTTCCACTAATCGAAGTCGGCATAGCTCCATTCCCTTGATATCCCGCTCCGGAAGCCCCGTGACCCTGTCCTCCACCAGATCCACTAGTTCCTCCAACTGCCCCACCATATCCGTTTTTACCTGAGGTCGTGATGGAAGCATCGACAATGGTGGTAGAAGTGACCTGTGCGGCACCCCCTCCCCCTCCCCCTCCTGCGACCAAAATGGGTGTCTGTGCGTTTTGATCAAAAACAAATGTACCTCCACCTCCACCGGCATCCTTTGCCGATGAATTATTGTATCCACGTTGTCCGCATAGTATCTTTACAATGCTTCCTTGGGTCAATGTGAAGTTTCCCTGCATTCTAGCACCTCGACCACCTGGATTCTGTTTTGAAGTGTAACCACCCGCCGCTCCAAACGCCTCAATCTGATACGTCCCCGTCTCAGGTACCTTCCATTCCTGTATTCCTCCCGTCACATTCAAATTACTGGTATAATCTGTCCATTCGGGTGTATACGCAGTCGTTATTTCAGTGATTGTTGGACCAGTTCGACCCATCGCCCCAGCGTTCGTGAACGTATGTGAGGTAAAGGCGTAGAGTTCGGATGTACCCACAATACTGAAGGTTCTTTCTACGAACGCCTGACTGGGAGTATCAACCACTCGAAATGTTACACTCGTTGTACCATCGGCCGCAATTACACCTGTTATCGCACCCGAACTCGCATTGAGACTGAGACCCCCCGGTAAAGCACTACCAGGTGCTACTGCGAATGTCCTACCGGTAGTACCCCCCACAGCATCTGTACCCGCGAGTGTGTGACTCACGGACGTGGTAGTACGGAAGCTTAAGGTCGCCCCAGCCGCCGGGGAGGTCCATGCCCCACTTAACCCGATCGTTTGGAAACTTATAGTAGCGAGACCCGAACCACCTGTGATTTTAACAGTATAGGGTCGATTTGCGAGTTGGGCCGTAGCAGAGGACAAGTCCCCCATTTTGAATGTGGTTGTTGCCGCGTTCACGAATGTACTATCCACCACCTCATAATTGGTTCCATCGGCACCCACGAGGTTTATAGCCAGTCCTGAATCAAAAGAAGCCCCTGAGACCGTGAATACTTGGGTTGCTGTATCAGCAACGGCAACACTCGCAGGTGAAATACTCACAATCGAAGGTGGTGTTGCGAGGGCACCCCACCCTGACCCCGTATATGCTTCCATGTACCCAGTTGTTGAGTTGTACCGCACTGAACCCAGAGGTGCATACGTCGGTCTCTGGGCGGTCGTGCCACCACCTAATGAGATACCCGTTGTCCCAATGCACTCGATACGACCAGAAATCACAACATCTCCCACAACATCTAGGGCTGACCCTGGGTTGGTCTTCCCGATGCCGACGTTGCCGTCAGATTTAATAACCATTCTCGAATTATTTAAGCTCACTTTGGTGGTGTTATTGTTTGTGTTTTCTACACAGAAATGGAGGCCGCTGTTGTTCGCCCCACTAAAACCACCCCCTGATGAAAAAATGGCCATCTTAGCGGGTGCCGCGGCGTTAAATGGCGTTCTGAAATACACAGCGGCGTTGGAGTGTTCGGCACCGGCGCTCACAGTTAGGGAACCTTCCTCGTTTCCAGTTAAACTTCCATACGTGGGTGTAGGATAATGAACATCAAGACGATCCGTTGGACTCGCCGTCCCGATGCCGACGTTGCTCGTGGTCGTGAGGCTACTCACAGCAGCCGCGTTAGAGCCCACAATCTCACCGTAGTGGGATCCGACGGTTTTCCCACTAAATGTAGTGGCCGTTACGGTCCCCACGACATCTAGGGCTGTCCCTGGGTTGGTCTTCCCGATGCCGACGTTGCCGTCAGATCTCATAGTCATTATATTTTGGTCGTCATAGGAACCGTGTGCTAAGTTTAAATCAAGTCGAGTTCGTGAATCAACACCGTTATTCTCATATCTCGAAAGTTTAAACGTTGCACGGGCACCGAAGGCCTCGGAATGCGTCCCCTCCCGAGCCAAATTCAATACATCTTTTGGATCATTAAGTGTCGTACTGGATGTTGCGGTGCGGTTAGTAACCGTCATTGGTGCTAATGAATGGTCATATGTACCACGATGATCGGGAATTTGGTTAACTGTCAGTTTGGATGATGGAACATCCGTCCCGATGCCGACTTTATTCCCCACTGAGTCCACGAAGAGGGTGTTCGTATCCACAGCCAAGTTTGAGGAAATGGCAACATCTCCTGAAAAGGCTTGGACATTCGTCTGTGCCATTTATAAATACCGGACAATTTTTTTAGGAGCGTCCCAGCCTCCTAAAAAAATGGATGTTTTGGGGATTTAATATCCAGTAGAAGTTCCACCGATGGTTGAAACACTTCCACCCGAGTCACCAGAAACGTATTCCACGAAGAGGTTCGCGGTCCCTACCTCGATGTTCGCCGTCGTGACGAACCCTGTCGTGGCGTTATTGAATTGAAGCGTGTTCGAGGTGACGTTCCCAACAGTGGTGATAGCCTCGAGATCGAAGG
>Ga0222686_1000157_pt1 | contig 29094 bp, 23 predicted proteins | sample AntAcemetage1159_FD_181400 | JGI IMG/M metagenome (GOLD analysis project Ga0222686, IMG submission 181400) | Saline water microbial communities from Ace Lake, Antarctica - #1159 | ecosystem: Environmental > Aquatic > Non-marine Saline and Alkaline > Saline | place: Antarctica: Ace Lake...
AGTCAAAGGGACACATCCTCCTGTCGGAAAAGCCTGAAATAAAGCGATTGGGTTAGACTGCAAGTCTACCGTTGACTCGGCCATTCGTTCGCATCCATTCTCAGAAATGGTTAGTGATACCTGCTGCTCTCCAGGCTCGGCAAATATTATTCCCAACGGAGATTCCTGAGATGACACCGAAGGAGTTCCTTGCGGGAAGCTCCATTCAAAAACAGCGCTATTGGAATAGCTTCCTCCCACCGAAAAATCGATGCTATGGTTGTCAAAGCAAAATACGTCTTGCTCAGGTATCTCAAGTGCCAATAAGGTTTGAAGGTCAAAAATCTCCGTCACTGTAATAGGACAGTTCTCAGCTGATGAAGCAGTAAGGGAGACGGTATACAACCCCGAACTTGGAAAGGAATAAGAGCTCGTTGGTCCTTCGGCAAAATCCCCATCGGTTGTGGAATCTCCAAAATCCCAAATAAACTGAGTGGCATTTTCGCTAGTTTGGGTAAACCCACTGGTCAGCCCTTGGCAGAACTCTTCTTGTGGTGTAATGGTTGCGGTAGGCGGCTGGGCCACTACAAAGTTTATTGAGCTTTGTGCTTCACAGATAGTATTCGTTGCAAATGCTTCGATGGTTTTTAATCCAGGGCTGTCGAACAATACCCCAGTTACCTCCAGGCCTTCTAAGAATTGAGGTGTTGACCCTGGACCAAAATCCCATTCCACCGTCGAAGCCAATTGATCAAAACTACCGCCAGCAGTAAATGAATACACGGGCTCGCCATTGATGCATTCAAAAGTAAGTGACTCGATTGCTATTGTTGTTTCGTTGAAGACGGGCAGTATGATTACCGTAGTATCCGAGCAAAATACTCCTGGATTTGAAACCAGCGTTACTATGTAAGTACCCGTGTCAGGAAATGTATAGAATCCGTTATAACCAATGGTTATGTCATTCTCCGTAGTTGGATCGCCATAGGTCCAAACGTATTCATTGTTGGGGTTTCCCAAATTAGAAAAATTGAAACTCAAGTCATCACAAAGCTCAGCCTGTGACACCTCTTGTATGAGCGCTTCGGAAACGGGGTCACATTGAGCAACATTGAATTGAAAATCTCGCTTGTTGGTGCCAATCAAAACACCATCTCGGTATTCCTCCACGCAGACTCCTACTACAAATTGACCCTGAACTGTAGGCTCACCTGTCAGCAATCCTGTAACTGGGTCGATGGAAAGAATCGGATTAGCATCCAAGGGATCTACAGCCGTATATGCAGCGCTCCATAGCACCACGTCGTAAGGTGGATTGCTCGGGGGTATGGGTGCAGGATTCACTTGGCTTCCGCCAATAAATGGTGAACAAAGCGAATAAACCAACTCATCGCCATCAAGATCAGTCGCACTATGATCGAAAACCAATTGCTCAAAAGTGCAAAGTACAGGCGGAGGGAAGTTGTTGAATGAAGGACTCGAATTACACTCGGCAACATTCGTTTGAGGCACTTCACTTACGATCGTCAGGCCCTGTGCTCCAGGATTCTCTAAGTTCTGAATGGTTTGATTTCTACAACAACGCTGATAAACAACTTGATAAGAGGATATATCCGTGTCGAGTGAAAGCGTGAATTGGTAGGTTCCTTCTTGCACGCAGATATTGGGTGGGAAATTTAGACAAGGAGAATCCAAGTCAAGATCAATGTTATCAATTGATTGCACTGTAGATGAAATCTGGTCAACCAATTGATTTGCATCATTGAAAACGGCAAAACTCGCCGGGTTATCGAAGGGGGCCCCAGAACTATTGCAGTCCCGGTAAAGCTTCATGGTGAATGTGTAGGTACCGCTGGTATTGCACTCATAGTACATCTCTCCTCCAATAATGTGCTCTCCCTTGGCTGCCAAAGCCAAAAAAAGCGGGATAATTAATCCCACGCGCATCATCACTTTAAAGTAGGAGGTCATATAGCACAAACGTTTTAACGTCTTTGAGGTTGCACAAGATCGTCAATCTAAGCTGAATTTACTGTCAATATTGCACCTCTCCAAATTTGACTTGATCAATCATTGGGATCTAAGGACCAACGTGCTTCAATATTTCAGCATATTCTGACTCTTCGATTTCGACCCAATTTGCAGATGCCTCAATCATATCGGCAATCAAATTTCGATCAGGAAGGATTTTTGCCTCTACTTTCGTAAAAAAATACTTTAAACCGATTACATGAATCTCTTCGAATGAATCCATTGACAACACTTTGAAGTATGACTTGTTATTAGGGTACTTTCGATAGTGTGGAAACGTTTTATTCATTAAGCTCTAATATGTCGACCAAATATAAATTTGAAAAGAAAGCCATCGACGCTTACCGCGACAAAGATTTCGAGAATGCCGTTTACTGGTACTCTCGAGCCATTAGCGTAAGTCCAGACGATGCTGAGTTGTATAGCGAACGAGCAGTCGCATACTTTCACAGAAAAATGCCAAAAGAGTCTTTGACTGACATGAACAAGGCTCAAGAGCTACAGCCCCAAAAGCCGTATCGATATAGCAGCCGCGCTTATATTAGAGACTCGATGGGCGATACAGAAGGCGCCATTGAAGACTACAGAATTGCCATCAAGCTAGATCCCGAAGATGCGGTAGCCCACAATAATTTGGGTATGCTCGAAGAAAAACTCGGTCATATGGCTCAAGCAAAAGCCATGTTCGATTTGGCAGATGCCCTCGCAAAAAATGAGAGTGGATCAGATGATCCAGCTGATTACATGCCCAAGAATATCCAGAAAGAAATTGAGCAAGAAAAGACTGAGAAGTCAGTAGGCTCTGAAGTTTTGAATGTCTTCCGTTCGAGAGAAGGCTTTAAGGAATTTGTTAGCTTTATTCGAAAAGGATTGAAGTAGTGCCTCTTCCTATAGCCTGCTATAATACCTTTGGAATGATATGCGATCTGTGCTCCACTCGTTATCGAAACTCATGGCGTTGACCATTGACTATTTACAGATTCCAAGTAGCATCTGCCTATTTAGTTGATTGTCAGATCTATATAGTTCATTAGCAGGACGCACGTAGTTTTATAAACTGAGCGAAGTGATCTCCCAACCTAAGGGAGTAAGCAAATGAGTCCGCCTTAGGCGGATGACTGTTTTTAAAACAAGTGGATCGAAGATCAAGCCAAAGGCATGAACACGGAACCTATAGACAGACACTAATTAGATGCAACCCTTTCTAGAATCACTGGCAGAGAGAATTCTGCAGAACGATTTCAAACCTGAAAATCAGGTCATTATTTTGCCGACCAAGCGCTCGGCAAATTTCCTAAGCAAAATCCTAGCAGAAAGCAATGACGGTGCAGTTTGGCTGCCCGAGATGCTCACGTTTAATGAATGGGCTTCTCGACTCTCAGGTCTTGAGCCTGCAGAAAACCTACTCACTTCTTTCTCGCTATATGAGGCCTACTCGGAGACGATGGGAGCTGAAGCACAGTCCTTGTCCGAGTTTTTGTCTTGGTCATCCATTCTGCTTTCAGACTTCAATGATATCGATGCTTACCTCATCGAGCCCAGCGTTTTATTCAAAGAGCTAATCGACTACACCGAGATTGATCAATTCAGCTTTCTCAAATCTCCGCTTTCCGAAAAACAGGAATCCTACCGTCGTTTTTGGAAAACGCTTCCAAACATCTTTGAGAAATTCAAAAAAAATCTACTCGAAAAAAAGATCGGTACATCGGGAATGATCATGAGGTCAGCAGCAGAAAAGGCTGAGACCTATTTCAATGAGAATCGAAATAAATTTTACACCGTAGCGGGTTTCAATGCGCTGACCAATGCAGAGGTAAAGCTTTTGAGATCAATGGAGCAAGGAGGAATCGGCAAGGTGTATTTCGACGCCGATGACTACTTGATGGGCGAGGATAAGAATGCGGGGAGATTCATCAAGACAAACCTCAAATCAGGTTTGGGTGAAATCCTAAAGCCCGAGATTCCTTTTCTCGAAAGAGGTACTAAGATCCAAGTCATTTCTTCTGCTTATAAGCTCGATCAGGCAAATGCAATTGCCGCTATTTTGGAGAAAACTCCTGAGGAGGATTTGAAAAAAACAGGACTGATCCTTGCCGACGAGTCAATGCTGATGCCTGTAATAGAGAGGCTTCCTGAGTCTATCAAAGCTGTAAACGTTACGATGGGCTTAAGTTTGGGAACTTCCAGCTTCAGAAATTGGGTGGAAGCTTGGATGGAGCTGCACATCACGTCGAAATCTGAAGAAACAGGATATCGACTGAATGCTCGTCGTTTGATCCAATTACTGAATCATCCATTCAGCTCTCTTATTGGATTACCTCATAGAACAGACTTTTCAGATTCTTCGATCGACGGCGCAGAATACGAAGACAAAAACGGCGAGAGTGCCTTGCTTGCGCCACTTCGATCCAATCGTGAATTATTGAATCATAATTTAAGGCAAACCTTAAACTGGACATTGTCCAAGATAAAATCTGCCAAGCTCGCCAAACCAGAAGTTAGGATGGGGCTACTCGGTTGCGAAAAGCTTCTGGAGACCCTCGACCGATTGAGCAATTTCGAACGCTCAGGAGAGCTTGATTTGATCAGTCTTCGCCAAATCTTCATGCGTGTGCTATCCTCCACGAAGCTATCATTGCTGGGAGAACCCATGAAAGGACTCCAAATCATGGGCGTCTTAGAAACCAGAGCCTTGGGCTTCGAAAATCTCATCATCTGTTCAGTGGATGAAGGAAATTTCCCAAAGAACAATCATACCGAAAGCTTCATTCCTTTTGAAGTTCGTCTTTTTCATAAACTCCCCTCTCGACGTGAAAAAGAAGCTGTATTTGCTTATCAATTTTACCGATTGCTCAGCCACTCAAAATCATTTTCCGCCATTTACCATACAGATGCGGGCACATTCAGTGGAGGAGAAATGAGCCGATACCTCATGCAGGTGCGAGAAGATTTTGAAAACGAAACCCGTTTCTCTCACATCAACTTGAAGCCTTCGGAGCTTTTTCATCAAAGAGAAACGAAGACCATTGAAAAGACAGATAAAGTCGTAGAAATCATCCAAGATTCACTGGTGAATCGCGGTCTATCAGCCTCTTCTATCAATCGGTTTTATGAATCCTCATTGGAGTGGTATTACTCGAATATCCTTTCATTGCCCGAGCCCGAAACAAACGAAATAGATCCTTCGACTTTTGGAACCATCGTACATGATTGTTTGGAAAAGCTATTCGATCCCTACAAAAAGGAGCTGATTACCACGGCTGTAATTGAGCAGGTTTCTAAAAGTGTAGCGAAACAACTAAATGACTCATTCCGAAAAAAAGTAGGGAATAAGGACTACGGCTCTGGTGTAAATAGACTGCATTTTGAAACAGCCTTAAAGATGATTAATTCTTACTTGGACTATGAGATTGAAGATCTATCCAAGGGCGATGATGTTGCCTATTTGGAGAGCGAACGCCGAGTAGAAAGAGTTCTTGAAGTGGAGTACCAAGGGAAAAAATTACCTATTCGCATAAAAGGATTTATAGACAGGGTCGAAAAGCGCAACGGAATTCTTCACCTCATCGATTTCAAAACGGGAAATGTGAGTACCACTGACCTTAATTTGAGCCCGTCAAAGAATAAACCGACGACTTATGATTTCTTGGAAGACAAGCTGACATCGAAAGGAAAGGCGCTCCAATTGTTGCTTTATGACTGGTTACTTTATGAAGACAACAAAGATGTGGAGGTCAAAAACCAAATCATTTCACTGGCCGCTCCTGGAAAGAGAGATCTGTACCTGCAGGTGGAGGATAGAAAAGAGGTGATGGAGCTTTTTGAAGAGTTCCTGCGCAGCACTGTTGTGAAAATGCTCGACAGCGCCCATCCGATAGAGGCTTCAGAAAAATTCAAATACGCTGTATTTGAATAAAAAAAGCGCTCCGAAGAACGCTTTTAAACCTGCAAGAAAAATTTTGAAACCATACAATCTTGCGATTGTGATAGAAAGACGGTCAGATTCCAAAAGGTTGTTACTGCCTTTAAAAACTGTTTAATTCTGTCGAAAGAATCTTTTTGGGATGGCTAGAGGGACCTACTAAAAAGGAAAAAGCGTCCCGAAGAACGCTTTTAAAACCTGCAAGAATAATTTGAAACCATGTGCAATCACTTGGATTACACTTTAAAGACGAAGGAAATTATAGTGGTTGCCTTAATTCGAAGAATTGGTAAACTTATACCCCACTCCTCGCACTGAATGAAAGTAAATCGGATTTTTTGAATCGGGCTCAAAGTGCTTTCGAAAGGAAAGAATGTAGTTGTCAATCGTCCTAGTGGTGGGATATACATCATATCCCCAAACTGTGTCTAGAATCTCCTCTCTCGAAACCACCCTTCCCTCATTCTCAATCAAATATTTCAAAAGGTGGGTTTCTTTTTTTGAAAGACTGATTACATCACCCGTGGCATTTTCAATTTCAAAATTATTGAAGTCGACTAAATTCCTGCCAAATTGATAGCTATCCATCTTGGCTTGAGCCTCCTCAGCTGGGGTGGTCAGACGAAGCAGATTCTTAACTCTTAGGAGCAATTCCTCCAAATTGAACGGTTTTGTTAGGTAATCATCCCCTCCAGCCTTAAGTCCTTCTACGCGGTCATTCCCAGTAGATTTCGCGCTTAGGAAAAGAATGGGAATACGTTGATTTCGAATCCGCAGCGTCTTGCACACGGTTATCCCGTCAACCTTCGGTAACATAATGTCTAGGACACAGAGATCAAACCGGGCCTTATCAGCGATATCCAAAGCCACTTTGCCGTCCATGGCGGGGGTCACATCGTATCCTTCCATCTCCAAATTGAAGGTGATCATCTCTATGAGACTCTCCTCGTCTTCGACTAAAAGTATTCGCTTCTTTTTCGTTTCGTCAGTCATGACTTATCAATGTAAACTTTCGTTGTAACCTGCTTGTTCAAACTACCGATTATATTTGGACAAAAATAAGCCGGTGGACAAGACAGCAATACTTAAAAAGGCCAACGAAATCAACAAAAATACGCTGATGGAAACACTCGGCATCGTTTTTACTGATTTTGGCGAAGATTTCGTGGAAGCGACAATGCCCGTAAACTCCAGAGTTCATCAACCTGCAGGCCTACTTCATGGCGGTGCAACGGCTGCTCTTGCCGAATCTTTGGGAAGCCTTGGAAGCTTTATCATGGTTGGCGAAGAAGCCGCAGGCGTTGTAGGAATCGAGATCAATGCCAATCACATCCGAAGCATCAAAGAAGGACTCGTAACAGCTCGAGGCACATTGCTGCACAAGGGCAGAAAAACGCATGTCTGGGACATTAAAGTCACTGATGAAAAAGGCCGACTCATATCTGTATGTCGCCTTACGAACATGATATTGCCGAAGTGACGACGACAGAAAATATTCATAAGTCATTTGAGAGATCCATCTCGGAGAAAATCCCGTTTATGCTTTTTCGGGTTCCAGGAAAGGAAGTTGAGTTGGCAGACCTAGGTGATCAAACCGAGTTTCTCATTAAGCCTTGGAATAGCGAAGCTTTTTCGATTAGGACCATAAGGACTTTCAAAAAGGCTTCATTTCCAGCAGAAACATCTAAGGCAGATTACGAAGAAGCATTTAAAAAATACATGTCGGCTTTTCAATTGGGAAGCCTTCAAAAAGCCATTCTATCTACCGTTATTCTCGAAGAAAAACCTCAAAATTTCGATCCAGTTGGTTTCTTTTTTCGCTTGTGCGAATCTCATCCCGATGCGTTTACCTACCTACTTTACCACCCAGAAACAGGAACGTGGTGTGGAGCAACACCCGAAATATTATTGGAAGGAAAAGGCGATCAATTTGCTACTGTAGCCTTGGCAGGAACACAATCTGCAAAGGCTTCAAAAGAATATGAGTGGGAAGAAAAAGAGAAAGAAGAACAAGAATTGGTAAGTCAGCACATCCGAAATATTCTCAAAAATTCGGAGGTTCAAGAAATAAATGAGTCGACCCCATCGACTATCCAAGCAGCTGATGTCGTTCATCTCAAAACAGCATTTCAATTCAAATACAGCCATGAAGTCAAACCACTTCTTGACCAGTTACATCCGACTCCAGCGGTGGCCGGACTTCCAACCGAAGAGTCCATTGTACTGATTCACGCCACTGAAAAGCATGACCGTGGACTATATACAGGCTATATCGGCATCCTCAGCGAAGCCGAAACACGTGTTTTCGTCAACCTTCGATGCATGCAAATTGGAGATAAAAATTTAGCTCTCTACGTAGGCGGAGGAATTACAGCAAAGAGCAATATGGAAGCAGAATGGGAAGAAACGAGGTTGAAAGCCAAAACACTCTTAAATTTGCTAAAAAGCTCGACTTGATACTTTCGGATAAAAAAGGCGTTCAGACTCTTGTGATGGCAGCGAGAAACTTTGGTGTAAAACACGTAGTGATTTCTCCTGGCTCGCGAAATGCCCCCATTACTATTTCATTCAATCGCTCTGGCTTTTTCACCTGCCACAGTATTCCCGATGAACGCTCAGCTGGGTTTTACGGTCTCGGATTGGCACTAAAAACAGGAGAGCCTGTTGCATTGGTTTGCACCAGCGGTTCGGCTGCGGCCAATTATCTACCCGCTATAACCGAAGCCTTTTTTAATCGAGTTCCCTTAATTGCCATAACAGCCGATAGACCTTTGTGCTGGACAGACCAAGGAAATGGCCAAACCATAAGGCAAGAAGGAATCTTTTCCAATCACATTAAAAATTGGTTTTCGCTCATAACCGAGCCAAGAAACGAGGAGGAAGAATGGCAGAACAGACGATTGCTCTCGAAGGCTTTTAACACTGCTCTTACCCTCGATCCAGGACCCATTCATATTAATGTTCCTCTTTTTGAACCGCTCTATCAAACGGTTCGATTAGAAGAATTGAACCCTCTCCGATTTTACCAAAGTGAACTCATTGATGCGCCAATTCAGATGGAGGCAGCGAAAGAACTGGCCGAGCTAGTCGAATCGAATCAAAGAGTAATGATTTTAGTAGGGCAACACCGACACGATGAAGCTTTACTGAATTTATTGGAGCAGTGGTCTGATTTATCGAATGTGGTGATACTTACTGAAACAACAGGGAACATTGGCATTCCAAAAGCAGTTGACACCATAGATCGAATTGTAATGCCTCTTGAAAAGACTGACGGCTTGGGTGGATTCATGCCTCAAGTACTGATCACTCTCGGTGGCTTCGTTATTTCCAAGAAGCTAAAAACCCTTTTGCGCCAGCACAAACCAACTACCCACTGGCACATTCACCCACACGAATCGGGACTAGACACATACATGAGCTTGACTCATGAAATACACGCCGATCCGACACATTTTCTAACGGAAGCTCTCAACTCAGTCAAATCTACTGCCTCAAGCGACTATGCTGAAAAGTGGATGGAGTTGAAAAAACTAGCGGCTGAAGGACATCGCCATTACTTAGATGAGGCTCCCTATTCTGATTTTAAAGTTTTTGAGATCATCAATGATGCCCTCATAATAAAGAAAAAACTGACCCTGCATCTCTCCAACAGCACACCTGTTCGGTACATTCAGCTGCTGGGCCTTAGTGAAAATCTTACCTATCACTGCAACAGAGGGACGAGCGGGATAGACGGCTGCACAAGCACGGCGGCAGGGTGGGCTAAGGCGAGCCCCGATGAAGATGTATTGCTTATCACTGGCGACATGGCTTTCGTCTATGACTCGAATGCTCTTTGGAATAACCGACTACCCGAAAACCTGAAAATCATCGTCATAAATAATCAAGGCGGGGGAATCTTTAGAATTATTGAGGGATCAGATTCAGATGAGGAGCAGGAGAAATTCTTCGAAGCCCACCATCCGGCAAATATTGAAAGACTTGCGTCAGCCTTTGATTTGTCTCACGTAAAGGCTCACGATGAAAGTTCACTCAAAGAAGTTCTTGGGAGGTTTCTGAATCAAAAAGGTGCGGGAATTTTAGAGGTGGTTACACCTGCGAAAGTGAATGATCAAATTCTGAAAGACTATTTCAAGAAAATCGCAGAGCGCTTTAAGTTGCTAGAAAAGCAAGAAACGCGATAGCCCTACTTCTGCTTTTCCATCCAAGCCAATGCATCAAAGACATCATTAAATACTCTCGTAGCCCTTTGGGGCTTGAAGTGCCGCAAGTAAAATGTCGTCGCAATTTTATGGGCGAAAGTGCTTATTAAGATAGCATCAGCCGTCGAAAATCGGTTTTCATTGTGGGCCATATATTCATATACGCCTTCGGCCATAGAAGATCCATAACCAAGCTCAATAAGCACAGGTCGTCTTTCACTCTCGTTTTTATCTTTAATAAATTGAAGGACTTGAGTTATGTCCTCCAGCGAAACTTGCTCCCCTTCTTTTAGCTTCATGTAGTAAAAGCCTCGCGAATCGGGGTGAAAGGTAAATGAAGATGTGTGAAGCTTTTCAATCCTCGCCATGAGCTAAAGTTAGGACTTCCTTTTCTCTAGTTTCTAAAAGAATTTGACCAATACTCACACAGGACTCTTCATATCAACATAGAGTGCAGATAGGTGTTTATAAATCTGATGGAGATTAAGCAGCAAAAGTCTGAACCATTCTTACGAACTTTACAGTCTATGACTAAAACCGCAGCTTGGTTTCGGGCCTTTCGATTGAGAACATTACCACTGTCTTTTTCCAGCGTTATTCTGGGCAGCTTGATGGCTCTTTACAAGAACTCCTTCGACGGAGCAATTCTAGCTGGAGCGCTACTTACCACGTTATTTTTACAAGTTCTTAGCAATCTCGCTAATGACTATGGCGACTTTGTAAATGGTGTCGATAATGAAGAGCGAACAGGTCCTGAACGCAGCGTTCAGAGCGGAGTCATTTCTGCCAAAGAAATGAAAGCAGCCATCGTCTTATTCTCCATTTTATCCTTCGCCTCAGGTATTTGGCTGTTGCTAAATGCAGCTGACAATATTGAATTCGGAGCGATTACAGCCTTTTTCGTGGTGGGCCTTTTGGCAATAGGTGCAGCCATCAAATATACCGTAGGGAAAAATCCATACGGTTATCAAGGGTTTGGAGATTTCTCCGTATTCCTATTCTTTGGAATCACGGGTGTAGCAGGTACATTTTACCTGCACACGGCAGAACTATCTTGGCTCGACCTTCTTCCTGCCGTCTCAATCGGCGCCTTGGCCACAGGCGTGCTCAACCTCAACAATATGCGCGATATTAAAAACGATAGGGCATCGGGAAAACGATCCTTGGTTGTTATGATGGGGTTTGAATCTGCGCGGATCTATCATGTCGCTCTCTTGACCGCTGCGCTCGCTTCAGCACTCGCCTATACATGGATCAATTATGCCTCGGGCTACCAATTCGTATTCTTAATTACCGTCCCGCTAATTTTCCAAAATGCAAAAGTGGTTTTGACTACCAATCGATCATCCGCCCTTGATCAAGAACTTCGAAAACTTGCATTTACTACTTTGCTTTTCTCCCTCACTTTTGGGCTTGGACTAGTTTACTGATGAGGAAAGCACACTTTCTAAAGCACACCTTGAATTTTAAATCCCCCGGAGGAACCAGCCGCGGAGTATTGCGCACAAAACCCGCTTGGATAGTAAAACTCGAAGAGGATGGAAAGGTTGGTTTTGGTGAGGTAAGCCTCCTCCCCCAGCTTTCAATAGACGACCGACCTGAGATTGAAGCTGTTCTTACAAAAACCCTTTCGGACTGGGAACTAGGAAAAGAAAATGGACCTCTCGAAGATTGGCCATCGATTAGATTCGCCATGGAAGTGGCGGAGCTTTCACTTCATTCCAAAAATCCATTTGTTTTGTATCCGTCAGGTTTTTCTCAAAACGGCGAAGGGATAGAAATAAACGGGCTGGTATGGATGGGATCCAAAGCTGAAATGAAAGCTAGAATCCGAGAAAAGCTAGAGGATGGATACCGATGCATCAAGCTGAAGATAGGCGCCATCAATTTTGAGGACGAAATAGAGCTTCTCCGTGCCATCCGCGAAGAATATTCATCAGAAGAAATTGAGTTGAGAGTAGACGCAAACGGTGCGTTTTCGCCAGAGGATGCACTTGATAAGCTGAAGCGTCTTTCAGAATTTGATCTCCACAGTATCGAACAACCCATCAAGCAAAAACAATGGGAAGAGATGGCTAGGCTTTGCGAAGACTCACCCTTAGACATTGCGGTGGACGAAGAACTCATAGGGATCACTTCAGTAGCTGAGATGGACCGTATGCTGAAAGTTATTCAGCCGCAAGCCATCGTGATTAAGCCAGGTCTTGTAGGTGGTTTGCAAATGACTGGTAAGTGGATAAAAGCAGCAGAAAAAACCAGTGCATACTGGTGGATCACTTCGGCTTTGGAATCGAACATCGGGCTGAATGCCATTGCGCAATTTACCGCCACATATCAGTCCAAATTGCCGCAAGGTCTAGGAACAGGAAAACTTTACACCAACAATATTCCATCACCACTGTCTATTCGAGGGCATTATCTTCATTACCTCGAACAAGAAGAGTGGAAGCTTCCACCAAACCTGTGAATCCTTTTTCAAAATATCGAGGCATTCGGCTCAACGACCAGTTTATTGCCAGTAGCGATCTAAGTCAAACAAAGGGCAAAGACCAATTCGAATCAGATGTTATTTCTTTCTGTCGGGAGATCTTTGATAATTCAGAATCTATTTCCATTCAAACTTCAGGTTCGACTGGAGCGCCCAAGAGTTTAACATTCCAAAAATCGGCGTTGATTCAAAGTGCCTCAGCCACAAATGATTGCTTCAGCTTAGACTCTAGGAGCAAGGCTTTGCTTTCATTACCACTCAATTATGTGGCGGCAAAACTGATGGTCGTAAGAGCCATAATCGGAGAGTATAATCTCGCAACGGTGACACCGACTTCTAATCCTTTAAAGGAATTAAAGGAGCCGATTTCGTTTATTCCGATGACTCCACATCAGGTGAAATCAGTTTTAACAGAATCACCTCAAGCCTTTGACAAAGTCGCTATAGTTTTGCTCGGAGGTGGAGAAGTTTCAATTGAACTTCGATCTCAATTGCAGAAATTAAATGCTGGTTTTTATGCGGGATTTGGAATGGCAGAGACGCTTACTCATTTTGCCTTGAGCAAAATCGGAGAGGAAACCGAGATGACTTACAAAGCACTTCCCGACGTTACAATCGATGCCGATGAAAGAGGTTGTTTACTGATCAACCGACCAGGGATTACGACAGGAATTCTCGTTACCAACGACTTGATCGAATTGACTGAAGATGGGTTCAAGTGGCTTGGTCGCATTGACAACCTCATCAACTCTGGCGGTGTAAAAATCATTCCCGAAGAAGTGGAAAAACTTTTGAAGTCAAAAATTGATTCGGCTTTCTTCGTGAGTGGAATTCCAGATTCGTCATTGGGTCAACAGGTAGCTCTTTTTATAGAAGGCCACGAAGGAACAGACCTAAATCAAACCACCTTCCCCAACGCCTACCACAGGCCAAAGAAAACAATCAACTTGAAAAGCTTCCTGTACACTGAGTCGGGGAAAATTCGAAGAAAAGAAACTGTAAGGCGGTGGCTGGATTCTATCGGTGACTGATGTAATTTCTCCAACGCACAAGCACAGAATTTAAGTCTTCAGGAATTTCTGACTCAAAATTCATTCGCACACCAGTATGGGGATGAGTCAACTCAAGTTTTCTCGCGTGCAAAGCCTGTCGAGGAATCATATCAAAGTTGTTCATCACAAATTGCTTGTATTTGCTGAACTGCGTTCCTTTAATAATCTTGTTGCCCCCATAATCAGGGTCATTGAAAAGTGGATGGTTGATGTGCTGAAAATGTGCCCGAATCTGATGGGTACGCCCCGTTTCGAGTTTGCACTCCACCAAGGTCACATAGGTTAGTCGTTCCAAAACCTTGTACCCCGTTCTAGCCTCTTTGCCGTATTCTCCTTCTGGAAATACCGACATCACCTTTCGGTTTTTTAGAGAACGGCCAATGTGGCCTTCGATCATTCCGTCTTCTTCGATATCGCCCCATGCCAGCGCCACATATCGACGATCGATGGTGCGCTCAAAGAACTGGAGAGATAAGTTGGCCAATGCTCTCTCTGTCTTGGCAATAACCATTACCCCAGTAGTATTCTTATCGAGTCTATGTACCAATCCTGGTCTACCTGGAATAGCTCCTTCTGCCTCAGGCAAATTGTCAAAATGATGAATCAATGCATTCACCATAGTACCCGAATAGTTTCCATAACCGGGGTGAACTACCATGTTGGCGGCCTTATTCAAAATGATCATATAATCATCTTCGTAAAGAATCTCCAATGGAATATCCTCTGGGATGAGCTCAATCTCTCTCTTCGGATAAGGAAGAACGATCGCAATATCATCGCTTGGCTTTACCTTGTAATTGGCTTTAACCTTCTTGTCATTCACTCTGATATTCCCTTCAATGGCGGCATCCTGAAGCTTCGTTCTAGAAGTATTCGGGATTCGATCCATCAAGAATTTATCTATTCGAAGTGGTTCCTGACCGGGGTCGGCCTGAATGCGGTAGTGCTCAAAAAGCTCTTCTTCGTTTTCGCTGTATTCTACTTGGTTATCGTTCAATAGAAAGTTTCTTTATACTATGGTGCCCCTGCGAATCCGATATTTGCAGAAGATAAATTCCCGGTATAAGTCTCGAAACATCAAGACTATTCGTTATCCGATCTTGATCAATCAATCTTCCGCTTAAATCGAAAATTGACACATTCAAACTGTTTTGTATTTCTGCTTCCACGACAAGCATCTGACTGGCTGGGTTTGGATAAATGCGCAAACCAGGAATAGCGATAGAATTGCTCGTTGAAGCCACTATATCTTCATATCCCTCTGTGGTAAACATAGGGTGGATCATCGCAGAGGCCGCAGCTGCCGCATTGGTGAGTTCCCATCCATTTCCGTCATCAAAGTAAAGGTTGCCCTCGTTCCCTATAGTGTTTAGGTCAAGCCCAACGCGAAGCCCTGATGATTGAGAAGACTGCTGATACCCGACAAAAAAAGTTCCCGAAGGAATAAAAACAGGCTCTTCAAATTGATAAATAATCACCTCTTGATACTCGTTTTGACCGTAAACAAATTCTTGCTGGGCTGAAGCTAATTCCGTTCCTGGAACGCCTGCATTGTCTACCCAAATCTTGATTGTAAAAGGGGTGTTCTCATAATTCACACCAATTGGCATAGTGTAGATCCGAAGAGCCCAAATCGAATCAGACTTAAAGTTTGTGTACTTGATAGCCAATCTTGATCCGTTTCCAGCCACAGCATATCCCGCCTCGGCAGAACCATCATCGTATGAGTAGTGCGTGTGAAATGATTGCTTGAATCGAAATGAATTGTTGCTCCCTGTAGGGCCAAAATCGGCGGTGCCCAAATCTATACTCACATCAAAAATCAGTTCTTCATCAGCCAATGATGTATCATAACTATACTGACTTCCATCCTCATCGAGCGAATGCGTGTACTCAGCAGTGCTCTGTGCAGCAATCGGTGGCTCATTGAAGTTTTGCAATATGTCCGTAATGGATCCTTCGTGGGAAACAACGATTTCATTCCCTTCCAAAGTCCTAGGTCCATCGTTGAGGTTCCTGAAAAGGACTTGAATATCCTCCAGCATTCTATCTGCGGGATTCTCCTCATAATGCGAAAGAGGCATGGCCGAATAGTCCTGAAGGAAAGAAATGGGCCCATTTACAAAAGCAACATCGTTTACAATAGGATCATTGTTGATGCTGTTCTGGTCGAGCCATACATAATCCACATTCCAAACGCTATACAAGCCTTGAAGAAATGCTATGTTTCTAAAACGAAACTGAAAGCCCTCCTTGAGGTAGCGCGTATTGGTAATGGGAATATAGACGAACGTAAATCCGTCTGTATTTGATAGATCCAAGGTGGACCAAACCCAATACCATTCATCCAATTCAGGTGCATAGAACTCCAATATCAATGAGTCGTTGGAGGAATTGGGAGGGAAAAACGAGATTCCTTTCGGCTGGTAATAGAAACTGAGTCCGATACCATCATCGATGCCATAATCCAGATCAATGGGGCAAGTGCTTAGTGTATCAGCAGGGCCTGATCCTGAATCAAAAGAATAGGGGTATCCAACCTCATCGGTACCATCGAAACTCACCACACCAACAGTCGGGGCGTTGAGAGGTAAGCCATTGTTCAAAGTCGCGTAGCGCTCCTCCCATAAGGTGGTATTCCCCTCCTCGTTGCCCGGAAAGTAATCGGCACTAAAATCGTCTACAAAAGGAAGCTCGATTAAGGCATCATCCTTTGCTTCATACCTAGTGATCCTCTTTTTAGCTACTGCCTTTTCAGTAATGATGGTGGCAGGATAGATCATTTCTTGCGCTACCATTTGGAAAGGCAAAAATATGGCGAGGAGATAAAATAACTTGCTAAATTTCATCGGGAATCGTGGCTGTGGCCGTTTTTTAGTCATTCACCATAGAGGTGTCAATAGTCAGAAAAAGATCAATAGAAGTCCCAAGGTTGATCATTTCATTTCTTTGCGGGCTTTGATTCACAACAAAAGCTCCCGAGGTATCATCAGCCGCTTCACAACCTGCACATGACGATATACTGCCGACATTCAAAGATGAAGAGATAATCAATGAGCAAGCCTCAGCATACGTGAGTCCATGCAGATCAGGCGATGTCGTTTGCACATGAGATGTTCGTCCAAGAATCAGGCTCACCCCTTCGCCTTTTCGAAGTTTATCTCCTGGTTCCACTTCCTTACCCTTGTACTCCAAACCTATTACACAATCTGTGCAAGATTCATCAAACCTATAATCAAGCGAGATTAGTTCCAAGCCCGTTATTTCCAAAATAGGCACAGCAATTCGTTTTGATTTACCAATCAAATCGGGAGCTTCGACCATCTCGGGCAAAACACTGTTTATGGTCAAATAAATCGTTCTTCCTTTTTTGACCTGCTTTCCAGACTTAGGATTTTGCGAAACTACGGCTCCTCTCTGATACTCGTCAGTGTAGATGCTATCGGTAATCTCGTAGGTCATATCAGTATTGGCCAAGAGGCTCTCGATGTCTACTATTGGTCTCCCCTTTAGTTCTGGCACGGCCAATGACTCGCCATGCATAGTATACATTCCAAGCCACTGCATGGTCAAAAAGACCACCAAACCTATAAATACAGTGATTAGAAGGACATTCATCCAAACCCTTCCACTGCTGATGAATCTAATAATTCCTTTCATTCAGGATACAATTGCAGGCAAAGATAGCAAGAACCTACTGGGAATAAACGTTCATAGGACAGTCCTATTACATCTAAGATTGGGTTATGAGAAAAAACATGTTCAAACTTTCAGGAAAATGTAAAGTGCAAAAAGAATAGGGATTATAACTTCACGGTATCGTTATGAAAAAAAGAATTGGAATCGTTTGCGGCGGCCACTCTGGAGAGGCAGCCGTTTCCATGAGATCAGCAGAAATGCTTCTCGACAATATTAATCGAGAGAAGTACGAGCCGTTTCAAATGGTTATCGAAAAATCGAATTGGTACACCCTTATCGGGAATGAGAAAAAGACAATCGACACCAAAGATTTTTCTTTCGAATTCAATGGCGAGCGCATCCGTCCCGAAATATGCTTGGTAATTATTCACGGCACTCCTGGTGAGGACGGTCTCCTTCAAGGATATTTCGACATGATCGATATGCCCTATACTACAGGAAGTGTGCTCAATCTCGCATTGACATTCAATAAGCGCTACACCAATGATGTGCTCAAAGAGCGCGGGTTTCATACAGCCAAGGGGCTGCTGGTTCATTCTCCTGAAAAATTTGACCAAGACGAGGTTTTGAGTAAACTCAAATTACCCGTTTTCGTTAAGCCAAATCAGGGAGGCTCAAGTTTGGGGATCTCAAAAGTCAACAAAGTCGAGGATCTAAAAGCGGCAGTGGAGATGGCATACCGTGAAAACTCTGCGATTTTGATTGAAGAATTTCTAGACGGGCGAGAATTCACATGCGGCGTAGTGTGCGGAAAAGATGAATTCAAAGCCCTAGCCGTAACTGAAATTGCCACGGAAAGAGAGTTTTTTGATTACAAGGCCAAATACGAGCTCGATCAAACCCGAGAAATCACACCCGCCGAACTACCCGAAGAGCTCTATAGAAAGTGTCAGTCAACTTCTGTTGACATCGCAAAGTCTTTCGAATGCAATGGGGTGGTAAGGATTGACTACAAATTGGTCGATGATGTGTTTCACGTCATAGAGATAAACACCGTGCCAGGAATGTCCATGGCCAGCTTGGTGCCAAAGCAGGCCGCTGCCGTTGGCATTGGTAAAACGGAGCTCATTGATCTGATGATCGAATCAGCAAGGCCTCAATAAGTCTCTTTGAGGTAATCCGTAAATTTTTTGAGCGCCCTTACGCGGTGATTTTTTTGCTTCTTCTCCTCCATGTTCATCTCGGCAAAAGTTCTTGTTTCGCCTTCAGGCACAAATACTGGATCGTAACCAAATCCTTCCTTTCCACTTTTTGCTTCAGCAATATGGCCTTGAATTTCTCCTGAGAATAGCTTTTTGTCCATATCGGTAATAAAGGCAATCACCGTTCTAAAAGCGGCAGAGCGATCTTCGTGAAACCGCGTCTCGCTGAGTAGCTTCTGCATATTCGCATCAGCATCTCTGCTGCCTGAATAATGGGCTGTATCCACACCTGGCAATCCATTGAGGCAGGCTACTTCCAAACCAGTGTCATCCGCAAAAACAGGTACTTTATACCGATCGAAGATAAAAGTGGCCTTCTGCAATGCATTTGCTTCAAGGGTTCTGCCCGTTTCGGGAATCTCGCCCTCGAAGCCAATATCTTTCAAAGAAACCAAGTCAAAATCATCACCAAGGGCGTTTTGAATCTCAGCTAGCTTGTTTGGATTGTTCGTTGCGAAAATGATTTTCATGGGAGTCGATATTTTCGAGAACTTCTTCCTCGATTCGGTTCAGGTACTTATACAAATCCTTATTCTTCCAGCGGATTAAATTCATTCGCCAAAAGGTAAGGCAATAGCGGTATGGCAATCGAAGCTCGCGGATAATAAATACGCTCAGTGGAAAAAACAACAAAACCAAAGGTATTACCAGGAGTGGGTTGCCATAAAAAAGTCCGAATGCAATTGAAAAAATGAAACTAAACAAGGGGAACAAAACCAGCATACCCACCAGCTTAATTGAACTATAAAATTGCCGGTCTTTCACGTACTTTCCTATCAGAGCTTTTATCATAAAATAAGAAGGCGCATGTAAAACCCAAGAGATTAAAAAGAGAGGAAGAAAGATCAACAAAAAGAGATTTTGAATGACCCAATACCCCGAATCCCTTTTATTAATGTAGAAAAACGGAGCACGCAGATTTCGCTTTTTCATTTCAGCGTCGTAGATGAAAATACGCCGAAAATAGATGTTGGCAGAATCCATCTGCTGCAGGGCTTTTTCCCTGGATTTGTAAAAGGGGTTCCCTGATCTGCGGCGGCTGAAGCTACCCGAAGCATCGGCATAAAAAGGAAGGATACGCTCCAGCTCTACATTAAACGCCTTCATCGCATTTTCATCCTCAATGTGGATGATCTCTTCAGCCAATTCCCCAAACAGTTTCTCCCGGAGGGAATTCATTGCTCGTGCCTTATTCTCGGCAATCTGAACCCGGTAGTCTTGCACCGAAATCGGCTTGCCATAACTCATCAAAACTCTGGACTGAGAATCGCTATAGTTGCTGTAGTTCAACCCAAGGGGAACGACTTTAATATCCAAGTCCTCGTAACCTTCCAAAGCACCAAAAAGTATTCGCGTAAAGCCTTTACTCAACGGTCTCAATTTGCGGACACCTTTGTGCGTGGCTTCGGGAAAAAGCAATAAAACTTCACCTCGCCGAAGAATTTCATGACACTGCCGAAAGGTTTCCTCGTTCTTGGCCAAGTTCTGTTTACCGTCTCGCTGACGGTAAATAGGCATCATTTGGATGGAGCTAAAAAACTTCCTCGCCAAGTTGGACTTGAACACATCGGCTCTTACCAAAAAATGAATGCGCCGTGGAAAAAGTGTTGCCGGAAGAAGTGCATCGATAAATGCATTTTGGTGGTTGGGCGCCAAAAGCACAGGCCCATCCTTAGGAATGTTTTCAAGACCCTGGATTTCAATTCTCCTGTAAAACAGCTTAATGGCAAGTTTTACAAACAATTGCAAGAGGAAATAATATATCCGGTGAATCATCGCAGCTCTGCTCCCAAGGCCGACTCCAATTCATGTTGAATCTGCGCCATGGTCTGTTCAATTTTCTTGTCGGTTAACGTCTTTTTCTCATCCCTAAGTGTGAATGATACCGCGTAGCTCTTTTTGCCTTCCGGCAAATTCTTGCCCTCGTAGACATCAAATAGGCTAACCGCTTTCAACATGTTTCCAGCTTTGGAAAAAGCCAACTTCTCAATCTCGGCAAACATGACTTTTTTATCCAAAAGAAGAGACAGGTCGCGTCGTACCGTTGGAAATTTTGGTAAATCCACGACGGTTTTAGTGGCGTGTTTCATCTTGCGCAATGCAGCCGTCAAATCAATTTCGGCAAAGAGAACGGGTTTCTTGATGCCGTATGTCTTCAATGCCTTCTGACTGACCACGCCCACTGTGGCAAAAGGCTTTTCGCCTTTTTTCACTTCGGAGACATCCGTCAAAAAGGAGTGTGTTCCAGATTCAGTTTTTAATCCTTCGATTCCCATCATTTCGAATACTCCATTCACCTCTCCCGAGAGATCGGAGTAGGAAAAGGGCTCACTCTGGTTGTTCCAGCTTTCGCGAAAGCGGTCACCCACCAATGCCATGGAAAGGGTTAGCGTTTCTTTGTAGCCGTTTTCCGCCTTTTGATAGGCTGTACCGATTTCGTAAAACATCAGCCGCTCTGCTTGGCGATTGAGGTTGTAGGATATCGCTTCCAATGAGCTTACGGCCAAAGTGGGCCGAAGTACATCCAGCTCCATACTCAAAGGATTGAGCATGGCCACTAAGTCCTTGGCCGCATCTTCGCCTACTACTTTTACGATCTTGGCTGATTCGGTTAAACCGTTTGACATGATTTCCGAAAATCCTCTTGCCGAAAGGGCATCGGCCAAAGAGCGCATCACGTCGTTCTGTTCTGGCTTTTGCGGAATGCTCACCGAAATAGACATTCTATCGGGTAATGCAATGGCGTTGTAGCCGTAAATGCGAAGCACCTCTTCTACCACGTCAGCCTCTCGCGTTACATCTACTCGGTATGACGGGACTTTGAGGTTATAGGTCTCTCCCAATTTCTCCACTTGAAAATCGAGCGATGAGAGAATGTTCTCCAATTCTTCTGCCGAAATATTTGCTCCACAGAGGTCGTTGATTCGCTTGAGGGTTATGCTTATTTCGCTCTGCTTCGGCAAGTCGGTCACCTCATCGATGATAGGCCCGCGAACGGTTCCACCTGCCAATTCTTGAATAAGCTGCGCCGCTCTTTTGAGTGCGAATAATGTCATCTTGTGATCGACTCCTCGCTCGTATCGAAAAGAGGCATCGGTATTCAGGGCATGGCGCTTGGCCGTTTTCCGAACACGCGATGGATTGAACCACGCACTTTCCAAAAATACGTTCTTGGTTTCTTCGCTTACTCCTGATTCTAACCCTCCAAAAACTCCAGCGATGCAAAGTCCTCCTTTGGCATCGCAGATCATCAGATCTTCAGCAGAGAGTGTTCTTTCAGCCTCATCGAGGGTTTTGAATTTCGTTCCATCGGGAAGGGTTTTCACCAAGATGGTTTGTCCTTCAATCTTATCTGCATCGAATGCATGCAGTGGGTGACCCAATTCGTGAAGCACGTAGTTGGTGGCATCCACTACCGAATTAATCGGCTGAAGTCCGATGGCTCTCAACCTGTTTTGCACCCATGCTGGCGATGGACTTACAGAAACTCCCTCGATATAAAGTCCTGCATAACGGCCACAACCGTCGGCATCTTCAATTTTTACTGTGATGGGGTTGCCGTCGGTGATATCAACTTTAACCTCGGGCAAGGTCGCTCTCACTTTTGACTTTAAGCTGAGGCGTGCAGCGAGATCTCTGGCTACGCCAAAATGCCCGAAAGCATCGGTGCGGTTTGGCGTTAAGCCAATTTCAAAAACGTGATCGTTCTCCACTTCCAGCACATCGGCTGCAGCTTTGCCAATAGGAGTATCTTCGGGAAGCACCAGTATGCCATCGTGGCTTTCGCCAATACCGAGTTCATCTTCGGCGCAAATCATTCCAAAACTTTCTTCTCCACGAATCTTGGCCTTCTTGATTTTGAATGGCTTATCGGGCTCAGGCATCAATGTAGTTCCAACGGTCGCGACCAAGACTTTTTGGCCTTGAGCCACATTCGGTGCGCCACAAACAATGTTGAGTAACTCTCCGGTGCCCACATCTACTTTGGTCACCTGGAGCTTATCGGCGTTGGGATGCGGAATCGCTTCTGTAATATGGCCAACCACCACACCCTTTAATCCACCAGGAACCGACTCGAAGGATTCGAGTTTCTCAATTTCTAAACCTGTATCGGTTAGAATTTCAGAGACTTCCTCGGGACTTAAGTCAAAGTTGAGGTAGTTCTTCAGCCAATTGTAAGAGACTTTCATTCAAGCAAGAGATTAACCGACAAAACTAAAAATTAAAAAGGCTTATTAGAACTCTGTCTGCGCGGCATTAAGAATATTTGCTAACTCTCAGAGAAAACGAAGATGTCGAGAAAATGCATTGAACATTCTTCATTGTTGATTCCTAATTCACTTAAGAAATCCTGCTCCAATTGGGCTTATTAAAGATGACTTCTTTCGCGCGCCGAAGGATGTTCGCGTTCTTTTCGAGTTTGAGGTCGGGGTCTTCGTCCAGCAGGTCAATGGCCACATTTCTTGCGAAAGCCAAAATCTTTCCGTCAGTAGCTAGATTGGCTAACTTCAAATCTAAATCACCGCTTTGCCGAGTGCCCATTAAATCACCTGGGCCGCGCAACTCGAGATCTACTTCCGAAATCTTGAAACCATCGTTGGTCTCAACCATGGTCCGCATTCTTTTGCGGGCTTCGTTGCTCACCTTCTTATCAGTCATTAGGATGCAGTATGATTTCTCCGCGCCTCTCCCCACTCTTCCACGGAGCTGATGCAGCTGGGAAAGACCAAAACGTTGGGCACTTTCGATCACCATAACGGATGCGTTGGGGACATTCACCCCCACTTCAATCACGGTCGTGGCTACCATGATTTGCGTTTCCCCTTGCACGAAGCGATTCATCTCAAAGTCCTTGTCCTTTGCCTTCATTCTTCCGTGAACGACGCTGATTTGGTATTTGGGTTTGGGGAAACGTCGATCGATGCTTTCGTATCCATCCATCAAATCCTTCAGGTCGAGGGTGGAGGATTCTTCGATAAGTGGATAAACGACATAAATCTGTCGGCCGCGTCTAATCTGATCTTCCATAAAAGCGAAGATCTTGATGCGGGAATTGTCAAAGACATGACTGGTATCAACGGGCTTTCTTCCCGGCGGCAACTCGTCAATTACGCTCACTTCCAAATCGCCGTAAAGTGTCATGGCCAGCGTACGCGGAATGGGCGTTGCCGTCATCACCAAAATGTGAGGCGGTTGGGTATTCTTTCGCCAGAGCTTGGCTCGCTGTGCCACCCCGAAACGGTGCTGTTCGTCAATAACAGCCAAACCAATATTCTTAAACTGCACTTTATCTTCCAGCAGCGCATGTGTTCCTACCAAGAGGTGAACTTCTCCTGACATAAGGCCTTCGTGGATTTCGCGGCGTTTGGCGGTTTTGGTAGAACCCGTCAAAATTTCAACGCGCAAACCAAGTGGAACGAGCATTTCCGAAAAAGTAACGAAGTGCTGATTGGCCAAAATCTCAGTTGGTGCCATTACCGACGCTTGGAAACCGCAGTCGATGGCCATCAAAGCAGCCAGTGCCGAGACCATGGTTTTCCCACTTCCGACATCTCCTTGGAGGAGACGGTTCATTTGACGGCCTGAGCCAAAGTCTCTTCTAATTTCTTTGAGGACTCGCTTTTGCGCTCCCGTCAATTCGAAAGGAAGATACTCGCTGTAAAAAGTATTGAAGTAATCGCCAACTGATTCAAAAATGAAGCCCCGAACTTGCTTGGCGTGGACGTCCTTTTTCAGCAAAAGCTCAAGCTGAATAAAGAAGAGTTCTTCAAACTTTAGTCTTCTACGTGCATGTTTGGTGTCATCAGGATTTCGCGGCAGGTGAATCAGATGAACTGCTTGCTTCTTTGTGATAAGCTTCAATTCCGCACGAATTCCATCAGAGAGTGTTTCGGGCCAACCATAATCAGATCTAACCAAAACACTTCGAACGGTTTTTTCGAAGCCTTTGGAACTCATTCCGCGTTTGGTCAGCATTTCGGTAGAGCTGTATATGGGCTGAAGGTATCCGTCTGAGGTTTTCGTCTCTTCGGCTAATTCTAATTCGGGGTGTGGCATTGACGGTCTACCCTTGTATGCCGTTACCTTGCCAAATGCCACGTATTCCTTTCCTGGCTTCAAGTTATCCTTGATCCACTTCAACCCTTTGAACCAGATGAATTCCACCAATCCCGTTTCATCGCGCAAGGAGGACTTCATCCGCTTGCTTTTTCCAATACCTTCTTCTACCAGAGTTCCCAAAACCCCTTTAACCTGAACGTAGTCGGCGGTTTCTCTCAATTGACCGATGTCGTAAATCTTCGATCGATCCACATACCTAAAAGGGTAATGCTGCAAAAGGTCTTCGACGGTGCGAAGATTCATCTCAGTCGCCAAGAGCTCCGCCTTAACGGTGCCGATCCCTTTGACGTAATCGAGTGGAGTATGGAGGAAGGAGTTCAAGGGTGTAAAAATAGAAAGCCCCACCAAATTGGCGGGGCCTTCTTAATTATATATCTTATGAATCAACTTAAACAGCCAACATCATAACCGGATTTTCCATGTATTTCTTGAACGTCTGCAAGAAGGCTGAACCTACTGCTCCATCCACTACTCGGTGATCGCAAGAGAGCGTCACTTTCATGGTGTGACCAACTACGATCTGACCGTTTTTCACAACAGGCTTTTCTACAATCGTTCCCACTGCCATAATGCAGGCATCGGGGGGATTGATAATAGCTGTGAATTCTTCGATGCCAAACATTCCCAAGTTTGAGATGGTGAAGGTGTTCCCTTCCATTTCGCTTGGTTGAAGTTTCTTGGTTCTGGCTTTACCAGCCATCTCTTTCACTTCTGCATTGATCGCAGCCATCGGCTTTGAATCTGCAAAACGAATAACGGGCACCAACAAACCTTCATCAACTGCCACAGCTACACCTATGTGCACGTGATCATTGTAACGAATTTTGTCTCCAAGCCAAGAGGCGTTTACTCCAGGGTGTTTCTTCAAAGCTGCCGCAGCCGCTTTAATCACCATATCGTTGAAGGAAATCTTTTCAGGTTCAATAGCCGCGTTGATTGCCTTACGAGATGTCATGGAGTTTTCCATGTCAATCTCCATGGTAAGGTAGAAATGCGGAGCTTCAAATTTGCTTTCCGCAAGTCTTCGGGCAATGACTTTACGCATTTGAGACACCTTCTCTTCGCTAAAGCTTTCTTGTCCTGAGACACCAGCAAAAGTTGCGGCAGGTCTAGACGATGGAGTGTATTCCTCGATATCGCGTTTGACAATTCTACCACCATCACCAGTACCATTGACCGCATTGAGGTCAATTCCCTTTTCAGTAGCCATACTTCGCGCCAATGGCGAAGCTTTCAGTCTACCATCAGAATTGGATGCGACAACCGGTGTAGCAACTGCTGCATGGCTGATTTCAGGCTTACTCTCAGTCTTGGCTTCTTGTTTTGGCTCTTCAGCTGGCGCTGGTTCGGGCTCAGGAGCAGCGGATCCATTTTCAGATGCGCTTTTCAATAAATCCTCAATATTCTCTCCTTTTTCTCCCAATACAGCTAGGATAGAATCTACAGGAGCTGTTTCTCCCGTTTGTACTCCAATGTGCAAGAGGAAACCATCTTGGAATGATTCAAATTCCATGGTCGCCTTATCCGTTTCAATTTCGGCTAAGACATCACCTGTTTGCACTTCATCACCAACCTTCTTGTGCCATTCCGCTACAACACCTTCTTCCATGGTGTCGCTGAGCTTTGGCATACGTACTATCTCGGCCATAATTCTATCTTATTCTTTTACGTAAGGGTAATCTTCTTGAGTATATACATCTTCGTAAAGCTCTTCTGGCTTAGGATCGGGAGATTCCTCTGCAAACTTCACACATGCCTCTATTTCTGCTTTGGTCTTTTTATTGAGCTCGTCAAGCTGAGAATCCGTCATCCATTTATTCTTCTGGATAACCTCCTTGACAATCGTTAAGGGATCGCGACCCTTGTATTCTTCTACCTCTTCCTTTGTTCTGTATTTCTGAGGGTCGGACATCGAATGGCCTTTGTAGCGATAGGTTTTCATTTCCAATAAGTATGGACCATCACCTTTTCTTGCATGATCTCCTGCTTTGGCGAAAGCCTCGTGCACAGCTTCGCAACTCATGCCATCGACTGATAAAGCAGGCATATCGTATGATTCGCCGATTTCACTGAGGTTGGTCACATTGGAAGTTCTTTCGACTGAAGTACCCATCGCGTAGTTATTGTTCTCTATGACAAAAACTACGGGGATCTTCCAGGTCATGGCCATGTTAAAGGTCTCATGCAAAATTCCTTGGCGAACCGCTCCATCACCCATAAAACAGTAAGTGACTTGCTTTTTATCCAGGTACATATCCGCGAAAGCGATACCCGCACCTAGGGCTATTTGGGCACCTACGATTCCGTGGCCTCCGAATAGGTGGCGCTCTTTATCGAACATGTGCATGGATCCACCTTTACCCTTGCTAAGTCCTGTCGTTTTACCGTAAAGCTCAGCCATGACATATTTCGGGTCAGTTCCCAATGCTATTGGGTGAGCGTGATCGCGGTATGCAGTGATCACTCTATCGTCCTTGTCCATTGCCGACACCATTCCCGCAAGAACAGCTTCTTGACCAATATAAAGGTGACAGAATCCACCGAATTTTTGTTGCACGTATAAGTGTCCACACTTCTCCTCAAATCGACGCATCATCAGTATACTCTCGTACCACTTTAAATACGTGTCTTTAGAAAACCCTGTCTTCTTCACGGTACTCGCTCTCTTCGCTGGGGCTTTCTTAGTAATCCCGTTCGTTTTCGTTGCCATATTTATTCAACTTAAAGGCCACAAATATACAATGCAGAAGGCAAGTTTGCCGACAGATGAAATTTTATCCGATATCTTTTCCCAAACCAGCATCAAAAAAGGCCATTGGCAGGAGAGATCGAGCATCATCCAAAACTGAAATTGGGCCATTGGGTGCTCCAGTAATAATACGAATGTCTTGATTTAAGACACGTTCATACTCGAGCATTACTTGTCGGCAAGATCCGCAGGGGGTTACTTCCGTATTCTCGTCTGAAGATATGGGTTGGACAGTAACGGCAAGAGCTTTTATTGGGACGTTGGGGTATGTCGATGCTGCGGCAAACAAGGCTACTCTCTCGGCACACAAACCACTCGGGTAGGCGATATTCTCTTGATTACTTCCTTTGATCACCTTCCCATTCTCCAATAGAACTGCGGCGCCTACAGAAAAATTGCTGTAGGGTGCGTAGGCATTTTTGCAGGCTTCAATGGCTTGATTGAAAAGGGTGCGATCATCAGGTGATAATTCATCGACAGATGCGTAGCGTTGATAGCTAAAGCGAAATTCTTTGTTCTCCATGGATTCCGAAAGTAGGAAAGAAAGCTTAGACTGACTGAATCAAGCACGTGCAATATGCACTTATGCCCTCTTCCCGACCCACAAAGCCCAATTTTTCTGTAGTGGTAGCTTTTATGGAAATGTCATCAATATCGACTTCAAGCAATTCTGCAATGCCCTCTTTCATTTGAGGAATGAAAGGATTGACTTTGGGCTGCTGAAGTGAAATGGTGCAGTCGATATTTGAAAGCTTATACCCCTTATTTTTAACGAGTTGATAGCTTTCCTTCAGTAAAATTTTGCTGTCGATTCCCTTGTACTTTTGATCTGTATCGGGAAAATTGAATCCGATATCACGCAAATTGGCAGCTCCAAGAAGGGCATCGCAAATCACGTGAAGAAGGACATCGGCATCAGAATGTCCGAATGCTCCTTTTGGATAGTCAATTTTAACTCCACCAAGGACGAAAGGGTGTCCATCAACCATTCTATGGACGTCGTATCCGAAACCAACTTTGATTTTCATTTACTAGTTAGTCGAGTCGGGCAGAGAAGGTCCCGAACTATCAAAGGCTACACGAAGCGTAAAACGCAAAGTATTGGCCAATGGATTTCTTTGCTCTGTTGGTATCAGGTAAGAAAGGTCGAGCCCGAAAACATTGTAGCGAAAACCTGCTCCAACGGTGAAATACTGACGATTTCCTTTGGTTGCATGTTCGTGAAAGTAACCTCCCCGAACTGCAAACTGATTGGCATACCAATACTCAAATCCTACAGAGTGATTGATTTCTCTCATCTCTTCTTGAAAGACGCTTCCGCCTTCAATTTCTGCCAATCCTTCATCATTCAATCTTACCGTTCCGTCTTCGTCGCGCAAAGGGCGACCTGGGGCATCATTGAATGAGCCAAACAATCCTTCAGCCACACCTACATCAGGATCTCTACCTGCGATAATTTTGGTAGGATCATTTTGATCATAAAGCGCTGGAGATGGCACTAGCAGTTTATTTGCATCGTAAGCAAAAGTGATGGAGTTAAATTGATCGAGGTCAATGGTAAATGCACCACCAAGCCTTAAGTTCATGGGTAGGAAATCCCTTTGGGCAGTATTGGTGTAAGAAATCTTATTACCAATATTTGAAACC
>Ga0222686_1000160_pt1 | contig 28833 bp, 25 predicted proteins | sample AntAcemetage1159_FD_181400 | JGI IMG/M metagenome (GOLD analysis project Ga0222686, IMG submission 181400) | Saline water microbial communities from Ace Lake, Antarctica - #1159 | ecosystem: Environmental > Aquatic > Non-marine Saline and Alkaline > Saline | place: Antarctica: Ace Lake...
TCAATAGTCAATGCGCTATGGGGTTGTTCTGACCTCTTCACTCAAAACGCTGATTTCAACTACAAAGTTCTTCGGGACGACTACAAAGTTGTTGTCGGGGGTGTTGATTTGGTTCGGAGCTTTGCACAGGGAAGGGGCGAGTAATAATCCATAGGTAGGAGAGCTACAAAAGGAAGCGGCAATGTTGAGCCAAAACAGGCGATGCTTCTTGGAGATGGCAACCAACCTCAATACTCCTCAAAGACTAGCGCAAGCTCTTGTCCCTCTCAGTTGAAGACAAATCAATCTTCAATGCGCTATGGGGTTGTTCTGACCTCTTCACTCAAAACGCTGATTTCAACTACAAAGTTCTTCGGTACGACTACAAAGTTGTTGTCGGGGGTGTTGATTTGGTTCGGAGCTTTGCATAGGGAAGGGGCGACTAATAATCCATAGGTAGGAGCCCTAAAAGGAAGCAGCAATTTTGAGCCAAAACAGGCAATGCCATTGAGGGATGGTCAGATGCTCAACCACTCTGACCTCTAGACTATAAACTCTAGACCCTTTCTTATTGTTTGTCCTAATTTTTCTCAGCACCTTTGCATAATAATTTACAGCGTATTATGAAAGTTGCAAAAGGAAAATTAATCTCTGTTGAATACAGCCTCTTCCAAGACGGACCTGAGGGAGATTTGATTGAAGAAACAACATCAGAAGAAAACTTCGAATTTATCTTCAAAGAAGAAGAGATGCTCGCAGCTTTCGAAGCAGAATTGGAAGGAAAAGAAGCCGGACAATCATTTTCGGTTTCCATCAAGTCAGGTGATGCTTACGGACCAGAAGATCCAGAAGCAATCATTGAGTTCCCTAAAGAGAACTTTGTTGTTGATGGAGAGTTGGACGAAGAGCTTCTTCAGGAAGGAGAAGTTATTCCAATGTCTGACGATGAAGGAAACGAACTCGAAGGCGTTGTTGTTGGAACTTCAAAAGAAACGGTAACACTTGACTTCAATCACCCACTAGCTGGAATTGATTTGTTCTTTGACGGACAGATCATCTCAGTAAAAGAGGTTACGGCAGAAGACCGTGAGCGCTTGATGGGCGGAGAAGAGTAACACTTAAAAGCTGCCACTTTAGGCGACGAATAATATTTAAAAGGGATGCTTTCGGCGTCCCTTTTTTTGTGCTGGGGCCTGGGGCTGGTCGGGTTTTCCCCTGCGGGGTTACTAGTATGTGACACTGCTTCGCAGAGTCAGGAGTGGCGGTGGGGCTCTGGGTGAAAGAGCTGTGACCCTATTCCATAGGGTCAGGGATGGTGGTACTAGTATGTGACACTGCTTCGCAGAGTCAGGATTGGCGCATTGCAGGACCCAACAATATTCATGACTCTGCGAAGCAGTGTCACAGATTAGTAACCCGAGCGCTAGCGAGGGACTCAGCAGGACCCGCGAGGGACTCAGCAGCACCCATCCGCCTCCCACTCACCCTCTTTTTTCACCCCCCTGTAACATTACATGGTGCTCAATCGCTATACGCTTGTTCGCCTCGTGCAACGTTTAGCAACTACGGTTGTCTTTTATACTGAAAACTTACCTGTTACCTATGTACAAATTTATTTCAGCATCTCTCTTTCTACTGATGATAAGTGCTTTTCCCGCTCTTTCGCAAGACAAAGTCTCTATCAGTGGAAATATTACTGATGCTGCCACTGGCGAAGAACTCATTGGCGCAACCATCTTTATTCCCGAAATTGACAGAGGAACCGCCACCAATGTGTACGGATTCTATTCTATAACCTTGCCGCCGGGAGACTACACCCTAAAAGTGTCGTACATCGGATACAAGCTAATGGTAAAAACCATTTCACTCACCCAAGACTTGCGCCTAGACTTGCAACTCAACACCTCTGGAATAATGGTAGACGAAGCCGTGATTGAGGGTGAACGTAATGCCACCAAAAACATTGAGTCTACTGAGATGTCTACGGTGAACATGCAAATGGATGCCATCAAAAAAATCCCCGCTTTCATGGGCGAAGTAGACATTATCAAGGCCATTCAACTTCTCCCTGGCGTACAAGCAGCCGGCGAAGGAAGCTCTGGGTTTTACGTCCGCGGGGGTGCAGTAGATCAAAACCTCATCCTCCTTGATGAATCTCCCATCTACAATGCCTCTCACTTACTCGGATTCTTTTCGATCTTCAATAGCGATGCCATCAAAGATGTGCAGCTCTATAAGGGCGGAATTCCAGCGCGCTACGGCGGAAGGCTTTCGTCAGTGCTTGACATCAGAATGAAAGACGGTAACAATAAAGAGTGGCACGGACAAGGTGGGATTGGAACGGTTTCGTCCCGACTAACACTGGAAGGACCTATTAAAAAAGACAAGGGCTCAATCTTAATCTCAGGACGAAGAACCTATGCTGATCTCTTTTTGAATTTTAGCAAAGACCCTGCGGCCAGAGAAACACAGCTCTACTTCTACGATTTCAACCTCAAAGCAAATTACAAGCTTGGAGATGATGACCGTGTGTACCTCAGTGGTTACTTCGGTAGAGATAAATTTGGATTCAGTGATGTCTTTGGATTTGGCTGGGGAAACATGTCAGGAACCGCCCGCTGGAACCATATTTACAACAGCAAGCTCTTTTCGAACCTGACCGTTACTTACTCTGACTACGATTATTACCTCGAACAAGATGGTGAAGATTTTGGCTTCCTCTGGGAATCTGAAATCAAAGATGTAACCACAAAACTAGATTACAACTACTACATCAGTCCGGCCCATACACTGCAATTTGGTGCTTCGGGAACCTACAGAACACTGGACCCCGGGTTTGCCAGAGGAACAGGAGACGGTTCGCTCTTGCAAGGCATTCGTGTACCCATCAATAACTCCATGGACTATGCCGTGTACATCAGCAATGAGCACAGAATCACTGATCAGCTCTCTGCCATCTACGGACTGCGCTACTCGCTCTTTCAAAACATAGGGCCAGCAACCGTGTTCCAATACGATGACAATTTTGACGTAATGGACTCCACCGTGAACGGTTCAGGAGCTTACAATACCTATGGCGGACTAGAGCCGCGCCTAGGGGTGAACTACAAACTGAATGGAAAAAGTTCTGTCAAAGCAAGCTACAACAGAACGTATCAATACCTGCAATTGGCCACCAATAGCACCTCTTCGTCTCCGCTAGATGTGTGGTTCTCTGCTAGTCCAAACATCAAACCTCAAATTGCTGATCAATATGCCGTTGGGTACTTCAGAAACTTCCTAGATAACACCATAGAATTATCCGTTGAAGCCTACTACAAAGACATGCAAAACACCATCGATTTTGCCAACCACGCTCAATTGCTGCTGAATATTCATTTAGAAGGAGAGCTGCGAACAGGGAAATCACGGGCGTACGGATTGGAGTTCCTAGTGCGAAAACAAACAGGTCGCTTAACCGGACTTGCTTCCTACACCCTGGCGCGTTCTGAGCGAAACATTCCTGACATCTACGGTGAATGGTACCCTTCGAACTATGACAGAACACACGATGTCTCAGTGGTGCTTTCGTATGAATTGAATAAAAAATGGTCCTTCGCCACAAATTATATATACAGCACCGGAAACGCTGTGACCATGCCTACTGGAAGGTTCGAATACATGGGAATGGTTGTTCCCGTCTACTCAACCCGCAACGGAGAACGCATGCCGTCTTACCACCGCTTAGACCTCTCTGCAACGCTAACTCCTAAGAAGAATGCAGAGCGTAACTGGAAAGGTGAATGGGTATTCTCTATCTACAACGCCTACAACAGGCATAATGCATATACAATCAACTTCGTTCAAGACCAAGACAATCCGAACGAAACGTATGCCGAACAAACTTATTTGCTGCCCATCGTGCCAGCCGTTACTTATAACTTCAAATTCTGATTCCGATGAAAAGATCTAAAATCTTCTTTTTCGCCCTAACAGCCCTTTTCTTCGCCAGTTGCACTGAAAGAATTGACCTCGATTTAAATGACCAAGACGGAAAGCGATTGGTTGTTGAAGGTTGGTTTACAGACGAAGAAAAACAACACGAAGTAGAGTTGACGTGGACCACCAGCTTCTTCTTCAATGAAGCCGCACCTCGCGTGGAAGGCGCCTTGGTGAACATCACTGACGGTGAAACCACTTGGGACTTAACTGAAAGCGCTCCCGGAATCTACATCACACCTGAAGTAGCGGGAATTCCATCTACCACCTATACCCTCAACATTGAGGTGGAGGGCGAAAACTACACGGCTTCTTCCTTCATGCGTCCTGTAGCTCCAATAGATTCATTGCATGTGCGTGAACTAGATCCCTTTGAGGAATTTGGCTTCCCTGGAGATCCTTATTACAGCGTGCGCATATGGACGCAAGAACTTCCCGGCACCGGAGACCGCTACATGTGGCTCACTTACGTAAATGGCGTCTCTGTGCGTGACACGCTGCGCGACCTCACCTTTGTAGATGATGAACTCTATGACGGCGCGTACGTTGAGGACATCGAAATCGACTTTCTAAAAATCGAAACCGAAGCAACCCCAGGAGACACGGTCTTTATTGAGCAATACAACATTGGCGAAGACGCCTATGATATCTTCATCGGCATCATGAACGAGACGGAGTGGAACGGAGGTTTATTTGATGCGCCGCCCGCAAATGTTGAAACCAATTTAAGCAATGGTGCATTAGGATATTGGGGAGCCGCTGGCATCTCAACAAAATCAACGATTATTGCAGAATGAAATTTCTACTGCCTTTTGCATTGCTGTTATCCGCACTCTTTCTTGGAACAGGGTTCACAACCCCTAGTTCCACTGCCATAGATGTGTCTATTCTTCCTGCCGTTTTTGAAAACAACCTCATCTACGTGAAGGTGCCTGTCAATAAAAAAGACACCCTCTTGTTTTATACAGACACGGGCGGAAAGAATTTCTTGTACAAACAAGGCCTGAAAAAGCTGAAAGTGCGCTACAAAAAAGAAAATCTCTGGCGCCATACCGGCTTTGATACGCTGTTTCCAAAAGCGGGTGTTCCTCTTCCTGGTGTTGCGAAGATGTACAAGCTGCGCGAAAAAACAAAGGAAGACGGAATGTTGGGGAGAGAATGGTTCCGTGAAAAAATCTGGGAATTCGATTACAACGTAGAGCAGCTGCGTGTACTTCCTGAATTGGATGGCACGTGCATGAAACTCACAGATTTAACATTCATTGAAGATTCCTACATCAAGAAAACCGATAAATGTGGGCGCTTTTTTATGCTGGTCGAAGGGGAGTCTTTTCCGATGCTGTTTGATACAGGCGCGCAAGTTAAACTCTCTGCTAACGCGAAAACAAAGCTGAACCAGCCCGAACTCATTGCCGGAAGCTTTATCAGCGCCATTACGTTTGACAAATGGACGGCTGCACACCCTGAATGGGAGGTAATCAAAGGAGGAGATGTTTCTGTTGGAACCGAAGACCTCATCAAAGTACCTGAGCTACGTGTAGGCGAAGTGACCATTGGCCCTGTTTGGTTCGCTAAGCGCAGCGATGAAAACTTTGTGACGCTTTCAAGCATGTGCACTAACCTTCCCGTTGTGGGCGCTATGGGAGGAAATGCCCTCTCACAATTTGGATCTATCATTGCTGATTACCCCGGACAAAAGCTCTACATCAGACGCTAACCCTCCTTGAACGAGCAGCCTTTTGAACAGCCCATCATTTCAACACAGCGCTGTTCACTTTTGTAGTTGAACGAACACCAAAAGCACCTCGTTCACCGTTTCTTTGTAGTATGTCGAAATCTCCGTTCAAGACAACCCGCTCCAACTGGAGCACATCGCTCTCAACCATCGTTGGGATGACGCTGACATTGACCATGCTAGGGCTCATTTCACTGCTCTACCTGTTCGGGGAGAAATGGCAAGAACAGTTGCGTGAACAAGTCTTAGTGCAAGTGTTTTTAGACAAAGAGATGGATGAAACTGCCATTTCACGTGTGAAGAAACAACTGGAAGGTCAGCCTTTCACCAAAGAAGCAAATTACGTTACTGCAGAAGCAGCCAGTGAAACCATGGAGGAAGAATTGGGTGAAGAATTCGTAGATTTCTTGGGCTACCTGCCTATTCCACCAAGCATAGACCTCCAACTCATGCCTGCTTATGCTTCGCTAGACAGTTTGAACTGGATTTCTGAAACCATCGCCTCCGTTGAAGGGGTCACTGAAGTAGAATACCAAAAAGTCTTGTTAGGCAAGCTCGAAGAAAACCTCAGAAAAGCAAGTCTTCCACTCATCATCTTAGCCGGACTGTTACTGCTCATTGCTATTGCACTCATCAATAACACCATTCGCCTTTCCATCTTTTCACGCAGGTTTATCATTAAAAGCATGCAGTTAGTGGGCGCTACTAGAGGATTTATTCGCAGGCCATTCATCAGCAAAGGCATCTGGTACGGAATTGTCTCTGGCATTCTCGCATTTGGCGTCATTGTAGGTCTCCTTGCGCTTTTCCGTAAGATGTCAGGCAACATGCTTGAGCAGGTAGACATCTTTACTTTCGGTAAACTGTTCGGGATAGTGGTTCTTTTAGGAATTCTTATCGCTTGGATTTCAACCCACTTCGCCGTAAATAAGTACATTCGCCTGCGTCAAGATCAACTGTATTGATCAGCTGAATGAACAGCATTAATTTCGTTTCTTTGCACCATGGACAATAAGCAATTTCCTTTTCAGCGTCAGAACTACATCCTTCTCCTCATCGGAATAGGAATTATCCTCCTTGGCTTCTTCTTGATGTCTGGTGGCGGTTCTGAAGATCCAAATGAATTCAGCGAGGCCATCTTTAGTTTCCGCAGAATTACCCTTGCACCCATAGTTGTATTGGCCGGATATGGATTTGTGATGTACGCGATCATGAAAAAGCCAAAGGGAAATGAAAACAACGAGGCCTCGAAAGACGCTTAATTCCTTCTCAAACCTTCCCTTGTGATCAGTCTTGAAGCCATTATTGAGGCCATTATTCTTGGCCTAGTGCAAGGTCTTACAGAATTTCTTCCTGTTAGTAGTAGCGGCCATTTAGAGCTCGTTAAAGAACTTTTTGGAAATGATATGGTGCCGAAAGAAAGCATCACGTTTACCATCATCGTGCATTTCGCCACCGCACTCAGCACCATCGTTGTCTTCAGAAAAGACATCACCCAGCTGATTACTGGCCTTCTTTCGTCCAAAGACGAAGAAGCAATGAACTTCAGCCTCAAAATCATTCTGAGCATGGTTCCCGCTGCTTTGGTGGGTATTCTGCTTGAAGACGAAATCGAAGCCCTATTCAGTGGGGAAATAGTGCTCGTAGGCGCCATGCTTATTGTCACAGGCTTGCTTTTATTCCTTGCTGATAAAGCCAAAAGCACTGATAAAAAAGTTAGCTTCAAAACCGCTTTTATCATCGGTGTTTCTCAAGCCATCGCCATCCTTCCGGGGATTTCACGTTCAGGAGCTACCATCTCTACCAGCGTACTTTTAGGCATTGACAGAGAAAAAGCAGCGCGTTTCAGTTTCTTAATGGTAGTGCCTCTGATCTTTGGGAAAATGGCCAAAGACCTTCTTGGTGGCGACGTGGATTTCACCTCTTCGAGCATCCCTATTTACGCAGCGGGATTCACAGCAGCTTTCCTTGCCGGCCTCCTTGCCTGCACCTGGATGATTTCTCTGGTGAAGCGCAGCAAACTCAGCTACTTCTCATACTACTGCATAGGTGTTGGTGTGCTGGCGATTGTTCTTTCGTTCTAACACAAACCTCCCTTGGGAATTCAATAACTTTTCGTTCTTGAAATCCAATGCTCGCCATTCATTATGTAATTTGGTGGCTCATTGTACATTATGAAAAAGTTTTTACTCCTCCTTGCCCTTGTTTCTGCCACATCAACTCTTTTCGCCCAAAGCGAAGAAGTAGGTGGTTGCCACGTATTTAGAAACATTCACAGCACTCCCCGTCCGAAGAAACTGACGTTGGCTGAGCAGAAAATGCTTCAGACAAGCATCCTTCGTGCTGACACCATCGACATCTCACACTATGAGATCGATATTGATGTGACTGATTACGATGGGGGAACCATCAAAGCCTCTACAACCATTACCTTCAGTGCCCTTGAACCAGATAGAGAAAGTATTATTCTTGACCTTTTCCAGTTAGAAGTAGACTCCGTTACCAATGGAAATGGCCTGCTAACTTACGCTTACGATCAAGAGTTCTTGCAGGTTTATTTCGATGAGACGCCTGTGGTTGGCGAAGAAAATCAACTCACCGTGTACTACCACGGCGAACCACACAGAGATCCGCAATGGGGTGGGTTTTACTTTGAATCAAATTACATCTACAACCTCGGAATTGGCTTATCAACTGTGCCTCCTAATTTCGGAAAGGTCTGGTACCCGTGCTTCGATATCTTCCTGGAGAGAGCAACTTATACCTATCACGTAACGGCCGCGAACGGCATGGTTCCTTCGTGCCAAGGAGACATGACAGAAGAAATCCTGCTTGATGGAGATACCATCCGTAGAACCTTCGAACTAAATATCCCCATTCCTTCTTATTTGAGCGCAATCGCCGTAGCTGATTATGAAAGTACAGATTATGAATATGAGGGCGCGAATGGGACACACGACATTAGACTTACTTCGAAGCCCGCAAACCAGGCGGGTATGCAAGCGAAATTCGCTGAACTCAACTACGCCATTGACGCTTGTGAATACTGGTGGGGCCCCATGGTTTGGTCACGTGTTGGATACGTTTATACCACAGATGGTGCCCTTGAAATTCCAACAAACATTGCCTATCCGCAGTTTATGGTCAATGAAAGCCTCAATAGCAATGGCGAACTGATGACCCATGAGCTTGGACACTACTGGTGGGGCGATGTTGTAACCATGATTGTTCACAACGATATGTGGATCAAAGAAGGTCCGGCAGAATACAGCTCATTCCTGTTCTACGAGTTCCGTGATGGACGAGAAGAATTCATTGAAGTGGTTAAAGACAATCAACTTTATGTATTGGAGTCTGTGCACATTCAAGATGACGGGTTTTATCCGCTGTCACCAATGCCAGATCCTGTAATTTACGGAAGACATACCTATCAAAAAGGCGCAACCGTGCTGCATAACCTCCGTGGCTATTTAGGAGATGAGCTCTTTAGACAGGGGATGACTGCCATTCAGCAGAACAATGCCTTTTCGAACATGGATCCTGAAATTTTTAGAGACTTATTGAATGAATATACAGGGGTAGACCTCACTTCGTTTTTCGATGATCAAATCTTAAAACCAGGATTCAGCACCTTCGTCATAGATTCTGTAAACACGGTCAACAATAGCGATGGCTCTTTTTCGAACACCGTTTACATCCAGCAGAAATTGCGTGAATGTCCGAGTTTCTATTCGAATGTACCCCTTGAAATTACAGCAATGGATCAAGATTGGGTTAAGCACAACTCCATGATCCTCTGTGATGGCCAATACTCTGTGATCAACCTAGACACTGACTTTTTTCCTGAATTCATCAGCCTTAACAGCAACGGGATTTTGAATCAGGGGCGAATGGATTATGAATACATTGAAGATGACACTTCAGGGCCAATCAACCGTCCGTATGTGAGTTTTCGCCTTGGGTGCAACAGCATTACCGAAGGAGATAGCGCATTCGTTCGCATTGAGCACCAATGGGCAGCACCAGACAATGACAACCTAGCTGACTACATTGATGAAATCTCTTCTACACACTTCTGGACCGTGGATGGGATCTGGCCAGAAGATGTGGAGATGGATGGCAGATTGAACTACGATGGTTCAGAGCCAACAGACCTCGACTACGACCTCGTTGGGTTCAGTGAGAATGACATCATGCTTGTCTGGAGACCCAATAGCGGTCATCCATGGATTAAATATGGCCCGTATGAACTCCAAGCGGGAAGCCTCACAAATGGCGCTGGAATGTTCTCAATAGAACCCCTTTACAAAGGACAATATGCCTTCGCAAATGGAGATCCAGAACTTGCCGTTGATGAGCTGAATTTAGCAGATGAGCTTCTTGTTTATCCTAATCCATCAAGTGAATCTGCCACCGTTAAGTGGGGCGCTTCAGGTGCTCAGAATGCACAAATGCACAATTTGAACGGCCAGATTGTTTTTGAAGGGCGAATTGAGGCCAACGCAAATCAAATGGTAATAGCCGTCTCAGACCTTCCAAGCGGATGGTACTACATTTCAATCATAGGCAAGGCCAACCAAGTAATGGGCAGCACAATGATTGAAGTGATTCACTAAGCTCCTTTGTTTTAGTAGAGAATACATGCCAGAAAGAGTCACTCCCAAGCGACTGACTTTTAACAATCCAACATGCTCAATTAAGGGATCGTGGGTTGAAGAAGCTAGAGTGGGCATTTGTTGTCTGCCGCTGGTCTTATTTCTTCTTTAATTAACAGAACAGCCGCCGCTTAGTGGTCACTTTTAATAAACATTGCCCATCTACAAACCAAAACAACACGCTTGTAAAACGCTTCTCAAAAGAGCCGAAATAAAGATTACTATTGAAGACGCAATGCAGGGCGAACCCGAGATCAGCGCTGTTGAAGTTTATGGATAGCTGATGGTTATTTGTCGTTTGGAATCAACAGAAAGACACACTGCGAAATGGTGATTTTTGATGAACATTGCCCATCTACAAACCAAAACAACACGCTTGTAAAACGCTTCTCAAAAGAGCCGAAATAAGGGTTACTATTGAGGACGCAATGAAGGGCGAACCTGAGATCAGCGCTGATGGAGTTTCTGGATAGCTGATGGTTATTTGTCGAGGTTTTCTTACTTAAAGGGAATCCACAAAAAGGGATGCTGCGCAGGAACAGACTTAAAAATGAGCAAAAATGAGGCGAATAAGTGACAGGTATAAAGTAGGAGTTAACGGCTACAAAGTTGTGGGTGGTGGGTGGTGATTAGGCCAGAAGTGTTTTTTAACTTCGGGTCGCTGGTTGGCTGGTGGGGGAGGGATTGGGAGGGCCCGGGACGGGCTGTGTCAAGTCTAAATTTAACGTGATTTCATTCATTTATAATCCCTTCGTCAAATCTCCTCACCTAATCACTTCACCAAACCCCTTCGTCCATAAAAAACCTTCCTTTTTCATAGCCCCCATTATGATCAAAAAATGCAACTAGAGCCTAGCTAATCCTAGGCAATGTCGGCGTGGCCATAATCCTATAAATCACAGTTTCCGTCCCTTTCAAAAATCCGTAAGACGCATGGTTTTGATCACAGCCTCTACTTCTCTAATGTACTCTCTTTTGCCAAAATAAGGAGCATACGCATATCCTTCTACAGTCACAATGCGTTGACGCGCTTCATCATAAACGGTCATGCTAAAAAACGGCCCGCCCATATAGTCATCGTGCATCTCCCATAGTCCTTTGATTTGCGAAGAAAACATGCCGTCAAACGAAAGCTCCTCATAGGTTGGAACAATTTGCCGCGTGGTTTTCATGTAACTGCCTTCTGAGTCACCAGGAACATTCGCTTTCAAAATTGAGTCTCTTTTATTGAGCAACCAAGTTAAACTGAAGACTGAGTCTGTTGTATACGGATACGTGTAAATAAGCCACCCTTGCTTGACATCATGATTGTTCCCTCCTTTCATGCGTGTCATCTCACGATTGACCCAAATGAAATCTTCTGACGCTTTCGCCAAGTGCGCATCTTTAGGGAAATCAAGTGCCACTCCAATCTTTCCTTGAACGTCCTGCTCCAATGGAACATTTGGATAGGAGCGCACCAAATCTGCAACGCGCTCAAGCTCTTCGCCATTAATAATAGTAACTAAATCTGCACCTTTCTCTTTTATGATTCCCGCAATGTCGCCAGGTGTTTTCCCTTTGATTTCTATAAATAACTGACCATTCGCATACTTATCGCGAACCACCCTCAGGCTAGGTTCTTGAGTATCTATGCGGTCTCCCATATCAATCAAAATGATGTTGCGGTGTGGCTTCCAAAGACGATCGAAATCCTTCTTATTGATCACAGCAAGTGAGAATTCAGCCTCGTATTGTGGGAGCAAATCATACGGTTTTCCAGAAATCTCTTCAATGGCCTTCCCTATTGGTCCATCCCAAAGTTGATTTTCAATTACAATAAGGAGTTCTCCTGCAGGACCCACTTTTCCGGGCAGAACGAGCTCATTACTCTGTTCACAACTAGCAAAACAAAGTACCAAGGAACAGGCAATAAAGAAACGTGTCATGACTTAATCTTTTGGATTCGAATTTTTTGGCCTTGTTTCAAACTCTTGGCATTCAATCCCTTGTTGAGTTTCTGCATTTGTTCTACAGAAACTCCGTCATACAAGTTAGCAATATCCCAAAGGGTATCGCCAGATTTTACGGTATGGTAGCGGTATTCTCCGCTGTTGTCGGTTTCGATTTGAGCTTTGCTCTGCTCTTTAACGGATGATTTGTCACTATTAGTGCTCTTGGCGCTCGAATAAATGTAAAGCTTCTGTCCCGCACGAATCGTTGTTCCACGAATGTTATTCCATGCCTTCAATTGACTTACTGTGCAGCTGTGCCTCTGGGCTATAGACCCTAACACATCACCACTTCGAACGTAATAAACAGTTGGGTCACGTTCTGTCTCTTTGGACACTTCTGGAGCATCGTCTTTCTTGTAATTGTAAATGCTATCTGCGTTCTCAATGAACAATGCAGACGCCTCATAAGGCAAGCGCAATACGTTCTGATTTCCCCCTCCTGGAATTATCCCCTTGCGGTAGGTTGGGTTCAATCTGGCCAATTCCGCTGCATCAATCTGTGTAAAGGCTTCAATTTGGTCGAAACGAACTTGACCCGTAACAACAATGGTGTCTGTCTCTATCCATGCGCAGCTGGCATCTGCAGGGTAAATATTGTGGTCTGATGGGAAATTCATGAGGTAGTTCACCGCAATAAATGCAGGCACATATCCTCTGGTCTCTTTAGGTAAGTATGGACGAATTTCCCAGTAGGTAGACTTCCCTCCTGACCTGCGAATTGCCTTATTCACATTTCCTGGTCCGGCATTATAAGCTGCCAAAACCAAGTTCCAGTCTCCGTACATCGAATACAGTTTCTCGAAATAGGCACATGCCGCATTTGTAGATTGAATGGGGTCCATGCGCTCATCTATGTATGAGTTCACATCCAAACCGTAAGCCTTACCCGTTCGAAACATAAACTGCCACAACCCTGTGGCGCCAACGCGTGATTTAGCAAGCGGATTAAGTGCGCTTTCTACAATAGACAAATATTTAAGCTCTAGCGGAAGGTTGTTCTTGTCTAACTTCTCTTCAAATAATGGGAAATAGTAAACAGAGTTCCCAAGCATCTGTCCTAAGTGCTTGTTTCTTCGTGAGCTGTAGAACTTGATGTAGTCCAAAATGATGTCATTCGGTGCTAAATCTACAGGTGACTCTGAATTGAGCAAATCCAACCGTGCAAAAATAGACGCGGTGTCAAGTGGCGGAACAAATCCGTACTCATAACCATGGATGTTCCAGAGCGATGTGTCTGTGCTCAAACAGTTCATTTCTTTAAACGAAGATTGCCAGATTGAGTCAATTTGATTCAAATACAACCCATTGATCCAAACAGCCTCCTCTTCAGGAGTAAGAACATTAGTAGTGTCTTGGGCGAAAGCGCTTGGAGCAAGTAAAAAAAAAGATAGAGCAAAAAGAATGTGGTACTTCATATACTGAGTACGCAAAATAAGGTGGCTTTGTTGTAATTGTGTAATTGGTTGTCGATTAATCGTTCGACTTTTTGTTTTTTTCGGAATCCTCTTCTGATTGAGAAGCATCTTTGAATTCTTTCATTCCCTTACCGAGTCCTTTCATTAGTTCAGGAATTTTCTTCCCACCAAACAAAAGCACAACTACCAAAAGGATGAGGACGATTGCCCCAGGACCCATGTTTTGAATAAAGAGTGTCATAATTTTATTTTTCAAGTCTCACTTCAAGAGCCTCTTTGGAACTCTTCAAGATAAATGTGCATAAGAACACGTTCATCCTTAGAGCAAAGGTAAAACAATCCCTGATGAAAAGGACTATATAGCGATGTTATCAAGAAGCCTCACGCCATCAGCCCAAGCTACGGTCAGAATTCGAGACGGGACCTCACTCCAGTCTCTGAGCGATTCTAAGTTGGAACTATTTACCACCTCCATGTATTCAGGTGTTAAACCACGAACGCGCTCAAGCTCGTAAAAACCCCATTCTGCAAGGGCTTGTGGACCCATTTCCTTTTTTAATCCCTCCATCTCTTTCAACACGCGAATGATTTCAAGCGCCTTTATTCTACCTTCAGGTGTGAGCCTTACGTTGCGTGAACTCATGGCCAATCCGTCTGAATTCCGAATCAATTCGCACCCAATAATGTTCACAGGAAGCGACTCTCTTATGGCCAGTTCACGAATAATTGCCAATTGTTGAAAATCCTTTTCGCCGAAATAAGCGTTATCAGGCCCTATGATTTTCAGTAACTTACGTACAATCGTAACCACCCCATTGAAGTGACCAGGCCTTTTCGCCCCTTCTAAAGACGACGTTAAAATACCATAATCCGTGTTTTCACTCGTTACATTTTCTCCATACATCGCCTCTGTGGTTGGAGCAAAAACAACTTCACATCCGGCTGCTGCCGCTATTTCCAGGTCTTTTCCGAGGTCTCGTGGATACTTATCTAAGTCAGAAGCCACATTGAATTGAGTAGGGTTAACATAAACACTTGTTACCACTAAATCATTCTCCTTTGATGCACGCGAAATAAGTGATTGATGTCCGGCATGCAAAGCACCCATCGTTGCCACGTAACCCACTGACTGTCTGCTGGAAAAGAGAGACGATCGCAATGCTGACCACTCATCCGGATGTGTGAATACAATCATCTAAAAAGGGTAGGTAAATATTGGACAAAACGGCCAAAGCTAAAGGATTCATTTGAAGAATCAAGCATTTTTCCGTAATTTTGCACATATTCCTGAAAAATAAAGATATCCTGATGAGTAAAGCAAAGATCCTCTACGTTTCGCAAGAAATCGTCCCTTTCCTACCAGAAACTCCACAATCACGGATTAGCAGAAACCTCCCACAGGGTGCCCACGAAAAAGGTAAAGAAATTAGAGTATTCATGCCTCGCTACGGTAAGATTAACGAGCGCAGACACCAGTTACACGAAGTAATTCGTCTCTCTGGAATGAACCTAATTATCAATGATACCGATCATCCACTTATCATAAAAGTAGCATCTATTCCTGTAGCACGTATGCAGGTCTATTTCATTGATAACGAAGAGTATTTCAAGCGCAAAGCTGTACTAACAGATGAAGAAGGGAACCTGTTTGCTGATAGCGATGAACGTGCAATATTCTTTGTACGCGGTGTACTTGAAACAGTTAAAAAGCTCGGCTGGGTGCCAGATGTAATCCATTGCCACGGCTGGATGTCTGCTTTGATGCCATTATATGTTAAAGAGCTTTACAGCAAAGACCCTCATTTTGCCAATGCTAAAATTGTTTTCTCTGCCATGGGGCAAGAATTTGATGGTAGCCTAGATGCTGGTTTGAGCAAAAAAATTGCTCTAGATGGAATTGATTCGAAGAAGGTTTCTTTAATTGAAGACCCTACATTTGCGAACTTAAGTAAACTCGCTATCCAATATTCAGATGGCGTAATCGTTGGTTCTGATGATGTAGATGCTGAAATTCGCACCTTCATCTCTCAATCTGAAACTGCATCAATTGAAAGCACAGACGAAAACAATGTTATTACAGATGCTACAGCCTTCTATGATTCGATCATTGAGGGAAAGCAAATCTTGGTGGAGGAATAACTTGAGTGTGACCTCTCACCGCTTCCATATTGGGCGGCCTCTTTTCGGGGCCGCCATCTTTTTGCTCATGAGCGCCATGCTAACTCAGTGCCAAAGACCTGAGCAAGATTTAGGCCTCGGCTTGCAATCAGAAGATGATTTACTTGCGGTGACTAAAACTGACACGCTAACGCTAGAGGTGTTTAACGTGCTGCAAGACTCCCTTCGAACTGATGAATTGTCGCTTTCTCTTCTCGGGAACTACATCGATGAATTCACCGGCCCGGTAAAAACCTCCATCTACACTCAACTTAGACTCGAAACGCCAGACATCGTTTTCGGCACAAACCCTGTTGCTGATTCTTTGATCTTAAGTTTGAGCTACACGAGCGGGATCTACGGAAGGCTGTCTCCGCAATACTTCGAAGTGTTAGAGCTGCAAGAAGACCTCTACGTTGATTCAGTTTATTACAGCGGGAGAGACTTTACAACTGATATCATCAGCTTGATTGAATCTGGAGATGAAACTCACCAGTTCAATATCAATGACCAAATCTTCCTCTCTGAAGATGATTCATTGAATGCCCAATTGCGTATTCACATGAAGGGCGAACTTGCGGAGCGTTTCATTACAGCGGGTACGGAAGTATATGATAGCAACGAAAACTTTCAAGAGTTCTTTAAAGGTATTTATATTCGCTCAAGAAGCCAAGAAGGCGGTGTAGCAACACTCAACCTCCTTAGCGGAGAATCTGCCATGACGCTGTTTTACCACAATGACGACGATACACTCTCATTTGATTATACCATCAACAGCCTTTGTGCAAGAACAGGTAGGTTCGAACACACGTTTACAGGTCCACTTTCTGGGTTGAATAACGACGAAACCATTCCTGCCGGAAATCAATTTATTGTGCAGGCGGCTGCCGGTGCAAAGGCGAAAGTGATCTTTCCTCATCTTGATAACTTCAACGCAATTGAAACCCGAACGGTTAACAAAGCAGAATTGATTGTTCCCGTGACAGACGGACGAGACACCCGCTTCGCCCTTCAATCTCTTCTCTTTTGCTTGACAGAAAATGCAGACGGTAACCCCGTTTCATTGCCTGGCCAGCTTTCATCCCTCATTGACATCGACGGTAACTACGATGCCATCAACAACGAGTATAGCTTCAATATTTCTCGCTGGTTCCAAGACTACTTGAATGGAAATCAAGCAGTGAACTTTATCTACATTGTGTCTAACAATGCTGGGGTTGCTGTAACACGCGTTCAACTCAATGGCCCTGAAGGATCTCTCATTGATCCTGATAGGAAAATGAGACTCGAACTTACTTACTCCTATTGATTCCAAGAAAATCTTACTTTCGCATTGGCCCAAGGGTTTAAACTTTAGCTTTTATAAGTATGTGTGGTATTGTTGCTTACCTCGGAACTGAAGACGCTTACCCAATTCTCGTTAAAGGTCTGAAAAGACTTGAATACAGAGGATACGATAGTGCAGGAGTTGCTCTATTAAACAATAATGACATTACGCTCTACAAATGCAAAGGAAAGGTCTCTGATCTTGAGCACTACGTTGCAGAGAGCTCAACCACTGGTAATGTAGGAATTGGCCACACTCGTTGGGCTACACATGGCCCCCCGAACGATGTCAATGCACACCCCCACCTTTCTGGCACAGGAGACTTGGCGATCATTCACAACGGAATCATCGAAAATTACAATACGCTCAAAGATGAGCTCATCAATCGCGGACATAAATTCACCAGTGATACTGACACAGAAGTGCTTGCTCACCTCATTGAGGAAGTGCGCTCTAATGCGAAAGTGGATCTGTTCGAAGCAGTGCGCATCTCATTGAATGAGGTTGTTGGGGCATATGCTATTGTGGTTATGGACAAAAACAATCCTGACCAACTGATCGCTGCCAAGAAAAGTAGTCCGCTTGTAATTGGAATTGGCGAAGACGGAACGTTTTTCGTTGGGTCTGACGCAACACCAATTGTAGAGTACACCAAGAATGTGGTTTACCTAGAAGATGAAGAGCTCGCCCTGATGAGCAAAACAACAGGTCTGAAGATTGTTACCATTCAGAACCGTGAAAAAATACCTTACATCCAAGAGCTAGAAATGCAATTGGAGGCCATTGAAAAAGGGGGGTTCGATTCATTTATGCTGAAGGAAATCTATGAGCAGCCTCGCTCAATAAAGGATTGCTTTCGCGGAAGAATGAACCTTCAAAAAGGAATGGTTAGGCTTTCTGGAATTGAAAAGTTCGAAGAAAAGTGGATCAATGCAAAACGAATCACCATTGTTGCATGTGGAACATCGTGGCATGCTGGACTCGTTGCGGAATACCTCTTCGAAGATTTAGCACGCATACCTGTAGAAGTTGAATACGCGTCTGAATTCCGCTACCGAAATCCGATTATCGATGAAAACGACATTGTTATTGCCATCTCTCAGAGTGGTGAAACAGCTGATACTTTGGCAGCTATAAAGCTCGCTAAAGAACGCGGCGCGCATATCTTTGGTGTATGCAATGTAGTTGGTTCAACTATTTCAAGAGAAACCGATAGCGGTTGCTACACACATGCTGGTCCTGAAATTGGAGTTGCCAGTACCAAAGCATTTACTGCTCAAGTTACCGTCCTCACATTAATGGCTCTTACTGTAGCTCAAAAGCGAAATGCCATTCAACCAGAACGTCTGCACAGGCTCATTGCTGAAATCAACTCTATTCCAGATAAGGTTGAACAGGCGCTAAAGTCAAATGACATTATTGAGCACATATCAAAAATCTACAAAAACGCTACCAACGCACTTTACCTCGGAAGAGGCTATACTTTCCCTGTGGCACTGGAGGGCGCGCTGAAATTGAAAGAAATCAGTTACATTCACGCAGAGGGATATCCTGCTGCTGAAATGAAACACGGACCAATTGCCTTAATTGATGAGGAAATGCCCGTGTTTGTGATTGCTACCCAAGGTCAGAGCTACTCAAAAGTTGTAAGCAACATTGAAGAGGTAAAAGCTAGAAAAGGCAAAATCATTGCAATTGTCACTGTAGGTGATACCCATGTGAAGAAGCTTGCTGACTACGTAATTGAGATTCCAAAGTCAGATGATTGTTTGGTCCCTTTGATTGCCACAGTACCCTTGCAGCTGCTCAGCTACCACATTGCTCTGATGCGAGGATGCAATGTTGATCAGCCAAGAAACTTAGCGAAATCAGTAACCGTAGAATAAATTTGCACCTGCGTAACAGCTGCATTAGTACGTTCTAAAGCACTTGAGTTCTGAATGTTTTAAATTAGAATTGTTAATAACCCATATAAACTTCCCTGTGCAAGGGCTTTTAATTTATTTTCTTGCATCTTGGAAACGTAATACTAAATTTCAACCATCATGAAAAAAGCAATTATTCTTGCTGCAGCCGCATTATTTTGCGTAACAGGCATTGACGTGCAGGCTCAAAAACAAATTGGAGGAGACAAGAACATTGAGTTCCAGTTCGCTCCACTTGGGGGAAGCCCAATCTCTATTAGCGGAATCCGCTTCCGTACATTCCTTGACGAAAACTCTGCTTTTCGTGTGAATCTATTCGTTGGTTCTCAAACTGACAAATCAGTAACAGCACAAGAGGGAGCAGAAAGTACTGAAGACCCAACAAGTCCAATCCTTTACATGTATGATCGCACTTTTGATCTTACAATTCGTCCTGGGTATGAAATCCACTTCGACGGAACTGATCGCCTTTCTCCTTATGTAGGAGCTGAGCTTGATTTTGGAATTGGTAGAATGAGCACTGAAGAAGAGTATTGGGGAGCAAATGACATTGATAATGTTGGCGAACTAGAACAAAATGTTGTTTGGTCGGAAACTAAAAAGGATGGCTTTACAAGAATCGGATTGAATCTGTTGGCTGGTTTTGACTTCTACTTCTCTGATAGCATTTATCTTGGTGCTGAGATGGGCTTCGGCTTTTCAAACAAAAGCATGAGTGATTCAACAAGAGAAGTATCAGATGCTACTGCTTACAATCTTGAAAATGGAAACGAATCTGACGCTGACCTACCTTCTGCGGACGTAAACGGTTCTGTTTTCAACGTTGGTCCTACGGTAAACGGTTTGATCCGTCTCGGTTTCTTGATCAATTAATTGAACTATGAAAACTGTAAAAACACATTTCTCTCTTCGTTTAATCGTTCTCTCTGCGGTTATCACTTTCGCTGCTTCTTGTGGAAAACAAGATGATGCTAATAGGTCACACTATGCTCCACAACAAATTGAAGTGGACACAGATGACCTTCGTATGGCACAGCAAATGATGGATAACATGCCTGAGATTGGTATCTACAACGAAGAACGCGGTATGATTTATCGCTTCAACCTTCAAACACGTGATTTCAGCTTTGCTGATTCCAACGATGGATGGAACTTTTCTGACTCAGATGGTCCCCAATTCGTTGAAAGTCCTGAAGGTGGTGGTGTTTTAATCATTCCATCTTGGTCTTTCGGAGCGAATTCTGGAGGTACTGTTGTTGCGGGGTCGAGTACAATTGACATCGATTATACATTCTGCTTTAGTGCTTCTGATGAAGCGCTTGGCCTTGATCTTTTTGATTATGGCGGCAACTTTGACGGCATCTCTATGGTACTTGGTATCGGAGGTGATTTTGAAGCACTTATGAACGATGAATTCGATGAGGATGCTGATTTTTCAGACTTCTTCCACGGATATGCAATGTACTTTGTCTATGACAACGAGGCTTCTGGAACGTATGAAATCCTCAACTGGCTTGAAGATCTTGAAGAAGATCTTGACAATCTAGATGAAAAAGGATTCTCTTATGTACTTGACTTCCAAAATCTCAATCTCTATTTCTCTGCCGAAGGTACGTTGAACGTGTCTGGTGGCGATATGTCTTTTACAGGTGAATACCTTGGTCTCCTTGAGATCTTTGACTCTCTTGATGAAGATGAAGACATTGATTTTGAACTTGTATCAGGATTCGGAACGATGGGTTGTAACTAATTACAATCCCTTTACATAACTTTAAAAGCGTCTCCTAGGAGGCGCTTTTTCTTTTTCTATGAAAACACTTTTCTCTTTTAACGGCAAGAATTATTCAGCAGACCTCTCATCAGGTCATGACCTGTCAATTCCATTGGTCGCCGGTCCAAACAGACTGGCCGCTTGGTACGTTCCAGAAATTGCCATTGAGGCCGTGCGAGCAGACGGTTGGGTTGGAAGCGTTGCTGAAGGCGGGAGTGTTAACTTTAGATCCATTGCCTTTAACCCACACGGACACGGCACCCACACTGAATGTCTTGGTCACATCACAAAAGAAGTGCATTCAATCAATGAACTTTTTCATGATTTTCATTGCATTGCCCAACTCATAACTGTTGAGCCTACCAGAAGCAACGGCGAAGAAAAAGGATCTGAAAAGGGCGATTTCGTTATTGAGGCAAACCAAATCCCAAATGGAGCATTGCCTGAAGCGCTCATTATTCGAACGACACCAAATTCTGGAGCTAAACTTACTCAGGTATACAACGACACGAATCCGGCATACTTGTCTCTAAAAACGGCCTTAAAACTCGTTGAAAGGGGGGTGAAGCATCTTGTCCTTGATCTACCAAGTGTAGATCGTGAAGTAGATGGTGGTGTGTTGCAAGCCCACCATGCCTTTTGGGGGCTACCGAATGCCCCAAGAAAAAACGCAACAATCACTGAACTTGTTTACATTCCTGCTCAAATCACTGACGGCCTCTACCTCCTGAATTTGCAAACTGCCCCATTTGTGAATGATGCAACACCAAGCAGACCCGTGATTTACAAGGCTCAATCTGAATAAAGCGGCAATCGAATTTTAAAGCACGTTCCCTTGTTTTCTGATGTAGCAAAACTAATCTCGCCATTGGTTTGATTAACAATGTTCTGGACCATTGCTAATCCTAATCCTGTTCCCCTTGATTTCGTGGTGAAGTTCGGCTCAAATATCTTTGAGCGCATCTCCTCTGGTATCCCGCTTCCATTGTCGCAAACCTCTGCCACAATCTCTTCGCCTTGCTTCTTAAGTCTTATTTGAATGGCGCCATTCGCCTCTTTAGGAATAGCCTGAATGGCATTCTTAACCAAGTTATTAAACACGCGAATCATTTGGTCTTTATCTGCATAAACCAAGGCCGGCTCTTCTAAATGATTGTCATATGTAATTTCAACTCCCTCAGATTTGTCAAAAAGGTCAAAGCAGCCCGAGATGATTTCATGAAGATTTACAACTTGATTCTGCGCTTTTGGCATCTTCGCAAAGTTGCTGAACTCACTGGCTATTTTTGACAATGCATCTATTTGCTCAATCATGGCATCTCGAAAAGCAACCAGTTTCACTTGAAAATCTTCATCACCGCCATCGTATGACCTGCTCAAATGCTGAACACGAAGCTTCATTGGCGTTAATGGATTCTTAATCTCATGCGCCACTTGTTTCGCCATTTCGCGCCACGCGCTTTCTCTTTCACTCCGTGCCAATACGCTTGCTGAATGCTCAACCTCCTTCATCATTCGGTTGTACTCCTTCACCAAAGCGCCAATTTCGTCATCACTCTGCCACTCCAGTGGTTCGTTTCTTTTACCCAACTCTAGCGCTTGCATGCGCTTTCCTATCTTCTGAAGGGAGGATGTGATGTAATTGGAAAGAACAAAAGCCAAAAGGCTCGCACCAACAAATAACAAAACGTAGATCTGTGTGAGCTGACCAAGAAAGGACCTCAGCTCACCTTCGTCAACCTCTTTCTTGTCATACCTCACATTGGTTATCGCAATGGGCTTTCCTTCTATGTCTCTGAAATACCAATACGCCATTATGTAAGTACCATGGTCGATGTCCTTAGCCATCTCTGCTCTGGAATTCCCCATGGAGAGCTGCTTCATTACAGAATAGTCAATCCTTTGTGTGAACCCCAGTGCATCAAAATCTGTGGTACTTGAGCTAATGAGCAAGTCGCCCCGTAATGAGTAGAAATTAATGGCCAGGCCATGCACGTCTGCCAATTCGCAAACCTTATCAGAAAAGAAAATAGGAACAGAGTCAGTTGCCATGAACCCCCCATTCGTGGCTAGGAAATAGCGCATACTTTCTTGCACCGCCATCTCTTTCCTGCTTAACCTTGAAAGGTTGTACTCCTCTTCCTGATTCTTAAAGTTATAGAAAGCAGTTATGCCCGTCACTATGAACGAAAGAAGGATAAGGGTCAACATCGAGAAATAGATGCGCTGACGCAGTGTTAAACGAAATGCAAATCTGGCCATGAGTTCGAAAGATACGTCATGAAATTCTTTTCATGTGTGTGTCCGGTACATCAAATACCATGCTAATAATGCTCAAAAAAAAAGCACCCTTTCCAGAGTGCTTTTAAATGTTATATGGATTCTTTTTACCCGTTCAGTGCCTCAGCACCACCAACGATTTCAAGGATTTCATTCGTAATTGCAGCTTGACGAGCTTTGTTGTATCTCAACTTGAGCTCTTTAACTAAGTCATTCGCGTTGTCAGTTGCCTTGTGCATTGCCGTCATTCTTGCTCCGTGCTCAGAAGCATAACTGTCTAAAAGTGCTTTGAACAGTTGAACCTTCAATGAATTCGGAATGATGCGTTCAATGATTTCTTTTCGATTTGGCTCAAAAATGTAATCATTTACAGCTGCTGAAACTTCACCCTCTGTCTCCAAAGGAATCACAGGGAGCATTTGCTCTGTGCAGAGAACTTGAGTTGCCGCATTCTTGAATCGATTGTAAACAATTACAACTTTATCATAGTCTCCTGCTGCGAACTGATCCATAATAGACTCCGCTACTTCAGAAGTAGCCTCGAATGTAAGATCACCATAAATGGTGTGCGGTTCATCACGAAACCCTTTGGTTGTGATTATTCCTAGCTTTGCAAAAGCATCATTTGCCTTTCTCCCAAGAGCAAGCACGTTCACGTTCACTCCAGCATAATCAGCAGCAATCACTTGATTAATCCGCTTGATCACATTGTTGTTAAATCCACCGCACAAACCTCTGTTCGACGTAATGGCAACCATCAGAACGTTCTTTACCTCGCGTTCAGCAGAATAAACTCCTTCTGATGAATCAAGGCTAGAGCTTACATTGGAAAGAATCTCCTGAAGCTTCTCAGCATATGGACGCATGCGAACAATCGCGTCTTGGGCACGGCGTAACTTCGATGCAGATACCATTTTCATGGCCTGCGTGATTTGACTCGTAGATTGAACCGAGACAATTCTATTACGTACTTCTTTAAGCCCTCCTGACATGATTATGCGTATTTAGCTGTCAATTCTTTACATACCTTCTTCAGCGTGTCAGTTACCTCATCGGTAAGCTTTCCTGCCTTCAACGTATCAAGCACATCACGGTGCTTGTTGCGTAGGTAACTCAAATACTCAACTTCAAACTCTCTCACCTTGTTCACCGGAACGGCAGTAAGGAGTGCCTTCGTACCACAGAAAATAATCGCAATTTGCTCTTCAACAGTCATTGGTGCGTTCTGGCCTTGCTTCAAGATCTCTACGTTACGTGCACCCTTTTGAATCACCGCTTTGGTTGCTTCATCAAGGTCAGACCCAAATTTCGCGAAAGCCTCAAGTTCACGGTACTGAGCTTGATCAAGCTTCAAGGTACCAGCAATCTTTTTCATTGACTTAATCTGCGCATTACCTCCTACACGTGACACCGAGATACCAACGTTAATTGCAGGACGCACACCAGAAAGGAACAAGCTAGATTCAAGGAATATCTGTCCGTCAGTAATCGAAATTACGTTCGTTGGAATGTACGCCGAAACATCTCCTGCTTGTGTTTCAATGATTGGCAGAGCCGTCAATGATCCACCGCCTTTAACAATTCCTTTCAATGACTCTGGAAGGTCATTCATTTGTGAAGCGATGTCATCTGTTGCAATTATCTTCGCTGCGCGCTCAAGAAGACGGCTGTGCAGATAAAATACATCTCCTGGATAAGCCTCACGACCTGGAGGACGACGAAGAAGAAGAGACACCTCACGGTAAGCTACTGCTTGCTTTGATAAATCATCAAAAACAATCAAAGCAGGATTTCCTGTATCACGGAAGAACTCTCCAATTGCAGCTCCCGTAAACGGTGCGTAGAACTGAAGTGTTGCAGGGTCAGCAGCAGAAGCGGCAACAACTACCGTGTAATCCATTGCTCCTGAATCTTCCAAAGTCTTAACGATTCCCGCTACTGTAGATCCTTTCTGACCGATGGCCACATAGATACAATATACAGGCTCGCCTCTGTCATAAAATTCTTTTTGGTTGATAATGGTGTCAATCGCCACGGTAGTTTTACCTGTTTGACGATCACCAATGATCAACTCACGCTGGCCTCTTCCCACTGGAATCATTGCATCAATTGCTTTAATCCCTGTCTGAAGTGGCTCAGTTACTGGCTGGCGATAGATAACGCCTGGAGCTTTACGCTCAATAGGCATTTCATAAAGTTCACCAGCGATAGGTCCTTTGCCATCAATTGGCTGCCCTAGTGTGTTTACAACACGCCCAAGAAGACCTTTCCCTGCTTTAATAGAAGCAATTTGTCCGGTACGCTTTACACTTGCACCTTCTTTCAACTCACCTGAAGCCCCAAGTAATACGGCTCCAACGTTGTCTTCTTCGAGGTTCAGTGCGATTCCGCGAACACCATTCTCAAATTCAATAAGCTCTCCTGATTGCACATTTGACAATCCGTAGATACGGGCGATACCATCTCCAATCTGGAGAACGGTTCCTACCTCTTCTAGCTCAGCCTCAGACTTAATGCCTGAAAGCTGCTCTCTGAGAATTGCAGATACTTCTGCGGGTTTCAAATCAGCCATTGAATGACGTTTGGTGCATTCAAAAGAATGCGGTTTTTAAATCTTTAGATTGAAGGCTCGTAAGACTTGTCAGTGAAGTTACGACGAAGCTTACGCAACTGTGAAGTTACCGAGGCATCAATCATTTTATCTTCAACCTTCAAGATGAATCCACCCACAATACCTGGGTCTATTACCTCTTCAATTTCTGCAGTACCCTGATTCATATCAGCCACCATCTTATTGATGGTAACACGATCTGCATCAGAAAGTTTACTTGCAGTAATCACTTTAGCAGTAAGGATGCCTTTGCCTTGCTTAACAAGTTCAATAAAGCGTGCTGATATTTCCAAAAGAAGCGATTCACGGCCCTTGGAAGTTAAAATCCTTACAAATCTTTTTGTTATTTCGGTGATGTGCTCACCAAAAATAGCCTCAAGGATTTTGTCTTTCTTGTCTGTGTTAACCACAGGGCTCTGGAGCAAAAGACGCAAGTCTCTGCTTTCTTCCAAAGTGACAAGAATAAGATTAATGTCCTTCTCAACTGCATCAGTCTCGTTGCGTTCTGCAGCGAGTCCAATGAGCGATTTAGCGTACCGTTGTGCAACTTTCGGATTGAGCATAATTCTTAGTTGAGATCAGTCTCTTCTAGTAATTTACCTACCAGTTCCGTTTGCTTCTCATCGTTAGACAAGTTTGAACGAAGTACCTTTTCTGCAATGTTAAGAGACAATAATGCAACATGTGATTTTAGTTCAGCAAGTGCAGCATTCTTTTCATTGACAACCTCCTCGCGCGCATTCGCAACGATTTTGTCAGCCTCTTGTTTTGCACGGCTCTTCGCGTCAGCAATGATGCTCTCTTTCAATTCACGCCCTTCCTTAAGAATAGCGTCACGCTCATTACGAGCGTCTTGAAGAAGTTGTTCATTGTCTGCCTTAAGATTAGCAAACTCTTGGCGGGCTCTTTCAGCTTCATTAAGTGAGCCTGCAATTGATTCTTCACGTTCTTTAAGCCCTTTTAAAATAGGACCCCACGCCATCTTGCGAAGGAGAATAAGAACAATGATAAAGGCAATTGAAGCCCAGATAATGGTGCCTAAAGCGGGTGATAACAGCGCGTCCATACCGGTTCTCTTAATTGTTATTTAAGAGCAACCAATAGACAAACAATCACTGCGAAAAGAGCAACACCCTCTACAAGGGCAGCGGCAACAATCATGTTTGCACGAAGGTCACCTGTAGCTTCTGGCTGACGTGCCATAGCTTCGAGAGCTGAACCACCAATGCGGCCAATACCAATTCCTGCGCCAATTACAGCTGCGCCAGCACCGATACCTGCAAGACCTTGTCCAAGGAAGTCGTTAAGAAGGATAGTGAGAAATTCCATTTTGTTAAAATTTATGATTTGAATTAATGATGTGCGTCTTGAGTTGCATCCCCGAAGTAAAGAGCTGCCAACAACGTAAATACATACGCCTGAAGGAAAGCGACCAATAGCTCAAGGAAGAACATGAATACCATGAAGGCAACTGCCCCTATTCCAATTCCAAATCCTAGTCCGGTGCTTTGCTGTCCGAACATAATGATTAAGCTGACAAAAGCCAAAATCACAATGTGACCAGCACTGATGTTCGCTGTAAGTCGAATCATCAATACGAGCGGCTTTAGGAAAATCCCAACCACCTCAATTGGCACTAGAATCATTTTAATTGGCACGGGAACTCCTGGAGGCCACAATAAGTGTCCCCAGTAATGCTTGTTTCCATTGATGGTTGTAATCACAAAAACAAGTGCGGCTAGCACCATTGTAACGCCTAACGTTCCTGTAATATTGAAACCTCCTAAGAATGGAACCAAACCTAAGATGTTACAAAACCAGATAAAGAAAAATACGGTTAACAAGAAAGGAAGGAACTTATCTGCCTTCTTCGCACCTAAAGATGGAATAGCCACCTCATCACGTATGAAGAGAATCAACGGCTCCAATACATTCTGGATTCCGGTTGGTGCTTTTCCTTCATTCTTCTTATATCCTTTCGCCACTGCTCTGAAAACAATAATCATGAGCAGAATGATCAAAAGCATTCCGAATACCGTTTTGGTAATGCTAATGTCAAAAGGCATCGCATCTAAAGGCTTGTGTGTAACATGGTCAATATTGGCATATACACCTTGCTCATCTGCAGTATCAGTAGCGTATAAAATCTTTTCGTGGTAATTTACAAAACGTTGTCCGTTTGCCTCTACCACATGTTCCCCTTTATCATCATGGTGAAATTGACCTGACGAAAAAACGGTAAGTCCATTCTCTGTCCAAAGGATAACAGGAAGAGGAATGCTTACTGGATGAACGCCATCTGCTTCATCACCCCAAAGGTGAACACTGTGCGCATCAGAAATGTGATGAATAATGTATTCTCCAGCGTCAAAGGGCTCCTTTTCGCCATGAGCCTGACCTTCTTGTCCATCATCAGATGCTGAAGCAGCAAAGGGAAGAAACAAGGCTGTAGCTAGAACTACAGTAAATACATGCGAAACAATCTTTCGGAAATCCATTATCACTGGTTTTGCAACCCTTAAAAAACGGTGCAAAAGTAATTAAATAATCTTGATAGTATGTTCTGTAAAAGAAAAAATGTCACCTCAATTGAACTTTCTTCCTATTTCGGGCGAATGGCAGTCAATACGGTTCGAATCAATACGATTGTATAAGTAACATAAGCTAGAAAAACCGCAGCAACCACCGGGATTGGATCTGAATCTGTGGAAAGCATATAGACAAGCAAGAAGATAAGCGCAGACATCAACTTAATTCCAACCACTCCCGTAAAAGCCGTAATGAAACGTGATGGACTCTTCGTGTTTGCGCTAATGAGCATATTGTATAGGAAAACATTCAATAAGCTATACCCAAGCAAAACAACAGGGATGACCCAATTATAAGGGTTGTTCATGGCATAAACAAAGACCATGTAGATGACGAGCAAAAACACGAGCGCAGAGAAATTGCCAATAAGAAAGAGCCGGTTGTTCATTTTTTTGAGAAATCCTTGATCACGTAATA